>LNFM01002988.1_pt1 | contig 22163 bp, 14 predicted proteins | sample 596031 | NCBI WGS metagenome assembly LNFM01 (sample SAMN04254537, study PRJNA301005) | activated carbon metagenome | isolation source: dual media filters at the Ann Arbor, Michigan drinking water treatment plant | place: USA: Ann Arbor
ACGAGCGTCCAGTGGCTCGATCGATCTCGTGAAGCTGCGTGACGAACTGTTGCCGCTGCGGATCCGAGGTCGAAACCTTCAAGGCGTACGGCCCACGGAGAACGCGAAGACCGTAACTTACGTCCGAATGTCTCGACGCACTGAATGGAGGAAGTAGCGAATCGCCGACGTCGTTACTCTGACCGAGCGACGTAAGGTTCCGCTGTCCGATTCGGGCGCGAAGGACGTTTACGCCAACGGTGAATTCCAGCAGATCTCCTTCCTCGTAAATCGAACCTGGTTCGAACGGAGTCAACAGGGAGCACCCGCTTCCACAGCCGCCGCCGTCTACGCGAAATCGCTGCTCGCTGGGGATCTCGGCGGGCAACATGCGACAAGGCCACTGCTCGACGTCGAGCGGTAGGCCAGAGTCAACGACGCTCGTATCGCCTCTGCCGTCCGCTCGAAGCGTGGTGTCCGCACGATCCTCCGCTGCATCGGCGCTCGCGACGTCCGACGGCACAGGGCGAGGACAACCCGTCATCCAGAGCACACACGTAATCGAGGCGAGCGCACGGTTCATGGCGGCTACTCCCAGACCTCTGCGAACTCGAGGCGGCTGTCTACGCGGCGGACATGATAGCGCCCGACACGCTGTGGAGCGTCGAGCACATAGGACCGCGCGCGGAGCACCGGGCCTCGCATGGGCGCGGGCCAGCCGTCGAACCCCGCGCTCTTCAGCCGATCGGGCAGCACGAAGAAGAACGTGAACGACTCCTCGGCCTCGAGCTCGACGATCCGCGGGACGAAGTACAAGAAGTCCTCGGCGCTGCCGGTGTGATGAATCGCGTCGGCGAGGTATTTTCCAACGAGCGCGCGAGGGAGCGTCGCCAGGGGATGGTGCAGCGAGCGCTCGTACTCGGCGTCGTCGCAGTAGGTGCAGTAAGACAGCTCCTTCGGGATCGTTCGATCCCCGAAGGCTTCGTAGAGCGCCTGGATGTGCGCAGGACGGGAGTCGGCGGAGAGAGAAGGCATCGTGCCAACGAGGTGACCGCGCGGCGCGAGGAGCTACTTTCCCGGCAGTGCTGAGCCCGAGCGCCGCTGACGAAGACAGCGGAAGAGGCCGCAGGCCCCGCTCGCGCACAGCACGTCTTCGAGTGCGTTTCGGAAGTCCGGCGCGGCGTAGCGCCGCGCGCTGAAGGCTATGCTCGTGCGCCGCGCCGCGCGATCACCAGCCCCGACGATCGCAGACATCGTCAGTGATTGTCGAGCGACGGCCCCTCTCGAGTCACCGAGGGCTCTTCCGGCGATGCCCCAGCGCGCCTTCGCCTCACCCACCACGCGACGGCAGCCAACACGACCATGGTCGCGACGACGCCGGCCCACACAGCGGGCGGCGCGTCTTTCATCCACTGAAAGAACCGCTCGCCGAAGTACGCCGTCGCGAGCAACGGCAGCGCGTAGCCCACGATCGACGCCCAGAAGTGCGTCCAGAACGGGACCTTCGACACGCCGAAGAAGGCGTGCAGCCACGGAGGCATCCAGAAGACGAACCGCAACGCGACCACCGTCGCGAACGCGCGCCGCTCGAGCGCGTCGTTGAAGCGCACAAAACGCCTGGGAATTCGCTCGCTGATCCAGTCTCGCGCCACGAAGCGGGCGAAGGAGAAGCCGACGACGGAGGCGGCCATCGTTCCTGCCATCGAGAGGGCGAAGGCGATGGGCCACGGCCAGATCAAAGGCGCGACGATGATGAACACCGTCCCTGGAACGCCGAAGGGCTGCAGCGCGGCGTACGCCAGGACAAACGCCAGGTAGCCCCACGAGCCAAGCGCCAGGAGGGTCGCCTTGGCCCTCGCGGGCTCAGCGAATTGCGCGAGCAGCCCGACCCTCTGCGCCGCCACGAGCAACACCACGACCGCGCTCAACGTGGCGATGCGAACGGCGCGAAGAACCCTGGGAGGCACTTCGCGAGGGTACGGGAGAAGAGCGACCGTGGGGACGCGGTCCTTCACGCGATACACTCGTCGCGATGCGAGAGCTCCCTTCGTACGAAGGCGTCACCCGGTTCTGGCACCCGGTCTTGGCAGCGCGTTCGCTCGGCAAGAAGCCGGTCCGCGTCACTGTTGGGGACAGAGACTTCGCGCTCTTTCGCGATCAGCACGGGCGCCCAGCGGCGCTCGTCGACCGCTGTCCGCACCGCTTCGCGCCCTTGTCAGCGGGCTTCGTCGAAGCGGGCCGACTCACCTGCCCCTACCACGGGTGGAACTTCGATCGCGAAGGCCGCGGCCGCTCTCCCTCGCAGCCCTCGCTCACGCGCTGCGACGCGCGCGCCGCGAAGCTCGTCGAGCGACACGGATATCTCTGGCTCGCCGACGAAACCGCGAGCGAAGACGCGCTGCCTGCCGCGACATTTTCAGCGCCACTCGAATACATGGGTTCGTACTCGATGCTCTTCGAGTGCCCGCTGCACGTCGCGCTCGACAACTTCAGCGAGGACGAGCACACGCCGTGGGTCCACACGAGGCTCGGCTGGCTGCCGCGAGACGCGTCGAAGATCGAGTACGAGGCGCGCAACTTCGACGATCGAACGGAGGTTCGCTACAGCGCCCCGCAGCGGCCCGGGCTCGCGATGCGGCTCTTCGGGCTGGGCCCCGAGGCGCTCTTCGTCAACGAGTGGGTCACGCGGTTCGACCCCGTGCGCACGGACTACACCATCACCCACGTCCTGCCCGGAGGGCGCCCCGGCGCGCTCACCCTGCGCGCGGTGATCTTCATGGTGCCCGAGGGAAAGCTACGCACACGTTTTCGAGTGTTCGTCAGCGCCAGCGACGCCCACCCGGTGCGCGGAAAGCTCTCGAAGCTGCTCGCTCCACTCGTGGTGGGGCTCACGTTCAAAGAGCTCTGGGACGACGCGCGCTTCGTCCCCACCGTGGCTCACACGCCGTGGAGCTTCGAGGGCATGCGCCTCGGCCGATTCGACAAGCCCCTCGTGCACAATCGCAAGCTCCTCGAGCGCATCTATTTGGGACTGGGTGCGGGCTGAACCACGCCACCATTGAACGTCGTAGAAGTGGGCCGAGCGTCGGCAGCGCACGAGACCGTTGAACACGAGTCGAACCGCCACGAATCCATCGAGAGGACGTCGATCGAACGAGTAGCGGTCGAGATCAACGCCGCGAGGCGGCGCGCGCTCTCAGGGCCCTGTGCTGACTCGTTCGCAAATCGAGCAAGAACACCTGTTCATCGAAGAGCCCGGCGATCCGTCGCCCGTTCGGCGAAAATCCAGCGGATGGCTATCGATCGTCCTTCTCGCCGATGGGGCGTTCGTCGGTGCGGCACAACTCGCTCTGAACGTCGATCGAGGTCCCCGACTGTCGGTCGACGACGCGGCACTGGTCGCCCACACGTACCACTTGATGACTCGCGCTCGCGCGGCCGACGCCCTCCGCCGGCAGGTCGCTCGAGAACACCTGCTCGAACCACACTTCTTCTGGTGCGAAAGACAGGGCCCAGCGATGGGCGCTGCGTCCGGTGGCGGTGTCGTCGAGCTCGACGTTCCACTGCGCCGGCCCGTCGGGGTGGTCGAGGAGCCGAAGCAATCGAGCGCCGTCGGGCGACAGCGCCGCTTGGTTCTCTGCGCTCACGATCCCGGCAACCCGCGTTCTCCGTTGCCCCGCAGGCTCCATCGCGAACACAATGCCGACGCGGCGGGGCTCGAGTCCCCGACGAGCCGTTCACTCTCCATCGCCTCCCCGCGCCGAGGCACCACGATTGCCCGCATGATGCCCACTGAGTTCGAGACCGACGCGTTTTATCGCAGCGCCTCCCTTGGCCTCGCTTGGCTCGACGCGCGCGAGCCCGCGCCCCGACGCTTCGGCCCCGCCGCGGACGCCGCCTGGCGCAACTATGCAGGACATCCCGCGGTGCTCACCGAGGTCGATCGACTCGAGCTGCTGCTGCGGGACGCCGCGACGCTGCACCCCGACGCGTTCGGGCCCCGCGCAGTGTTCTCGATCGAAGGGCTCACGAACGATGAGCCCTTCGGGCAGTGGACGCTCACCCCAGCGCCTGGGCTCGCGAGAGAGGTGCTCCGCGGCGCGCCGCTCGGGTCGTCCGCGCGCGAAGCGCGATCGCTCATCGAGGAGGCCGCCCGCGCCTGGGGCGCGTCGCTCGGCGCGAAGACGGCGGTGCCGACGATCGGTCCGACCACTCGCGTGCTCTGCGTCGGCGTGGGCGCGCTCGTCGCGCTCGTCGCGCGCTTCGAAGAAGACCGCACGCTCGATGTCGCCGAGCAGCTGCTCGTGGTGACCGAGCGCCCCGCGCTGCGGCAGCTCGCGGGGCTCGCGGGGCTCGCGCTCGGCGCGCCCGTCGCGCCGCGGTGCCTCGCGCCTTCGCTCTCGGTCGACGCACTGCGGACTCGAGGCGTCGCGAGGATGGACGTGCTGGTCTCGTCCGACGACGGGACGACGCAAGAGCGCGCCGCGGCCGAGGCGTGGCTGTCTGAATTCGGTCGCTGATCGCAACGAACGACGGGGTCCTTCATGGCTCTCTCTCGCGAACGCATCCTCGCTGACGGGTACTCGCCCCACTTGTGGGAGCGCGAGGCGGTGGACTTCATCAAGTCGGTCCTGCCCAACAATCACCCGTACGTCTTGTGGGGGCTGGTCGAGCTCGTCGAGCCCTCTGGACGCCGACACGAGGTCGACGCGCTCGTGCTCGGGTACAACGCGCTCTACCTCATCGAGATCAAGAGCCACCCCGTTCGCTTCGCAGGAAACGCGGTGGACTGGACCCTCACCTGGCCCGACGGCGGGCGACAGGTGATGGAGAACCCTTTCGCCAGCGCTGGGCGCAAGGCCCGGGTGTTGGCGGGCATGCTCGACCGAGAGCTCAAGGGACGACGGCCCAGGGTCGAGGCCCTGGTCTTTCTCTCGCACGAGAAGGCGGACATCTCGGGGCTCGACGCGACCGGTCGACACGGGGTCGTCACGCGCAAGACCCTCCTGCGGGCGATCACCCACGGCGAGTTCGACGGGGCGTTCTCGACGCTGCGAGACAAGACCGTCGACACGCCCGCCGCGCGCGACACGATTCAGGCCCTGCGCAAGTTCGGAATCGCGGAGAGCCGCGGCCAGCGCAAGCTCGGCGACCTGGTCCTCGACGACGTGATCGACGAAGGCCCCGGCTATCAAGACCACGTCGCCGAGCACGAGTCGCTCAAGACCGTACGGCGCGTGCGGGTGTACCTCGTTCCGCAGTCGACGACGGAAGAGCGCCGCGACCAACTCAAGCGCGCCGCGACCCGCGAGGCCAGGATTCTGTCGGCGCTGTCGCACCCGCACGTGCTGCGCTGCTACGACTACAAGGCCGAGGGGCCCACGGGCGGTCCGTGCATCGTGTTCGAGCACGACCCGTCGTTCGAGCGACTCGACGCGTACGTGCGACAGCGCCCCGAGCTGTCCTTCGCGGACCGGGTGGCGATCGTTCAGCAAGTCGGCGAGGCCGCGGCGTACTGCCACCAGCGCGGGGTGCTTCACCGTTCGATCGACCCGCAGTCCGTGCTCGTTCGCGGCGGCGGAGACGCGGGGCCCATCGACGTTCGGCTGCTGAATTTTCAGCTCGCGATGCACGCAGACACGAAGGGGACCGTGCACCTTTCGGCGCTCTCGGAGATGGCGGTCTACCGCGCACCCGAGGTGATCGAGGACCCCGAGAAGGCCGTCGAGGCGAGCGACGTGTTCTCGCTTGGCGCGCTGGCGTATTTCGTGTTCGTCGGGCGAGCGCCGGCCGCGTCGCTGGCCGAGCGCGCTGCGCTGCTGGCGCGAGACGGACGGCTGTCGATCGTCGCCGCGAGCGACGCGCTCGCGGGCGTGCAGCTTCGCTTCAAGGACGAGCGGGTCAGGCCGGTCAACAGCCTCGACGAGCTCATCGGGTTCGGCACCGAAGTGAAGCTCTTGCAGCGCTGCGACAGCGCGGCGGACTTCGTCGATCTGCTCGGGCACGTGCGCGCGGACGACGAGGACGGGGACGGCCGTTCGCCGAGCGAGGCGCTCTCGGGTGACGTGCTCGTCGCCGAGGACAAGACCGAGCTGCTCGTCGAGCGTGTGCTCGGGACCGGCAGCACCGCGCGGGTCTTTCGCGTCACGAGCGCCGACGGAACGTTCGCGCTCAAGGTCGCCCTCGACCAGGCGCACGACGAGCGGCTCGAAGCCGAGGCGCAGCTGCTCGAGCGAGCGCGAGGCGACCGGATCGTGTCGCTCGTGCGGACGCTCACGATCGCGAAGCGGGTTGCGCTCTTGCTGCAGGACGCAGGCACGACGCTCGCGGACCTGTTGGCGAAGGACGGCTCGGTCGGGCTCGACCTCGCGCCTCGCTGGGGAGAGGACCTGCTGCTGGCCCTCGAGCGGCTCGAAGATCTCGGGATCACGCACAAGGACATCAAGCCCGCGAACCTGGGGGTGTCGGATCCGGACAAGAAGCGCGCGCAGCACGTGCGGCTCTTCGACTTCAGCCTCGCGGGCGCGCCGGACAGCGAGGTGTTCGTCGGGACGCCGTCGTACCGCGATCGGTTCTTGCACGAGCGCGGGCAGTGGGACGCCGCGGCGGATCGCTTCTCCGCTGCGATGACGCTCTACGAGATGCTCACGAGCAAGCACCCGACGTGGGGCGGCGCGGACGGGCACGAGATCGCGGCGAGCACCGACGCGGAGGTGACGATCGAGGCCGAGCGCTTCGACCCGACCGTACGCGAGTCGCTCGCGGACTTCTTTCGCAAGGCCCTCGCGCGGGACGTCCGCGCGCGCCACGTCGACGCTGGCGAGATGCGCCGCGCGTGGAACGCCGTGTTTCTCCCGCGCGCCATCGCTCCCGCGGACCCGAGCGCTTCGGCGGTCGCGGGCGCGTCCGGCGACGGAGACGCCCGCGCCGACGGTCGCCCCGCGCGTCCGAGCTGGACCGCGGCCGAGCTCGGCGTGGTGGGGGACGGGACGCCCGTGGCGGCGCTACCGCTCTCGAATCGCGCGAAGAACGCCCTCGATCGCGCAGGGCTCTTGAGCTTCGGCGAGCTGCGCAAGGTCGCGAAGAGCAAGCTGCAGAAGCTCAAGGGCGTCGGGCGAGAGACCTCGAGTGAGATCCTGGGCTTTCGCGAGGCGTGGCGGAGCCACACGGGCGCGAGCGACCACGGAGCGCCGTCGAGGCCACCGCCCTCCCAGGCGCCGTCGTCTGCGCCCTCGCTCGACGGTGAGCCCCCGGCGCCGACGACGTTGAGGGCCTGGGTCGACGCGATGGTTCCGCCAGCGAGCAAGGGCGTGCGGGGGCGGAGCTGGGTCAACGACGTCCGCGCGATGTTCGGCTACGACGGCCAGCCCGCGACCGACGCGCAAGGCCTCGCCGCGCGCCGGGGCGTGTCGCGCCAGGCCGTCTACATCAGCGTCGGAAAGGCAAGGGACTACTGGTCCTCGCGTCCCGCGCTCCCCGCCCTGCACGCCCTCGTGCGCGAAGCCCTCGACGCCCGCGCGGGCGTGGCTTCGCTCGACGTCCTGGCCGATGACCTCGCCCGCGTGCTCGGGGCCTCGCCCACGAACAGCCTCTCGGACGGCGATCGCCGCGACGCCAGGGCCCTGCTCGAGATCGCGCGGGTCACGGACGAGCCGCTCGCGGACGGCGTCGTGCACGGCGTTCGTTGGCTCGCGGTCGAGCGCTCGTTGCTCGACGTCGTGCGCGAGCTCGGGCTCGAGGCCGATCGGTTGAGCGCCCGCGACGTGCTCCCGAGCTCGGACGACGCGCTCGCGCGCCTGCGGCCCCTCGTCGCGCCCACCAGCCTCGCACGGCTCGGGGTCGAGCGATTGTTGCCGCTCGCCGCCGAGGCCAGCGCGAAGAGCGCGTGCTCGGCTCGGCTCGAGATGTACCCGCGCGAGATGTCTGCGGCGCGCGCCCTGCGGCTGTGCGCCAGCGTGTTCACCGAGATCGAGCTCGAGCCCGCGAAGCTCCAGTCCATCGTCGAGAGTCGCTACGCGCGCGCCGAGCCCCTCCCCCCGCGCCCCGCTCTGGATGACCTGGTGAAGGCCGAGCTCGGCTTCGTCTTCGACGGCGGAAAGTACACTCGAGTTCGCGCTCTCGCGCCCAGCACGTCGTTGACCGAGGCCCCTCGCAACGAGGTTCACAGCGGCGCCGCCAAGGTCTCGCTCTCGGCCGGGCCGCGCGCGGTGGCCTTCGCGGACGAAGGGGCCAGGGAGTTCGACGAGCGACTGCGGGTCGCCGCGCAGCGCCGGAGCTTTCGCGTGATCGAGGTCGCCGCGGTGGACTCGTCCCGCGCGTCCGCGGCCATCGCGCGCAGGCTGCAGACGGTCGAGCGCAGCCTCGACCGAGAGCTGTGGCGGGCGCTGTTGGCGCTCGCTGAGCGCGAAGGCGTCGAGCGCACTGCCATCGTCGAGGCCGACCGCGCGGGCCCTGCCGGCGAGGACTGGGAGACCCTGCGCGCGTTCGTGCGCGACGCCGCGGCGGAGCTGCTGGCGCAGTGGTCTTCGCAGCGCGGGCCGCTGGTGGTGAGCGACCTGGGGCTCGCCGCGCGCTACGGGCTGCGCGCGTTCGTGGACGGGCTCGCGGAGCTGGCGCGCAAGGATGAAGGACCGGCGGTGTTCATCATGCTCGCGCGGTTCGGACAAGATGGCGAGGCGCCCATCGACGGGGGGGCGTTGCCGCCGTTGGCTGTTCCCAATCCGACGGGCGCGCCGAGGCTGGTTCCGCCCGCGGCGTGGGTGCACGAGCTCGCGAGCTGACTCGCGGCCCCTGCGGCGCCGCGTGAGCGAACCGTGCGCGGGGGTAAACCTCGGCAACGTTGCCGAAAAATCGGCGACGTTGCCGATCCTCGGAGGTCGCTGTGCTGCGCTGCGCTGCGCCGCGCCGCGCCGCGCCGCCGAGCCGAGGTGCTGCTACGATTCTCTCCGATGACTCGCCCCTTCGTCCCGCTCGTTCGAACCGACGGAAAGCAGTACGAGAGCGGCTGGATGCTCGACGCCGCAAAGCTGCTCGACCTGCCGCCGTTGTCTCCGAACGCGAAGGACACCCTCGCGAAGCGAACGGAGCGATGGCTGAAGCTTCGGGGCGGTCTGTACTTCTATGCGGGCCACGCGTGCGCGGACTTTGGCGACATCGTGTTCGTATTCGATGCCGCATTGACGAGGGGCAGGCAAGGCGGCGCGTCGACGTTCGACACGGGCGGGCTCGCCGCGGGGTACGTTCAGTTCGCCGGCGCGGCGACCGAGCGCGTTCGCCGCGATTGGGCACGACGCAACTCCTACCGTCTAGGCGAATGGCGCCGACGGCTGCAGCGCTTCGTGCGAGCACACTTTCGTCGCTCGAACGTGTGGCACGACTCGTCCGCGTGGCGTCGGTATCTCTCGGGCGGTCGCGCGCATCACGATGACGTCGAGGGACGCCTGCTCCACGATCGCAACTCTCGCCGCGCGTGGACCTTCGAGCTTCGGTTGGACAAAGAAGTCGACCTGAAGGAGCCGGCGGTGGCAAAGCACCTGTGGCGAATCGCGATGAGCAGACGAGTGTGGGACGAACTGCGCGCTGCACTGCTCGCGGCACCGTTCGCGGCGGGTACGCAATGGCGCACGTGGATCCTCGAAGGGATCGCGGTGTGCGTCGAAGACTCGCTGCACGAGGCGACAGAGCGCTGGATCCGCGATCGTGTCTGCGTCGTCGAGCAGGTGGCGGTATGACGCTGGAGCTGCTCGCGTTCGACGGCCTCGCTGCGCGCTCGGCCTGCTCGATCCACCGCGCGATCTGGGGCGACGCCGGGGAGGTGTTCGTCCTCGATGGCACGCAGCGGCGATCGATTGAGCAGATCGAGTTCGAGCGGGCGCGAGCGCAACGCCGGCTGACCGAGGTGCGTCCGTCGCGGCGCTTCGAGCAGCCTCAGGAGTCGGTGCTGCTCGCGCCCAACGACTTTCTCAGCTCCGACGGGATCACGCTCGACGCAGAAGACGTCCCGTACACCAACGAGACCCCGCCGCTTCGATACGCCGTTGGCTCGAGCGCGTCCCTGCGGGAGATCGTCGCCGGCTGGGGCCTCCTCGCAACGCGGCTCGAAGCATCGTGGGGGGATGCCACGCTCACGACGAGCAACTGGCTGCACCGCGTGCGTAGGCTGCAGTCGATCGCGACCGTGTCCGAGCGCGACGACTTGCGGTGTACGCAGCTCGCTCTCTTGTCGTTGCTCGCCCAGAAGGATAAGGCCGTCCGCGAAGGGATTGAGTGGGAGCTCGACCTGGAGTTCAGCGCGAAGACTGCCCGACGTGCAGCAGTGCAGGCGGCGGCGCGGGCGATCGTCAACGGGGAAGGAAGCGAGCGGCCTCCCCGGCAGATGTCTTTGCTGCGATTGGTTGGATGACGAAACCGTTGCTGAATGAGCTGCGGTGCGTTGGTTGTTGGCCCGCGGCCAACGGCTGCCACCCGGCTCACGGAAGGAGATCTTGATGTACGCCACCGCGATGCTCGTTCGAGACCCAACGAATCAAGAGAGCGTGTCGCTCAGCTTGTACAGCCACCGTAGCGAGCCACTCGCGCCGTTCGGGGACATCGAGAAGATCGCGACGTCGAGCCCGGGCGAGCATGTGTTCTCGGTGGGGTCGGGGCACGGACGGACGGTGCTTGCGTGGATCGACGTCGCTGCGGCCGAATCCGTGTCGATGGAGAGCATCGAAGAGCTGTTGTCGAAGCTCTCCGTTGGCGCCGGCGAGCATCGATCGCGCCACGTGATGAAAGACCTCCCTGCGTCCGCGCAGTTTCAGTGCGTGTCTGGCCGTGCGAAGCACGCTGCTGGCGACCTCGAACGGCTGCGCCGGGAGCTCGTCGCGTTTCTCGTGAGCGCGAAGCCAGGGCCAGTCTCGTCGCACGACGCGATCGAGATCTTCGTGTCGCGCGATGACGCTGGGCTTCGTTTGGAGCTCTCCGAGGACGCGCGACAGAAGCTCTACCGGGCGCGTCCAGGTGCCGTCGCGCGAACGCTGCGCGTGTCGGAGGACAACCTCGCGGCGCTGGATCAATCCACGGTGGACCTCGGGGCGTTGGTCGAGTCGATGACGGGCCTGTCGTTGCCCGCGCTCAACCAGTTGGGCGGAGTCGCCGTGAAGCGCGCGTCGGATCAGCGCTTGCTCTGGTCGTCCAAGGCGTAGGCCGCCCTCTCTCTCGACGCCTTACACCCGGGGGGCCCTTTGTGGTTGCCTCGCGGGTCACGATGGCACGCGTTGGTGGCGGTGGACGAGGGCGCGAGCGCACGCTGTGCGACGTTCTGGGGCGGTTTCTCGGGGACAAGCTCGTTCCGGATTTGAAGGCGCGCGCCGAGGGGTCCGAGTCGGACCGCCGCGAGCTCGAGCGCTCGCTCGCGCACGAGCGCAGCGAGGGAAGGACGGCGAATGACTAGCTCGCGTTTCGCGATCGCATGCTCGAATAGGTGGGCGCAGCGTGGCTCTTGTCCGCCGTGTTCGTGCGCTACCTCGAGGACCAGGGGCTGATCGAGCACCTCCGCATCGCGGGGGACGGCGCCGAGGACTCGCAAAGGCGCTTCAACGCCGCCTTCGGTTGCCTGTGTCAGCGCGCGCTGGCTTCGCTGCGATGACCGGCCGCGAGTTTCGCTGCTACGCTCGGAGCTGTCATGAATCGACCCGTCGGTGACAGCGCGCAGGAGACGGTTGATGCTCGGCGCCGAGAGCTCGACGCGCAGTGGCCTGGCTGGGATGCGAGGCTGACGAAGCTCGAGAAGGCTGGACTGATCCTCTCGGATCTCCGCTCTCGTGCCCGCCGCGACGAGCGCAGAAACTCGTGGCTCGCGCACGTTCGTCCTTCGGATGCGCTCGTCGAGCACTTCGCGCTCGCTCCCGAGGTGGCGGTGCTCTGCGCGCCGTGGGACGAGACGCACGCGGAGGACATCGACTGGATCGAGCTCCAGCTTCGCAAGGACAACCGGCTCGACCCGGGCCTCGTACTTTGTTTCGTCGGCGATCGTCGCGCGACTGAGCGGCTTCCGATCCCGAAGACGCGCACGTACGTCTTTGTGCACCGCGACGAGTGGGACGCGGTGAGCGACCCGCAGCGGTGGCTTCGCGAGATGCTTCGCGAGAGGCTCGGCGCGCAGCGGCTCTTCGACCTGCGTTCGCCAGCAGAGGGCGCGCAATACTTCGGTCGAGTCCGCGAGCTCGCGGAGGTCGAGCGGTACGCGCTCGCTGGGCGCTCTGTAGGCCTGTGGGGCCTTCGCAAGATCGGGAAGACCTCTCTCCTCCGGCAACTCGTGTCGAAGCACGGCGCCCCGACCACGGACAGCCCGCTGGTGTTGCTGCTCGATCTGACGGCGCGATCGTATGACGACCCCTCGATCCATGGCGTACACCGCGCGCTCGACACGGTGCTCGACCGGGCTCGTTGCCCGAACGGGCGCAACGCTGTCGAACGGCTCGCAACGCTCGTCCGCAGTCGTCGAGGCAAGGTCGTCCTGGCGATCGACGAGTACGAGCGGCTGCTCGACGGGTCCATCCCTGCGCGGGACGGCGTGCTGTTTCTCGAGGCGATGCGGGGCATGGCGCAGAGCACCAGCGATCAGTTTTCGATCGTGCTCACAGGCCGCGATCGGCGTTTCGTGGCGGCGGCGCGAATCGAGGGCCGAGACAACCCAATGTATCGATTCTTGACGGACTTGCCCGTGGGGGGTCTGGATGACGAGAGCGCGCGAGAGATGCTGCGCAAACTCGGTCGACGTATGGGCCTCGTCATGCACCACGAGGCGCTGGACCGTTGTGCGCGCGAGACGGGCGGACACCCGATGTTGCTTCGCACCATCGGAGACGTGATCGATCGGGCCGTGCCCTTCGATCGGCGGGAGCCGTACCTCGTGAGCTGCTCCGAGGTCGAAACGCGGCTGGACGATTTCGCGGATGAGGCAGCGGGAGACTACCGCGAGCTGTTGGACGCTGCGGACGAGCTCGCTACTGGGGGCGCGGCGCTGCTCGTCGACGTCGCGCACGAGGGGCTGTCTGGGGCGCCGCGCGCCATGCGACAGGTGATGGTCGAGCTCGCCAGGTTCGGCATCCTGGCGTCGGATCTGCGGTCGTTTCGGATCGATGGATTTCGTCGGTGGCTTCGGGACAACAAGGCTCCCGCACCCAGAGCGGCCCATGGTTGACAACCCCTACCGGGGCGACCGGCTCTCGACTGTGTTCGTCGGGCGCGAGGCGCTGCTCTCCGAGCTCGAGCAAACGATCCTCAAGCGCGGAGCCATCTGTCCGATCATGGGCGCGCGGGGGATCGGCAAGTCTGCCGTCAGCCGTCGCCTCGAGGACAGGCTCGCCGAGCGTGTCGTCGTCGTGCGTGTCGAGGGCGGCGTCGACGACGTGCAGCGCTCGCTCGAACGGCGGTGGCCGGCGTTTCGCGCCGGTGACTTCGTCGACTCGCTCGTCGAGGTCACCCGATCGATCGAGGGCAAGGGCGCGCTGTTGGTCCTCGACGAGGTAGAGAGAATACTCGCCGACCCCCGCGGGATCGCGCTGCTCGACAACCTTCGCAAGGTGTTCGACGACACCGACGGCCGACTCTCGATCGTCGTGCTCGGCGGGACCGAGCTTCGCTCGCTCTTGAAGGACTCTGCCTCGCCGTTTCTCGGCAAGGCGCGGCTGCGAGTGCTCACGGGCCTCTCGCGGGACGAGACAGCGCAGCTCGTGCGCCAACCGCTCGGCGCGAGCGTCTCGGACGAGGTGGTCGACTCGCTCTGGGCGGAGACCGCGGGACACCCGAGGGTGCTGCAACACGTCATGGAGCAGGCAGTGGATCGGTGGTGCGCAGCGTGCCACGAGGGAACTGACGGCGGCCTCGAGGCGTACGTGCGCGATGCGCTGGTCGAAGTGCGGCGCCTCTGGCTGGAGCCCGAGCTGTATCGCCAATGGTGGCAAAACCTTCGCGAGGGCGGGCAGCGCACGTATCGGTTGTTGCTTCGTGCCGGCGAGCCCCTGCCCAGAAGCGAGTGGGTGCAGCGGCTGGGAGATGACCCTGTTCCGTGGGTGGAGGTGCTCGAGTCGACAGGAATCGCCGTTGGCGGCGCAGCCGGTCTGTTGCCCCGCGGGAGCGGATTCGCCGCATGGGTGCGCGAGAATCATCCCGAGGGTTCGGCGGCGGGGCCGAGCGATCCGGCCCTCGATGGGTGGCTCGAGGCGCAGTCGTGCGGAGCGTTCGAGCGGACAACGGTCGCGTCGCTCGCGCGATGGGCGCGAAGGTCCGTCGAGTTTCCCGGGTTGCTGCTCAAGCCGGGCGGCGAGCGCGGAAACGGGGGACTTCTCTCGGAGCACGCGCTTCGCTTGAGCGCGCTGATGGCGTTGACCCAGCATGACGCGCTCGCTGTGGTTGAGCCCGAGGCGCTCTCGGCCGGGAGCGAGACGCGCTCGGACCTGAAGCTGCGCGCGAAGGACGACACCGAGACGCGGGCCTGCCTGGAGTTCAAGATCTACCAGCGCAACGACTACAAGACCGTCGTGCAGCAAGCCATCGGCTACGCGATCCCGTCGGACGCGTTCACCGCGGTGATCGTCGTCGATCGCACGGGCAAGACCCTCGAAGACTACGAGGCGCATTGCTTCGACAGCGCTGCGCCGCGCGCTCGCGTGCCGTCGGCAGCGGGCGTCGAGCACCCGGCGCTGCTAACCGAGCACGCGCGCTCGAACGCCGGGTCGATTCGCGTGTGGCACTTTCTGCTGCGGCTTCCGACGGGGAGGTAGTCGTCGCATCGACCCTCGGCCCGCTCGCGTCGGGATTGGTTCGATGTTCGACGACGCGCCGTGGACTGGGGCGCGAGGGGCGCAGGATCAGAGCGTGTTTCGACCGAGGGGCGTCGGCTGTCCTATCCTCCGTACTGGCTGCCCTGCGTCTTGGTGACGTCGCGCTGCACCATCGAACTGGGGAAAGGAAGACCCATCGTGACCTTCAAGTTCATGCACGCCGCGGACATTCACCTCGACAGCCCGTTGAAGGGCCTCGAGCGCTACGAGGGCGCGCCCTCGGCGGAGATCCGAAGCGCGACTCGTCAGGCGTTCGGTCGCCTCATCGACTGCTGCCTCGAAGAGAGCGTCGCCTTTCTGCTGCTCGTCGGCGACCTCTTCGACGGGGAGTGGAAGGACTACAACACCGGCCTCTTCTTCAACGCACAGATGACTCGGCTGAAGCAGCGCGGCGTCCGCGTGTTCGTCGTGCGCGGCAACCACGACGCTGCGAACTCCATGACGAAGGCGCTCCAATACCCGACCAACGTGCACGAGTTCTCGACGACGAAGGCCGAGACCGTGCGCATCCCGGAGCTCAGCGTCGCGCTCCACGGGCAGAGCTACGCGAACGCGGAGGTGCACCACGACCTCTCGGCCAGGTACCCGGCGCCTGTGTCCGGGATGTTCAACATCGGCCTGCTGCACACGAGCGCCGACGGCAGCGCGAAAGAGCACGCGGTCTACGCGCCGTGCAGCATCCAGAGCCTCGTCGACCGCGGCTACGACTATTGGGCGCTCGGGCACGTGCACCGGCGGCAGGTGCTACGGAGCGAGCCCTACGTTGTGTTTCCCGGCAACCTACAGGGGCGGCACATCCGCGAGACGGGTCCGAAGGGTGCGACCCTCGTCACCGTCGACAAGGGCAAGGTGACCGTCGAGGCGCGCCAGTTTGACGTGATGCGCTGGCACCTGCGCGAGATCGCGCTCGATCATGCGCGCAACGCCGCGCACGCGATCGACCTCGTCTACGAAAGCCTGGAGGCCCTTCGTCGGGAAGAGGGCGCTACGCCTCTCGCCGTGCGCGTGCGCCTGCACGGGGCGAGCGAGGCGCACCGCGAGCTGATCGCGAACACCGAGCGATACACGAACGAGGTCCGCGGGCGCGGCGCAGAGGTCGCCGACCTCTGGGTCGAGAAGGTGATCTTCGACACGCGCACCCGCATCGACATCGAGGCGCTGCGAGGGCGACCGACGCCGCTCGGCGAGCTCCTCCGCACGATCGACGCCCAGCGGTCAGACCCCGAGGCGCTCGCCTCGCTCGTCGCCGAGCTCGCGTCGATGCAAGACAAGTTCGCCTCGCTCGACCCCGCCGACCGGCCGACGTTCGATCGGCCAGACGTTGTGCGCGAAGCGCTCGCCGACGTGGAGCAAATCCTGATCCCGCTGCTCCTCGATGGAGGTGACGCGTCGTGAAGCTCCTTCGGCTCGACCTGCTCGCCTACGGCCCGTTCACCCGTCGGCCGCTGGAGTTTCCCGCGGACGGCCCGAACCTTCACATCGTGTACGGCCCGAACGAGGCGGGCAAGAGCACCACGCTTCGGGCCATCACCGGCTTCTTCTATGGCATCGAGATGCAGACGGGCGACGCCCACCTGCACGCGATGAACGAACTCCGCATCGGCGCGACGCTTCGCCACTCCGACGGCCAGGAGCGCGCCTTCGTGCGCAAGAAGGGAAACCGCGCGACCCTGCTCGACTCGAAGGGCGCGACGGTCGATGAGTCGGCGCTGCGCGCGTGGCTGAGCATCTCCGAGCGAAAGCACTTCGAGCAGATGTTCGGGCTGAGCCACGAGCAGCTCCGACAGGCCGGCGCGGCGCTCGCTGACGCGAAGACCGACCTGGGAAAGATGCTCTTTGGCGCCTCGCTCGACGGCACCACGCTGCACCAGATGCTCCTGCGCCTCGACGCGGACGCGGAGAAGCTCCTCTCGTCCGGCGGAAACGCTGGCGCGATCACGAAGTCGCTCGTCGCCTACCGCGAGCACATCAGCCGGGCGAACGCGCTCAAGATCCCCGCGAAAGAGTGGCAGGCCACGCAGGCGGAGAGAGACATCGCCGCTTCGAAGCAGCAGGAGATCTCTGACGAGATCGTCCGGCGTCGCACGGCGCGCCACCGTCTCGAACGGCTGCAGCGAGCGCTCCCTTGGGTGCGCCAACGCGAAGACGCGCACCGAGAGATCGCCGCCATGGGTGAGGTGCGATCGGTGCCGCACGAGGTCGAGACCCAGCGGCGCGAGCTCACACACGCGATCGAAGCCGCGGAGGGCCGCCGACTGCGCGCGGAGAACGCGCTCGAACGCGGGAAGCGCGATCGAGACGCGCTCGAGGTGCACGAGTCGATCCTCGGCGCGAGCGCGCGGATCAGGCAGCTCACCGAGGACCTCGGAAAGTACAAGACTGAGCTGCGCGATCGGCCGGGCGTTCAGAAGGAGATCATCACCTATCGCAACGAGCAGCGAGAGCACCTTCGCAAGATCGGCTGGAGCGACGTCGAGCCGCGCAACGTGAGCTCCGCGCGCGTGGACGAGGCGTCGCTCGCGCGCATCCGCAAGCTCGAACAAGACGAGGTGAAGCGTCAGTCGAGCCTCCAGGTGCTCCGGGGCCGCGCGGGCGAGAAGCGCGCGCTCATCTCCGAGCTCCAGGGCGCCCTCGCAGCGCAGCCGGCGCTGACGGACGCGTCGGTGCTGCGCGCGACGTGGGACCACTTGCGTCCCGACAAGAGGCACTCTGACGGCCTTCGCGAAGCCGAGGCCCAGCTCGCCGCGCTCGAAGCGAGCTGCGCGGTGGCGTGCGCCGCGCTCGCTCCCTGGCGAGGAACGCCGGACGAGGCCCTCGCGCTCCCTGTTCCCGCGGAGGAGCTGATTCGCGTCTTCGAGGTCGAGCTCGCCGCGGACGTGCGGGCGAGCAGGGACGTGATGGCTCGCGTCACGACGAGCGAGGGCGAGCTCGACGAGCTTCGCGCGAAGCTGTCGTCCCTCGTGGCTTCGGGAGAGCCCGCCTCCCCGGAGCGAGTCGTCGAGGCTCGGTCCCGGCGCGACCTCGTCTGGGGGCGCGTGATGCATGCCTGGAGCGCGGGGGGCGCCCCCTCGGTGATCGACGCGGAGTCCGGCTCGGACGTCCCCCTGGCGACGGCGTATCTCGCGACCGTGCGCGCGGTCGACGAGCTCGCCGACCGGCTCCAGCGCGACTCGGAGCGCGCCGCGCAGTGCGCCGCCCTCCGTCGCGAAGAGGCCGCAAAAGTCCTGGACCTCGCCGCGGGTGCTCGCGATCGGACCGAGCTCGAAGCGCGCGCGAAGCAGCGCAGCGACGCGTGGCAGGGGCTCTGGATCCCGTGCGGCATCGAGCCGTCGACGCCCCGCGAGATGCTCCTGTGGCGCGCCCGTCACGCATCTCTCGTGGAGCAGGTACGACGGCGCAACGAGGCCGCGGTGAAGCTCGATGCCTCCCGCGCCGTGCTGCGAGATCAGACGAGCGCGATCCTCAGCGCCCTGGGCGCTGCGGGGGCGCCGATGCCCGAGGCGACCCCGTGGCTCACGCTGCTGTTGCACGCCGAGAAGACCTTGAAGGCAGCGGACGAGCAGGCCGCGACCCGCGCGACGTTGCTGCGCGATCTGAGCAAAGAGCAGCGAGAGCTGGGCGACCTCGAAGGCAAGATCGCTGCGTGCGAGTCTGAACGCGGCGCCTGGTGCGCGCTGTGGGGGGAGGCGGTGGCCAGGCTCCGGCTCCCGCCGGACGCGCTTCCCGAGCAGGCCGACGTCGTCATGGAGGGGCTCGCCGAGATCTTTCGTCTGGAGGCGAACTGCGAACGACAGGAGGCCCGGCTCAAAGCGATCGAGAAGCAGATGAACATCTTCGAGGGCAGCGTCACAGCGCTGGTGGCGGAGTTCTGCCCCTCTCTCTCGGGCACGGCCATCGAGCGTGCGGACGCCCTCGACGAGCTCCACACGACGGCCACGAAGAACGGCGAGCGGCGGCGCGCCCTCGACGAGCAGGTCGCTGTTCACGTGCGCGAGCTCGAAGACGCGAGCCTCGCGCTCGACGTCGAGCGGCGACGGCGCGACGCGATGCTTCGCGACGCCGGGTGCGAAGACCTCGCGGCGCTGGACGGCGCGATCGCGCGCTCGAAGCAGGCGCGCGAGTTCGAGGCGCGCAAGGTCGAGGCCGAGAAGCGCCTGCTCGAAGTGGGCGAAGGCTGGTCGCTCGAAGCGCTCGACGACGCGGTTCGAGAGACCGACAGCGACCGGGTCGAGTCCGAGATCGCCGCGCTCGACGAGCGCCTGAAGGTCCTCGAAGCTGAGCAGCAAGAGCACAACAGGGCCTTGGGCGCCCTCGGCGAGCGGCAGAAGAAGTTCTCGGGCGCTGACGACGCGGCGGCCGTCTTCGGCGAGGCCCACCAGATCCTCGCGCAGGCGCGAGGCTACGCAGAGCGCTACGCCCGGCTGCGGCTCGCGACGGCGCTCCTGCGGCGAGGCATCGAGAGCTATCGACAGAAGAACGAGGGGGCGATTCTTCGCCGGGCGAGCCGACTGTTCGAGTTTCTCACGCTCGGGCGCTATCAACAACTCAAGGTCGAGTATGACGGTGACAAGGCGAAGCTAACCTGTCTGCGTGGCCACGAGGCGGTCGACGTGAAGAACGCGCTCAGCGACGGTACGCTCGACCAGCTCTACCTCTCGCTTCGCCTCGCGAGCCTCGAGCAGCACCTCGACGCGCAGGAGCCGATGCCCCTGGTGCTCGACGACATCTTCATCCACTTCGACGACGAGCGCGCGCAGGCAGGCCTCGTCGTGCTCGCCGAGCTCGCGAAGAAGACGCAGGTGCTCTTGCTCACCCATCACGCGCGCAACCTGGATCTCGCCAGGAGCGCGCTCGACCCGGGCGCGTGGACGGAGCATCGCTTCGCGTCGCCAGCTCAGCAGCCGCAGTGAAATCACTGGGTGGTCGCCTCGACGCGCGGGGGGCCGTGACGGGTTCGCGTCCGACGACCCCCCGTGAGCGGCCAGGCAATTTGCTCGAGAGCAGCCCGAGCGTCGACCAAGCGTCGTTGTAGGTCTTGTCTCTACGGCTTCCATGGCGATGGCCCTTCGTGGTTGCCTCGCTGCCGCGATGGCACGTGGCGGTGGAACAAGGCGCGAGCGCACGCTGTGCGACGTTCTGGGGCGGTTTCTCGGGGACAAGCTCATCCCGGACCTGAAGGCGCGCGCGGAGGGGTCCGAGTCGGTCCGCCGCGAGCTCGAGCGCACGCTCGCGCACGAGCGCAGCGAGGGAAGGACGGCGGATGACTACCTCGCGTTTCGCGATCGCATGCTCGAGCAAGTGGGCGCGGCGTGGCTCTTGTCCGCGGTGTTCGTGCGGTACCTCGAGGACCAGGGGCTCATCGAGCATCGCCGGATCGCCGGGGACGGCGCCGAGGACTCGCAAGAGCGCTTCAACGCCGCCTTTCCCTCGCTCGCGGCGAACGCCCGCGAGTACCTCCTCGCCGTCTTTCGCGAGTGCGCTCGGCTCCCCGGCGCGCGCGAGGTCCTCGGCCCCGAGAGCAACCCGCTCTATCGCCTCGGCCCGAGCACCACCGTCGTCGCCGAGCTGCTCGAGCTCTTCCGCGAGCGACGCCCGGACGGCGCCCTCCAGTGGCGCTTCGACAGCCCCGCAACGGCGACCGCCGACGTCACTGCGCCCGTCGCGCCAACCGCAGACACACGCGTGCTCGGGGACCTGTACCAGGACCTGAGCGCGGGCGTTCGCGAGCGGTACGCGCTCTTGCAGACGCCGGACTTCGTCGAGGAGTTCATCCTCGCGCGCACGCTCGACCCGGCCGTGAAGGAGTTCGGACTCGACGGGCTGCGCGTGATCGACCCGACCTGCGGGAGCGGGCACTTTCTGCTGGGCGCGTTCGAGCGGCTCCGCGCGATGCACCAGAAGGCCGCCCCCGCGGCAGACCCGAAGCAGTGGGCCCGCGACGCCCTCGACCACGTGTACGGGGTCGACCTCAACCCGTACGCCGTCGCGATCTCGCGCTTTCGCCTGCTGATCGCGTTCGTCCGCGCCGCCGGGATCCGCACGCTCCGCGAGGCTCCGGCGGACCTCGCGCTCGACCGCCACGTCGTCGTCGCCGACTCGCTGCTCTACGGTGGAAAGGGCCAGAAGAACCTCGTCGAGCAGGGCTCGGTCACCAACGCGATCACCCGCGAGAAGATCGGCAGCGCGGCGTTCTCCCTCGAAGATCCCGCGGCGGCGCACGCGTTGTTCGCCAGGCGCTTTCACGCGGTCGTCGGCAACCCGCCGTACATCACCTGCAAGGACGCGGCGCTGCGAAAGCGGTACAGCGAGCGGTATCCCGATAGCGCGATCAAGCTGTACGCGCTCGCCGCGCCCTTCACCGAGCGCTTCTTCGAGCTCGCGACGCAAGGGGGCTACGTCGGGCTCATCAACGCCAACTCGTTCATGAAGCGCGAGTTCGGAAAGGGGCTCATCGAGAAGGTGCTCCCGAGGGTGGCGCTCTCGCACGTGGTGGACACCTCGGGCGCGTTCATTCCGGGCCACGGAACGCCGACGGTGATCCTCTTCGGCCGCAACGAGCGCGGTCGCAGCCCGACGGTGCGAACGGTGATGGGCAAGCGCGGCGAGCCCGAGACCCCCGCGGACGCGGCGAAGGGCAAGGTGTGGAGCGGCATCGTCGAGGGCATCGACGCTGTGGGCTACGAGGATGAGTTTGTGAGCGTGGCCGAGGTCGATCGCGCCTCGTTCACGAAGCATCCGTGGTCCCTCGGTGGCGGCGGCGCCAGCGAGCTCAAAGAACTCATCGAGCACAAGTGCCCAAAGCGGCTGAGTGAGGTCGTCGACGATGTCGGACTTGCTGTCATTCTCGGCGAGGACGAGTTGTTTATGTTGCCACGTAACGGTGCGGCAACCGTAGCGCTTCCGAAGCGACCTTTGGTGACGGGGGAGGACATCCGAGACTGGGGGATGACTCCGAGCAGCGACACGATCTTCTCGTTCGACGAGCAACTGAAGCCCCAGCCAAATCCTCGCGTGCTCCGCTACTTGTGGCCCTTTCGGCGAGTGCTCGAAGAGCGCATTGTGTCGGGGAGCACAAGTATGAGGGCCGCCGGGAAGCCGTGGTACGACGTGCGTCGGCTTGCTCGCGACAAGTTGCGCACGCCGCTCTCGATCACGTTTCCCGCCGTCGCGACACACAACCACTTCGCGCTGGATCGCGGAGGGACATTGTTCAAAGACGCGGCGCCGATCATCAAGCTCCCCGAGGGGGCCACGGAGGAGGACCATAGGCGCCGAAAACTAGCCGGAGCTCCCGAGGCAACGGCGTGAGAAAATGCTCGGCGATCGGAGGGAGCTGAACGTGCCATCCAGGGCACA
>LNFM01004486.1_pt1 | contig 22160 bp, 21 predicted proteins | sample 596031 | NCBI WGS metagenome assembly LNFM01 (sample SAMN04254537, study PRJNA301005) | activated carbon metagenome | isolation source: dual media filters at the Ann Arbor, Michigan drinking water treatment plant | place: USA: Ann Arbor
CGCGGTGGTGTCGATGGCGACGATGGCCGGCACGTCGCCGCCCGCGTCGAGCTCCGGGCAGTCCGCACCGCCGGTGGTGCCCTCGCTGGTCCCGCCCGTGGTCGCGTCGGTGGTCGAGGCGTCCGTCGTGGTGGTCGCGTCGGTGGTCGATGCGTCCGTCGTGGTGGTCGCGTCGGTGGTGGTCGCGTCGGTGGTGGTCGCGTCCGTGGTCGTCGGCGAGTCGGTCGTCGTGTCCGTCGTCTCCGGGCCCACGGTGGTGTCCGGATCGTTCGTCGTCGTCGCGGTGTCGGTGACGGTGACCGACACGGAGTCCGACACGGTGTCGGTGTCCGAGTCCGACTCGGAGTCGCCCGTGGACGAGGTCTCGGCGTTCGTCGTGGACGAATCGTCGGAGGGGCACGCGGTCAGGACGAGGGCGGCGCAGCAGGTGGCCGCGAGATGGCGCAGGATAGTGTTGTTCATGGCGTAGGATCCCGTGGTGTCGGCGGCGGCGATCGGACGCGCCATCCGAGTGGTGGACGGGCTTGGATACTTCGGGTTGCGCGATCGCGCAACGGTATGGGCCACGAAAATGGCAGCCGCGCGCGGCGCCGATCGTCGGTGAGCCGAGCCGTCGCGCTCGGTCGTCGACGAGACGCTGCCGGCGCCGTGAGCGGCGGTGGGCTCTTCGCCGCGAGGAGCCCCGTCGTAGGTCCGATTCTCCGCGAGACTCCTGCTCGCCGTCGACGATCCGATCCTCGAATCAATCCCGCAGCTCGAACACGTACTCGTACCGCAGCTCGTAGTCCGCGGTCTTCCCATCGGTGCCCACCGCGGGGGCGAACTTCGCACCCATCAGCGCCTTGCGGGCGATGTCGTCGCAGCCGAAGCCCATCTTCTTCGTCGGCCTCGCGCTGCGGACCTTGCCGTCGCGCTGCACCTGCACGAGCAGCACCACGGTGCCCGAGACCTGCCGCTCCGTGACGGCGGGGCACTCGACCTCGGGCACCCGCACCACGCGGGGCTGCTGCGCGATGAAGAGGTCGCCCTTGGGCGCCCACGCGGGGCCGCCGGGCTTGGGATCGGTGCCGGTCGTGCCCTTGCCGGCGCCGGGCTTGGTTCCGGTGCCGTCGTCGCGGCCGTTGCCGCTGCCCGAGGTGCCGCCGCCGGTGCCAGGGTTGACCGTGACGCCACCGCCCGCCCCGGGCACGAGGGCCGAGGGCGGCAGCGTGAACCGCTTCGGCGCCGGCGCAGGGTCGGGGTTCGGGTTCGGGTTCGTCGGCTCGGGCTCGGCCTTCGCCGGCTTGGGCGGCTTCTTCGTCGGGGGCTTGGGCGGCGTGTCCGGCGGCTCCGGCACCTCGGGCTCGACCGGCTTCACCTCGGGCTCGGGCTCTGGAGTCTTCGGCTCCGGCGGCGGCTCCGGCTTCGGCTCGGGCTCTCGCAGCGTCGCGACCTCGAACTCGATGACCTCGGGCTTGGGTGGCTTCGGCGGATCGATCCAACCGATCGCGAAGTACGCCGCGACATGCACGAGGATCGCGACCGTGATCCCCGTCGCGGGGTCGAGGCCGTTCTCGGCGCGTGGTGCAGCCGGCATGGTTGAGGGCTCGCGCTCGCTAGCCGCCCGCGGCAGCGGCGGCGGGTTTCTTCGTCGCGATCGCGTACTTCTTCACGCCCGCGTCGCGCATGAGATCGATGAGGTGGACCATCTGCCCGACCTCGGCCGACTCGTCGCACTGCACGATGCCCTGGAGGTTGCGATCCTCGACGAGCTTGTCGGTGAGCTTGTCGACGATCGCAGCGTCGCTCTCCATCGTGACGCCGTCGACCTGGATCGTGCCGTCGGCGGTGCAGACCAGCAGCACGCTGCTGTCCTGCAGCTTCTCGCCGGTGGCGGCCTCGGGTTTGGCGACCTGCAGGCCCTCGGCGTTGCTGATGATGCTGGTGGTGACCATGAAGATGATCAGCAACACCAGGGTGATGTCGACCAGCGGCGTCACGTTGATGCCGGTGATCTCGTCGTCGTCGTCGACTGTGCCGCCCGCCACGGGATCAGTCCTTCGCCTTCGGGCTGGCCGCGGTGAGCTCGGTCTTGCGACCGACCATGAGCCCGAGGGCGTTCTGGGCCAGGGACTCGGCCTCGCCCATCGTCCGCTTCACGCGGCGCTGGAACATGTTGTAGGCGACGACCGCCGGGATCGCGACGAGGAGGCCGACGGCCGTGGCGACGAGCGCCTCGGAGATGCCGGCCATGACCGACGCCGAGCTCTCGCCACCGGCCTTCAGCCCCGAGTCCGCGAGGTCCTTGAACGCGCGGATGATGCCGAGCACCGTGCCGAACAGGCCGATGAACGGGGCGTTGGCGCCCAGCGTGCCGAGGAAGGCGAGGTTCTTCTCGAGCCGGAGCTTCTCCTCGCTGCGCATGCCGTTCAGCGCCGCCTCGACGGCCTCGGGGCCGCGGGCCTCGTTGTCGAGCATCTCGGCGACCATGCGCGCGCCCGAGCCGGGCGAGCCGGTCACGAGCTTGCGCGCCTTCGCGAAGTCCTTGTCGACGAGCGCGGCGAGCAGGTTCCGGCGCAGTCCTGCGTCCGCGCCGACGATCTGGCGGAAGAACAGGAACCGCTCGAACATCACGTAGACGCTGATCACGCTGAGGATGACCAGAAGCCACAGCACCCACTCGGCGCCGACCAGGGCGAACTGCAAGAACTTCTGTGTGAGATCCATGTTCGGAACGCGCCCGGGAACTTAGCCCAAAGGGTGGGGGGCAACCAGTCCCGGCGTGACGGTTGCCACAATGGCACGCATCACGAGGCCTGCGCGGGCGTTCCGGCCACGTCGTGGCCGCCTGGCCCGGACTGGAGCTCTCGACACAGCGCCGTCGCAAAGCACCCGGCCGGCAGGGAGAAGGCGATGCGCAGGGCCGCCGCACTCGACGCATCGAGCGCGGGCGCGGCCTGCAGCGCCGCGTCGCCCACGGCGACCTGGAGCGGCCGACGCGTGCCCAGGGCCGCGCGGCCGAGCGACCGGAGCGCCCGATCGTCGATCCCCGCGAGCGCGAGGACCTCCTGCTCGAGCGCGTGCGACGGCGAGTCATCGGGCGGTGACATCGTGCGGCTGCCGTAGATCGGTCCCGTGACCACGAGGATCCCGGCGGCGAGGCGCTCGTCGTCGGCGCCCGCATCGCTACACACGAACAGACCCCCGGTGTCGGTCTTCTTGAGGATGTCGCCGACGAGCGCGCGTCGCAGCAGGCCCCGCTCGGCGCGGAGCCGCAGGTAGAGGTTGAAGAGCACCGACTGCCCCGCGGCCACGGTCATGTTGCCGCGCGCGCCGCCGCGGCCGCCCTGGATCGCCGCGATCCCCCGCTCGACGCCGTTGCCGCCGTCGCCGAAGCGCTGGGGGCCGAAGGCGTTGGGCAGACCGCCCTGCGCCGCGAGGCGGTCGAGCTTGGCGCGGCAACGGTCGATCGCCGTGTCGACGTCGCACGCCAGCTCGCGGATGACGATCTCGAAGCGATTGCCGTGGAGGTGTCCGGTGCGGAGCTTGTGCGAGTGCAGGTGCGGCGGGCCGAGCTCGATGCCCTCGAGCGAGAGGCCAAGGAGGCGATCGCGGAGCAGCACCGGCACGCTGATCCACTGCCGCGAGATCGCCTCGCGGTCCTTGCGGCCGGCGTAGCCGACGTCGCCGAGGCCGATGCCCAGCGCCTTGGCGAGGGTGCGCACGGCGTCCTCGGTCGACATGCCCCGCTTGCGCAGCTGGAGCATCACCCAGCCGCCGAGCTTGCCGTCGGGCGCGTACGCGGGGATCTCGTCGACGAGGAAGTCTTCGTCGCGCACGCGCATGCGGCCACCGATGCCGGGCAGGTCCGCCGTGAGGAGCGGGGGGCGCAGCGCCGCGTCCCGCAGGCGGTCGGCGGGTTCTCCCGTCGGCTCGGGGCGTTCGCCCATCAGCTCGGCGAGTCGCCGGTCATGCCGAGGTAGACCCGGCAGCTGCGGTTCTTCGGATCGTGGTCGACCACGTACTGCCACTCGATGCGCGCCTCGGCGACCCGCTTGGCGCGCCACAGCGTGATGCCGAGCTGGACCCGCGCCTGCAGGTACTCCGGCGCCATCTCGCGGATCGCGATGAGCTCGTCGAGCGCGTCCTCGACGCGACCCGCGTCGCGCAGCACCGTCGCGAGCTTGGTGCGGATGTCGACGAACGTCGGGCACAGCTGGAGCGCCTTGCGGTACTCCTTCACCGCGTGGTCGAGCAGGCCGACGCCGACGTAGGCGTCGCCGATGTCCCGGTGCATGTTGGCGATCTTGCCGCGCGCGTAGGCGTCGAGCTGATCGAGATCCCCGCTGTCGGACGAACCGTAGACCTGGGTGTAGACCCGCTTGGCGTCGTCGTAGCGGCCGAGCTCGTTGTAGCAGACCGACAGGTTGAGGGCGGCCTCGGTGTAGCGCGGGTTCAAGGCGAGGGCGCGCTCGAACGCGGCGCAGGCCTCCGCGGGCTTGCCGGCCTCGTAGAGGATCACGCCCATCATGTTGTGCACGTCGGCGTAGTCGTCGTGCACGCGCAGCACCGCCTCGAGGTGCTCACGCGCCTTGGCGTACTCGCCGGTGAGGTAGTACTCGCGGCCGACGACGAGGTGATGCTTGATGAGCGGATCCATCGGGGAGTCCTCGGGGTGGTACCGCGATCTAGGGCGGGGTCCCGCCGGCGCCACCCGGGGGCGTCGTCGGGGCCTGGTTTGGTGTCGCCGACTCTGGGGGCGGTGTCGAGGCCTCCGGCGCGGGCGTCGCCGGAGGGCTCGCCGGGGGCGTCGTCGCGCTCGGTCGCGGGGTGGTCGGCGGCGCGGTCGTGCCCTCGGGCCGCGTCGGGGCCGCCCGCTCGGGGTGGGCGGCGGCGTCGAGGTTCTTCGGCTTGGGCGGCGACTTGGGCCGGGGCGGCGTGCGATCGGGGCGCTTGCGCGTCGCGTCGGCGGGCCCGAACTCGTCGCGGATGTAGCGGAGGTAGACCCGCGCCTGCTTGCCGTGGTGGTGCGTGGGGTGCTGGGTCTGCAGCTCGGTGAAGGTCGAGCGCGCCAGCTCGATCTCGTCCATGCGCAGGTAGGTGATCCCGAGCTGGAACAGCACCTCGGCGTCGAGGCCGATGCCGGGGTACTTCGCGTGCGCGGCCTCGAGCCGGCCGATCGCGGCCTCGGGCTTCTCGCGCGAGAGGTAGAAGTTGGCGACGTAGAGCTCGTGCTGCAGCAGGCGGCGGCGGACCTCGTCGCGCAGCTTGATCGCGAACTTCTCGGTGACCGTGCCCTGGTAGTGGTCGAAGTAGTACTCGAGCTCGACCAGCGCGTCCTGCAGCTGCGACTGGTCGCGCATGTAGTCGGGCGGGAGCAGGAAGAACTTCTGCGGTGCGTTCATGAACGCGGCGGCGGCGGCCATGAAGGTCGCCCAGCCGTTGCGCACGTGCTCGTGGGTCGGGTGCAGCTTGGCGAAGGTCTTGAAGGCGTCGACCGCGGTCGTGTAGTTGCTCTGCTCGAACTCGGCGCGGGCGATGAGCAGCTCGGCCTCGACCGCATAGCGGCTGAACGGGAACCGGATGCGGACGAAGTCGGCGTACTGGATCGCCTCCTCGTAGTCCTTGTCGAGGAACTCGCCCTGGGCCAGGGTGTAGTTCTCGATCGCGGTCTGGGCGTAGTCGGCCGAGAGATCCGGGCCGGTCTTGCACGCGGGCAGGGCCGCGGACGCGAGCAGCGCGGCGCCGAGCAGCCAGCGGTGGATGCGGCCGCGCGCTCGGACGGCGCACCGTGGGCCGGGGCCACCGCGTGCCGCTCGGTCGGGGCGTGCGATCGTGCGCGGGACCATGCTGCGGGCGCACGGTACGGTGGGCCGCGCCGCAGTGTCAACGCGGCTGGGGGCGGGACGATCCGGCCGGTGCTCGCGCGTCGGGGTCGCGAGGCGCGGCGCGGCACCCTCGGGTTCTCGTCGATTTCGGGGGCCGCGCCGGGGTTTCACGCTACCTTTGCCGCCGGCGTTTTCCCATGGCCCCGTCGAATGCACGCCTCGGTCCGCTCGCCGCGATGTCGCTGGTGGCGGGCTCGATGCTGGGCATCGGCATCTTCATCGCGCCGCCCGCGGTCGCGGCGCACGTCGAGGGGCCGGGCGCCTTCTTGCTGGTGTGGATGCTCGGCGGGCTCTCGGCGCTGTGCGGCGCGCTGTCGGTCGCCGAGCTCGGCGCGATGATGCCGAGGGCCGGCGGCGACTACCCCTACCTGAGGACGGCGTACGGGCCGGGGCTCGCGTTCGCGGCCGGGTGGCTGCAGCTGCTCGCGGTGTTCCCGGGATCGCTGGCCGCGATGGCGGTGGGGACCTCGGCGTTCCAGCTGCCGATCATCCTCGGCGACGCGTACACGTGGCCGGCGACCCTCGGCCTCGAGCCGTCGACCGCGTGGGCGGCCGCGATCATCCTCGGGCTCACGGTCGTGAACCACGTCGGCGTGATGATCTCGGGGCGGCTGCAGATCGTCGTGACGATCGCACCCGTGCTCATGCTGCTCGTCGGCACCGCGGGCGTGATGATCCACCAGGGGACCGATGCCGGCGCGCTGGCGACCGCGGGCACCGCCATGAAGGTCCCAGGCATCGCGGCGGTCGCGGCCGCGTTCCTGCCGGTGTACTTCGCGTTCTCGGGGTGGAACGCCGCGATCTTCGTCGGCGGCGAGATCGACAAGCCCGGCCGCAACGTGCCGCGGGCCCTGGTCGGCGGCACGCTGTCGGTGACGGTGCTGTACCTGGCCCTTTGCCTCGGCTTCCTGTCGGTGTTCACGATGGGGGCGCTGGCGAACACCGGCGAGGCCGGCACCGCGGCGGCGCGGCTGCTGTTCGGCGGCTGGGGCGAGGCGGCGGTGACGGTGTCGATCCTGCTGGCGATGCTCGGCTCGCTGAACGGCACGATCATGACCGGCTCGCGGATCGCCTTCGCGATGGCGAAGGACGGCCACTGCATCGCGCCGGCCGCGATCTCGAGCCCGCGGTTCGGGACCCCGGCGGTCGCCCTGTGGATGCAGGCCGGCTGGGCGCTGCTGCTGGTCTTCACCCACGGCTTCGAGGCGCTGATGAACTACGCCTCCGCGGCGATGCTGATCACCGGAACGCTGACGGTGGTCGCGGTGTTCGTGCTGCGGCGCAAGCTGCCCAAGCTGCCGCGGCCGTATCGCACGTGGGGCTACCCGATCACGCCGGCGCTGTACGTCGTGTCGAGCGTCGCGGTGCTCGCCGTGCTCGCGCACAAGGGCGACGCGTCGGTGTTCGCGGGCGTGGGGTGGTTCGTGCTCGCGCTGGCGTTCCACCGCTTCGTGATGCGGCGTCGCGCCCCCGAGATCGCGGTTGGACGCGCGGTCGTGAGCGCCGAGTCCGGCCGCGAGTTGGTGTAGGTCCGCCCGGCACACGGACGGGATCGCGGCTGCGGCGATCGTGATTGCGCCGCGGCCGGTCACTTCGGCTAGGATCGCCGGTGATGCGGAGCTTCTCTTGGACTTGGTTGGTGGGTGCGACCCTGGGGATCGGCGCGGCGCAGGCGTGCGGCGACACGGCGAGCGACGACGGCGATTGCACGGTGGGCAGTCGCGGGTGCGCGTGCACGACGGGGGGCGGGTGTGACCCGGGGCTGACGTGCATCGACAGTCTGTGCATCTTGTTCGGCGACGACGCGAGCGCATCGAACAGCGACCCCGGCACCGACTCCGCGTCCAACTCCGGCACCGACTCGGCGTCGGCGACCGATCCGAGCGCGACGACGGCGAGCAGCGCGACCAACCCGACGGGCGCCGACTCGACCGACGCGACCACTGACGCCAGCGACGACGGCCCGCTGCTCGACGTCGGCGGCGCCGACACCGGCCCGCCGAAGAGCGGCTGCACGGCGATCGACGTGCTGTTCGTCCTCGACAGCTCGGCCTCGATGATCGAGGAGCGCCAGGCCCTCGCCGCGACGAACGCCTTCACGCAGGTCATCACCACGCTCGAGGGCATCAACGGCGGCGGCGTCGACTACCGCATCGGCGTGACCGACGACAACGACCACGGGTTCTTCACGCCGGCCGGCTGGCTGGAGCCCGACCCGTGGTTCCAGTCCTCGGAGCTCGACGTCATGGAGATCGCGCAGGCCTTCAACGGCGCGGTCGGGCAGATCGACGCCGTGCCGGCGACGCCGACGGGCTGCGAGCACGTGCTGACCAGCGCGACGGACCTGCTCGTGGGCGACGGCACCGGGTTCGTGCGGGCCGACGCGCTGCTGGTGCTGGTGCTGGTGACCGACGTGGACGACTACGGGGCCTACGATCAGGTCGGGGGACACAGCTGCCCCGAGTTCTTCCCCGGCTGCGCGACGCCGCCGAGCAACACGCCCGAGGAGATCGCGGACATCCTGCTGAACACCGTGAAGGGTGGCCTCGCCGGGTCCGTCGCGTCGATCATCGTCGCGGGTGATCCGAACGTGAACGGCGGGGTGAACTTCTGCAGCCAGCCAGGGAGCTGCGGCTGCAACGGTGTGGACTGTGGGGTCTTCCACGCCGATCGCCTGTGGGCCTTCGGGGCCGCGCTCGGGGCGAATGGTGTGGTCGCGGATCTGTGCAACGTGACGGTGCCCGCGGCGGTGCAGGGGGCGATGGACGACGACATCGATCTCGCGTGCATGACCCTCGAGCCCGAGGGGTGAGGGGCGGTCGAATCTCACGCCTCAGCAGGGGTGGTCCTCGGCGGGTATACACACGCCGAGGAACGTCAGTCGGCTGCGGACGCCCCCAACAACTCGAGGTCCGACGCCGCGGTCTCGATGAAGCTCGAGCCCGAGTCGAAGTAGGGCGGTCGACCCCCACTCACCCCCGCGGCGCGTAGCACATCAGCACATTCCCGTTCCCGAACTCCCGCGTGCTGATCCGCCGCAGCTCGAACCGTCGCTCCAACGTCGCGAACATCGACCGCCCCCGGCCCAGCACGATCGGGTTCACCGCGAGGTGGAACTCGTCGACCAGGCCCGCGTCCGCGAGCTGCGAGACGATGGTCCCGCTGCCCATCACCGCGATCGGCTTGCCGGGCGTCTGCTTCAGCCGGCGCACCTCGGTGGCCGGGTCGTCGCGGACCACCGTGGTGTTGGCCCAGTCGGCGCGGGCCAGCGTGCGGGAGAAGACGATCTTCGGGGTCGCGTTGATGCCGTCGGCGATGGCCGGGGCCTGCTCGCGGGCCATCGCCGTCGGCCAGTAGCTCGCCATCAGATCGTAGGTCACCCGGCCGAACAGGAGCAGGCTGCCGGCCGAGGTCGCGTTGTCCGCCGCGAACGCGCTCCACTCGGGGTCGTCGCGGTGGGCCCAGCGCATGTCGCCGTCGGCGTCGGAGAAGAAGCCATCGAGGCTCACCTGGTTGAACACGATCACGCTTCGCATGGTCCTAAAGTAGGACTAGAAAATCCTGAAGTCAAACCATAACCTCGGAGGGTGACCGGGCCGCGCAGCTACGACGATCCCTGCGGCATCGCGCGGGCGCTCGATCGGGTGGGCGAGCGGTGGGCGCTGCTCGTGGTGCGCGAGCTGGTGCTCGGGCCCAAGCGCTTCACCGATCTCAAGGCCGGCCTCGCCCACGCCAGCCCCAACGTGCTGTCGCAGCGGCTCCGCGAGCTCGAGGACGCCGGCGTCGTCGCGCGGCGTCAGCTCCCACCGCCGGCGGCCGCCGCGGTCTACGAGCTCACGCCGTGGGGTCGCGAGCTCGAGCCGGTGCTCCTCGCCCTCGGGCGCTGGGGCAGCCGCGCGACCCCGGTGCCGCGCGGCGATCTCAGCGTCGACGCCCTGATGATCGCGCTCGAGACCACGTTCGACGGCGCGGCCGCCGACGGCCTGAAGGCCCACCTCGCGCTGCGCCTCGGCGCCGATCGCTTCTCGCTGTCGGTCGCGCGTCGCCAGCTGCGCGTGGCCCGGGCCGATCCCACCGACGCCGACGCGACGCTCGAGACCGACGCCGCGACGCTGCGCCGGCTCGTCTTCGGCGGCGTCGAGCTGGCCCGCGCGCGGCGGGCCGGCGACGTCACGGTGACGGGGGACGAGGCGCTGGCGGCCCGGGTGCTCGCGCTGTTCCGCCGCCCGACGCCGGCGGCGGGGTAGGGGGGCCGACTGGCCCTCACGCCCCGCCATCGCGCGTCGCGTGACGCAGGACCTGCACCGCGGTCTGGAACGACCGGAGCATCGTGCATTGCCGCGTGGCCAACGCCTGCTTCACGTTCGCGAAGTCGCTGTCGGTCGTCACGAAGTAAGTCGGCGTCTGTCCGAAGCTCGCGTCGCTTCGGATCGCTGCGTAGACCAAGGCGTCCTCGTACGAGAGGCCGGCGGAGCCGTCCTGCGCAGCTGCGATGGTTCGTCCATCCGTCGGGAGGACCTCCCCGATCTCGCGGATTCTGTCGCTGGCCGCGTAGAAGCGTGACTCTGCGGCATTGAGCGTTGCCGTCAGCTGCGCGAGTAGATCGGCGTAGCTCGTTCGCACGCCCGCGATGCCGTGGATCCGGGACAGTTGGCCCGAGACGTGAGTGTCGTACGCCCGGCCGAAGTCGAGGACGTGTCTGCGCTTGTTGCGGAGCGCGGACTGGGCCTCGAAGAACGAGGACGCGGGGACGGCCAGCGTGACGCCCGAACTCGGGTCGCCGCAGACGTCGAGGAGACCGGAGCACTCCGCATGTTCCCCTTGCTCGAGGGCGATCTCGAGGAGGAAGTTCGTCTCGACGTAGAGCCTCACGCGGCGTCCTGGTGATTGATCTGGCTCCCCTCGAGCGCGCTCTGCAATCCGGACTCCGCCACCGCGTCGGCCTGTGCTTTGGGCTCCCCGGAGGTGAGGTCCGACAACCACCAACCCACGAGGGTCTCGAAGGCCAACCCGTGGATCGCGGCCGCATCGACTCCAGCGCGGCGGAAGTACCACTCGAGCGCCGTGCTGGTCTCCGCCACGTGTGATGGAGGCGCGCCGGCTGGGCTGCCCACACCCCAGATGTAGATTCGATCGGCGGCGACGAGGACGAAGTAGGGGACGTCGCCGAGTTCGTTGCTGCCCATCACGGCGTCCCGGACCTCGGCCGCCCAGTCCGGGGTGCTCCCCGTCTTACGGCTCACCTCGATGGCGGCGACCAGCCGGCCGTGGGGCCGGTACGCGAGGAAGTCGACGGGGCGCGACGATCGCATCGGAACACCGTAGCACGGGGCGTCGAGCTCGGGCAGTCGGGGCTCGCGGCGTGTCCTTCGGGCGCTCGGCCCGCACGGGCCCGTGCGCGACCGGTCGCACGGAACCGTGCGCGCCCGACCATCGCCCTCCTCGAGACCCCGATGATGCCGCCTGCTCGCCCGCGCCGATCGATTCCCCGCGCCCTGCTCGTCGTGTCCGTCCTCGCCGCGTGCGGCGGAGGCGGTGGCAGCGACGGCGGTGACAGCAGCAGCGATGGCACGAGCGGCGTCGCGTCGACGACCGCGACCACCAGCGGCGTCTCGATCACCGACGCCAGCGTCACCTTGAGCACCACGGATCCGATCCCCGGCGACGGCACGTGCTGCGCGGCGCGCAGCGAGGCCGGCTGCAGCGACGACCCGGAGATCGCGGCGTGCGTGTGCGCGGTCGATCGGTTTTGCTGCGAGAACGTCTGGGACGCCGTGTGCGGCGAGAAGGTCGCGGCGTTGGGGTGCGGCGTGTGCGAGCCGTCGAGCACGACGACGACCCCGACGTCGACCACCGCGAGCGACGAGTCGACCGGCGTGCCCACCGGCGAGAACGTCGGGCCGTGCTGCGCGGCGCACGTCGAGACCGGCTGCGAGCTGCCGAGCCTGGCGGAGTGCGTGTGCGCCTCGGTGCCGTCGTGCTGTCTCGATGGGTGGGGCGAGGACTGCGTCGCGGCGGTCGGAGACTTCGGCTGCGGGGTGTGCCCGCCGGCGCCGACGACGACCACGACGGAGACGACGACGAGCGACACGGGCAGCGACACCGGCGTCCTGCCCGACAACACCGAGTCGTGCTGCAGCGCCCACGCGTCGACCGGCTGCGAGTACCCGGGCATCGCGGAGTGCGTCTGCGGCCCGCACCCCGAGTGCTGCGACACCGCGTGGGACGAGACGTGCGTCGCGGCAGTCGGCGCGCTCGGCTGCGGCGTGTGCCCGCCCTGATGAACGCTCGCGATCGCGAGCGCGAGCTCATTCGCGATCGCTCAGCCGGGTGGGGCGGCGTCGATGCTCACCGGCGCCCGCTCGATCGCCCCGAACGTCGCGAACGGATCGGCGAAGAACCCCCGCACGATCTTCACCATCTTCGCCGCGTGGGCCCCGTCGACGAGCCGGTGATCGAAGGTCGCGTACAGCCGCATGACCTTGCGCGCGACGATCGACGGCGCGCCGGTCTCGGCGTCGTGCTCGACGCACGCGGCGTCCTCGACCGCGCCCATCGCGATGAGGATCGGCACCCGCGAGAAGGGCACCAGCGGCACGTACGCGGCCTCGAGGCCCAGCGAGCCGACGTTGGTGACCATCGCGCCGCCGAACGGGTCGCGCGGGATCCCGGCCCAGCGCATGTCGAGGTTGAGCGTGTAGTTGAGGAACGACAGCGCCCGCATCACCGCGCCGATGAGCAGGCCCGGGATCCGCAGCAGGTTCGCCCGGCTGCGGGCGAGCCCCTGCCGATCGGTGCGCGCGCGGACCTGCGCGGCGCTGGCCTCGAAGGCGCGGACGATCGACGCCAGATCGGCCTCGTGCGGCGACGCGACCTGCACGCCGGACAGATCGATGCCGCCGGTCTTCGGGTCCTCGAGCGCGACCTGGAAGAACACGGCGACGTCGCGGCGCAGGTACACCCGTCCGAAGCGCAGCACCGCGTTGATCTCGGGCACCTGGGCGAGCACGGTGCCGACGACCTTGGCCATCAGGTGCGTGACGGTGAGCCGCAGGCCCGTGGCCGCGCGGAACGCCTCGATGTAGCGCAGCGTGGCGTCCATCGGCACCGTGACGCTGCCGTAGATCGACGGGTCGTAGGCCGTTCGCCACGTCCCCAGCGCGATGTGGCGGAACGGGGTGAGCCGCGCACGGCCAGCGAGTTCGATGTTGGGCACGGCGATCTACGAGGGTAGCGCCAGTTCAAGCCGTCGTGCGCGGCCGCAGGCGCGCAGAGATCGCGAGGGCCAGCGGGGCGCCGTGGAGGTACAGCCCCGCCAACCACATCGGCACGCCGAAGAGGTCCGGGTGGCGGTACGCGAACGCGCCGGTCGAGGACAGCAGCGCCTCGAACGTCACGCCGCCCGCGGCGAGCAGGCCGGCGAAGATCAGTGTGGGGCGGTGGGTGGTGCGCAGGGCGAAGAACACCGCGTAGGCGACCGACAGCCCGATCGGGTGCGCGTGCCACTGTCCGCTGGCCCAGTACGCGGCGACGAACCACCCCGCCGACCCCGCGACCTGGTGCTCGCGCGTGCCCGGGGCACCGTCGGTGAACAGCCGCGCCGCGGAGAGGATCACGATCGTCGCGACCGCGAAGAGCGGGGCGACCCACCAGGCCTGGCCCCACAGCCACGGGTCGGGGTAGTGGAGCACGCCGTAGCGCACGTGGATCTGGTCGAGCAGCAGGCCACCGGCGCCGCCGGTGACCAGCGCCGTGGCGACGCGGGTCGGGGTCCACATGGACGGAGCGTCGCACGTCCGCGGGCGCGCCGTCACGCGGCCGCGGGGGCGGTGGCCACTCGGCGGCGGTCACATGAAATTGCGCGTGTGCAGCTCGGACAGGGCGGCGGCCTCGGCCTCGGGGAAGCCCAGGCGCTGCAGACGACGCCGGCGGCCGCGATCCATGTCGTGGACGAGCTCGGTGACCGCCGCGAAGCCGCGGGCGATCGCCAGCGGCTCGAGGGATCCGGCCGCGATCACGACCAGCGCGTCGAAGACGTCCGCGTTGAGGCCCGCGGTGTCGGCGAGGGCGTCGTGTCGACGGTGCACCGCCGCGACCAGCCGCTCGCGTAGCGCGGGCTCGAGCCCGAGGTGGCGCTCGAGGTGCGCGAGGCCGAAGGCGACGTGGCGGGCCTCGTCCTGCGCAGCGAGCCGGGTCACCGCCTTGGTCGCGGCGTCCGGGGCGTGCTCGTGCAGGAACCACAGCAGCGAGAGGAACGAGCCCTCGCCGAGCACCGACAGCAGGAACATCGCCAGGGCGTAGTCGGGCTCGTCGAGCAGCGACTGCAGCGACGCCTGGCCGCCCGCGCTCGAGCTGCCGAGCTCGTCGCGGAAGAGGCGGGCGCGGCGGGTGAAGACCTCGATGTGGCGGGCCTCGTCGGCGAGCTGCACCGCGAGCAGCTGGAGGATCTCGCGGAAGTGCGGGTGCATCTGCGCGAGGAACCGCGCCGGCACCAGCAACGCGGCGGTCTCGTTCTCGACGAGGTACGTCATCACCTGGACGATCGCGTCCTCGACCGCGGGATCGTGGTCGCACGCGGTCGCCCAGGGGATCGCGGTCGCGGGGTCCCATTGCGCCGCGGTGGCCTGGGCGTAGAGCGCGGGCGCCTCGTCGGCCCAGACGTCGACGCGTCGATCGAGCCCGAAACGCACCGCCGGCGTCGCGGCGTCGACGAGGGCGCCGCGGGCGGCGAGCCCCCAGCGCGGTGACGCGACCTCGGCCAGCGCGTCGGGTCGGCGCAGGTCGGCGTGTCCGGCCCGCTCGGCGCCGACGCTGCGGTCCGCATCGTGGCGGCCGACCGTGATCGTGAAGCCGTCGGGCGTGGCGGTGAACCCGTGGCCCTTGGCGCGGCACCACGCGCGGCCGTGCACGGCGAGCTCGGGGGCAAGGCCGCGCACGTCGAGCCTGTCGCCGGCGACGAGCCCCGCGCGGCGGATCGTGTGCGAGAGCAGGACCGTGCCGCCCCCGTCGAGCCCCAACGGCCCGAGCTCGAGGGCGACCTGGGCCGGCTCCCGCGTGGTCGTCATCGACCCGCGATCTCGGTGACGAAGCCGTCGATCGTCCCGAACGCGTCGATCGCCTGCTCGAGCAGCGCGTAGCCCTCGGTGCGCCCAGGCAGCCAGGCCCGCAGCCCCTCGAGGTCCATCAGGGGGCGCAGCGTCGGGTCGGCGTACGACATCCCCAGCAACAGCTCGGTGAAGCGCTTCATCTTGGGGGCCGCCCCGAGATCGTCGAGCACGCTGAAGTTGCAATGATCGTACGCGGCGGTCTGCGCGACGATGTGCGTGCTGCCGGAGGGGAGCACCCCCTCGCGCGCGAACAGCAGGTGGTTGCCGTCGATCATGCACGCGGCCGCGACCTCGCCGGCGACGAGCGCCCGCGCGGCGTCGCGCTCGCCACCGATGTGGTCGCCGTGCTTGCCGAGCAGCACGTCGAAGCGCCGCACCTCGACGTCGCGGCCGGGCACGAGCCCCGCCTGCTGCAGGTGCACCAGGGGGATGAGCGTCGCCTGCGGCGAATCTCCGGCGCCGACGGCGATGGTCTTGCCCCGCAGATCGGCGAGCGACGCGACCTCGCCGGTGCGCGCGACGATCACCGAGGTCAGGTCGCGATCGCTGTCGCGCATCGCGATCGCCTGCGCGCTGCGTCCGAGCCGCTTGGCGATGCGCTCGAGCTGCAGCCACGCCAGCGGGCTGTTCCACGCGACGTCCATGTCGCCGCGGACGTGCGCCTCGACCTGGCGCTCGTAGTTGCTGTACAGCACGAAGTCGAACGCGAGGTCGTGCGCGGCGAAGAACTCGCGGAAGCCCTCCCAGATCGTGACGACCTTGGGGTCATAGGCGACCGCGCCGAGGATGACGGTGTCGGTGGTCATGGGTCTCCTAGGCGAGCGGCAGGCCACACAGCGCGCGGCCGATGAAGTCGTGGAGCACGTCGGTGGTGGGGGCCATCACGGTGGCCGCCCGCGCGTCGCGGAAGAACCGCTCGACGCCGGTCTCCTTGCGGAAGGCCGCGCCCCCGCAGACCCGCATCGCGAGGTCGAGGACGGCGATCGCGGTGTCGGCGGCGAGCGCCTTGCTCTCGAGCACGCGCAGGCTCGCGTCGGGGCGGCCCGACTCGAGCGCGGCGACGGTGTCCTGCAGCAGGCTGCGCACCGCGTCCGCCTGGATGCGCATGCGCGCGATGTGACCACGGGTGACCGGCGAGTCGGCCAGCGTGGTGCCGAGGTGCTCGAGCTTGGTCGCCGTCGCGTGCGCGATGCTCCGGGCGATCGCGGCCTCCATGAGGCCGAGCGAGCACGCGGAGTTGAGCATCTGGAAGTTGGGCAGCACGACGCCCATCATGATGTCGAAGCCGGCGCCGTCGGGGCCGAGCATCGCCGACGCCGGCAGCTTGGCGCCGTTGGCCGCGACCGGGCAGGAGTCGTTGCCGCGCAGTCCCAGGCCGTCGAAGCCGCCGGAGACGACCACGCCGGCCGCGTCGCGGGGGACCAGCCAGATCGTGCTGGGGCCCGCCGCGGCGATCGGCTTGGACGACCACACGTACGCGGTCGCGTGGTGGGCCGAGGTGACCCAGCTCTTCTTCGCGTCGAGGCGAACACCGTCGTCGTCGGCGGTGGCGGTGCTGACGGGGGCCCAGAAGTGGCTGCGCGAGCCGACCTCGGAGAACGCGAGCGTCGACAGGTGCCTGCCGCTGGCCGCCGCGCGGCGGATCGCCTCGGGGGCGAACTTCTCGAGCACGGCGGTGCCACACAGGTGCATCGTCAGAACCATCGCGCTCGAGCCACAGGCCCGCGCGACGCGCTCGACGACCGCGACGGCGGCACCGAGGCCGAGGCCGAGGCCGCCGACCGCGGGATCCGAGAGGACGCCGAGGGCGCCGCACTCGGCGAGGGCGGCGATCGACGCCGCGGGGAACCGCGCAGCGGTGTCGACGTCGACGGCGGCCGGGGCGATGGTGGAGTCGACGATGCGGTCGACGGAGGCGAGGAGGTCGGCGAGGTTCTGTGTCATCGTACTCACGGGAGGGGCGCGATGCCGCGACCCTCGCGTGGGCTCACGCGGCGTCGGGCGTCGGCAGGGACGTGACCGGGGACCCCCGGCCGGGTGGCACTCAGGCGTGGAGCATGTCTGCGTGCGCCGACGTGGCGGCGCGGCGGGATCGTTGGCCAATCGGCACGGTCCGTCAAGCGGCCGGGTGTGCGCGGGCGCGGGTGGACGCTTCGCGTTCATCCGCGACGTCAATCGTCGAGCGCCGCCTCGATCGCGGCCACGAGCCTGCGCGCGGCGCCGTCCACGTCCGTCCCGATCCCCTCGCGGGCCGCGGCGAGCAGCGCCCGCGCGCGGCCGCGGTCGGCAGGGGACGTCGCGAGCACGCGCGCGAGCACGAGGGTCGCGAAGCTCCGCGTGTCGTTCGGCACCGAGGGATCGCGGCCGAGCTCCACCGCGCGCTCGGCTGCCTCGCGGGCGGCCCCGCGCTGGCCGATCGCGAACAGGTTGTGCGCGAGGTTGGCGACGCCGAGGCACAGCTGCGGGTGGTCGCGCCCCAGCGTGCGCTCCTCGATCGCCAGGGCGCGCTGCCGCAGCGTCAACGCCTCCTCGGGCCGGCCGAGATCGCCCTCGAGCGCATTGGCGACCCCGACGAGCGACGCGGCGACCCGGGGATCGTCGGGGCCGAACAGCGACTCGCGGGTGACGAGGGCGTGGCGGTGGTGCTCGAGCGACGCCTCGCCGTTGCCGACCAACCGCAGCGCGCTGCCCAGGTTCTGGTGATCCTGTGCGATGGTGGGGTGGTTCTCGCCGAGGGTCTGCTCGTGGGTGCGCAGCACCGTCTCGAGCCCGCGGATTCCCGTCTCGACGTCGCCGAGCTCGATCGCCGCGATGGCGACGTTGCTCAGCATGTCGGCGGTGCGCGGGTTGTCGGCGCCGAGCACCCGGACGAACGCGGCGTGGGACCGCTCGTACCACTGGCGCGCGGTCGCGAGGTCGCCGTGGTGGTCGTAGACCAACCCGATTGCCCCGAGGGCGGCCGCGGTGCGGGGGTGATCCTCGCCGTGGACGCGGGTCCAGATCTCGAGCCCGGCCTCGGCGCGCGCGAGCGCCTCGCGGTGCTGACCGAGCTCCGACAGGGTCATGGCGAGGTCGCTGTACAGCGGCGCGCGCTCGAGCTCGTCGCTGGCGCCGGGCTCGCTGGCGAGGGCGAGGGCGCGGCGCTGCTGCTCGAGCACGTCCTCGGGGCGGCCGGCGTGTTCGAGGACGAGGGCGAGGTTGTGGGCCAGCCGCGACTCGCGACGGGGATCGCGGGTGAAGCGGGCGAGGGCCGCGGCGGCGAGCTCGGACCAGACGCGGGCCTCGTCGAGCCTGCCGAGTCGGCCACCGACGACCGCGACGAGCTGCGTGCGCGCGTCGGCGAGGACGCGGTCGTCACCGGCGTCCTCGGCCGCGATCGCGGCGCGCAGGAGCACCGCCTGGGCCTCCTCGGTGCGCCCCGCGGTGTCGAGGATCATGCCCCACAGCAGGTTGGCCTCGGCCTCGAGGGGGGCGTACTGCAGCTCGGCGGCGCGCCCGGCTGCGAGCTCGGCGATCGCGGCGGCGTCGGTGGTCTTGCCCGCGGCATCGAGCGCATTGGCGTGGGCGAGTCGGGCACGCACGTCGTCGATCTGCGCCTGCGCGCCCGCGTCCTCGGGCAGCGCGACGCGGCGGCGCAGCGTGCCGACGTCGGCGCAGGCCGCGAGATCCGGCAGCGCGAGCGTGGCCTCGATCGCGTTGTCCGCCACCGCAGCGTCGGCCTCGACCAGCAGCCGCACGAGCGCGTCGAGGCGCGCACGGCGGTTGTCGAGGCAGCCCATGCGCAGATCGAGGAGCTCCTCGGATTGCTCGTGCACGACGTGCGTCGCCTCGCAGGCCGACCGCCACTGTTCGGTCCAGCCGCGCGCGAACGCGTCGACGAGGCCGCGGACGCGCGAGGCGGTCGCCGCGGCATGCGAGCGACCGGTCATCACGAACGCGTTCGCGACGGCGTCGGCGCGACGGTCGTTCCACACGTCCTCCAGGCGGGTCGACGCGCCGGCGCAGGGCTCGTGCGCTGGGACGAGCGCGCGCCCGGTGATCCACGCAGTCGCGGCCACGCCGACCACCACGGCCGCGGTGATCGAGCGACGGCGGCGTCGGCCAAGGGCCGTCGCGCGGCGGAGGATCGCGTCCAGGGCCTCCATCGACGGGTGGCGCGCCGCGGGGTCGCGCTCGAGGCCGCGGAGGATCGCGCGGCGCAGCGCGGGGCTCACCCCCGGCAGCCTCGGAGGCTCGGGCGCGGGCCCCGACGCGATGCTGCGGGCGATCGCTGCCGCGTCGTCGCCGGGGAACGGGAGGCGGCGCCACAGCGCCTCGTACAGCGAGACGCAGAACGCGAACTGATCGCTGGCCGGCACCGCGTTGGCGCCGGCGTGCTGCTCGGGGGCCATGTACATCGGCGTCCCGCGGGGCTTCGCCGCCAGCTGCGGGTCGTCGGTGGTGTCCGGCGTCGCGGCGCCGTCGCCGATGCGCGCCAGGCCGAAGTCGAGCACCTGCACGCGCCCCTGCTTGTCGACGAGGGCGTTGTCGGGCTTGAAGTCGCTGTGCACGATGCCTGCGCGGTGGGCCGCGGCGAGCCCCTCGCCGGCCTGGCGATAGACGGAGACGATCTCCGCGACGCTGCGCGGCGCCGACTGGACCCACCGCCGCAGTGTCTGTCCGTCGACGAAGTCCATCGCGACGAACACGCGATCGCCGATGAGGCCGACGTCGTGGATCGCGACGACGTGCGGATCGGAGAGCCGCGCCAGCGCCTGGGCCTCGTGGAGCATCGCGGCCTGGCGTGCGCGTCGACCGGGGCGCGGCCGCATCAGCTTGATCGCGACCTTGCGATCGAGCTGGGGATCGTACGCCGCGTACACGACGCCCATCCCGCCCTTGCCGAGCGTGTACAGGACCACGTAGCGACCGACGTGCTCTCCGCCGCGCAGCGGCAGCACGGCCAGCCCGCCGCCATCGGGCGTGGCTGAGGTCGACTCGGCGTCGCGGCCCATCGGGTACGTCGAGGTTCGCCCCCGGGCTCTCCCGGCGCAACCGGGGTCCGCGCGTGGGGCCGGCCGGTGTCCGCGGTGGGGCAGGGACGTCGTCGAGGTCGAGGAACGCGAGGCGCACGCTCGGGCAGCCTGCTAGGCTCCGCCGACGCATGGCGCTGCGCTTCGCCACCTGGAACGTCAACTCGATCCGCGCGCGACTCGATCACGTGCTCACCTGGCTCGATCAGCACGAGCCCGACGTGCTGTGCCTGCAGGAGACCAAGGTCGAGGACAACCTGTTTCCCCGGGTGCCGTTCCTCGAGCTCGGCTACACCGTGACGCTGCACGGAGGCCGGGCGCTGTGCGGCGTCGCGACCATGAGCAAGCGCAAGCCGACCGAGGTCCACGCCGGTTTCCGCGAGGCGCCGGCCGACAGGCAGCCACGGCTGCTCGAGTGCGTCGTCGACGGCGTCCGCATCTTCAACCTCTACGCGCCCAACGGCACCGAGCTCGGCTCGGAGGCGTTCGCGTACAAGCTCGAGTGGTTCGCCCGCCTGCGGGCGCAGCTCGACGCGCGCTGCGATCCGGGCCAACCGATCCTGCTCATGGGCGACTTCAACATCGCGCCGGACGATCGCGATGTGTGGGATCCGCAGCTGCTGCGCGGGCGCATGCTGTTCACGGACGAGGAGCACGCGGCGCTCGCGAACCTCCTCGGCTTCGGTCTCCACGACGCGTTCCGCCGCCTCGAGAACGGGCCAGGTCACTTCACGTGGTTCGACTACCGCACCGGTGGCTTCGGTCGCAACGAGGGCCTGCGGATCGATCTGGCGCTCGCGTCGGCGGGGCTGATCGATCGGGTCGTGGCGGTGACCCATGACCACACGCCGCGGGGCTGGGACGTGCCCAGCGATCACGTGCCCGTGGTCGTCACCCTCGAGTAGCGCGGCGCAGCGTCGATCACGGCGGGCAGTTCTCGGAGGTGACGCTGTCGCCCTGCTCGGGGACGCCGGCCTCGAGGAACTCCAGCGGGATCGACTGGCACTGCGCCGTGCCGCAGTCCTCCATGCGCATCACGTGGGCGTGCGGCCCGGTCGAGTAGCCGGTCGAGCCCGACAGGCCCACCGGCGTGCCCCGCGGGACGAACTCGCCGTCGAGGGTCCAGACCTCGTTGAGGTGCTTGTACAGCGAGGTGCTGCCGTCGCCGTGGCGCAGCACGACGAGGTTGCCGTAGGCGAAGCAGTCGGCGCCGCCGCCGTCGTAGCAGGGGTCGCCCGGCATCGTCTCGGCGAACGTGTGCGCGACGATGCCGTCGGCCATCGCGACCAGCGGTGTGTTCACGCCGACCGAGAAGTCGAAGGCGTAGAACGCCGCGCCCTGGTGCGAGAAGCCGCCGTCGTTGCCCTGGGCGATGGTGGTCGTCACCCCGCACTCGAGCGGCAGGTGGAAGCCTGCGGGCGGCTGCAGCTCCGGCGGCTCTTCGAGCGTGCACTCGGCGTAGGCCGCGGTCACGAAGCCGTGGATCTGGCCGAACTCGATCTCGAACCAGAGATCGGTGCCCTCGACCGCCTCGCCGGTGGTGCTGTCGAGGACGTCGACGATGGTGTTGGGGCCGAGCTCCCCGACCTCGGCGCCGGTGGTCGCCGGCGCGTCGCGGACGTTGAGCACGTTGCCGGGCATCACCGTGATGCGCACGCGGGGGCAGTCGTCCTGGGGCACGTCGGGGAAGGGCGGTGGCGGTGGTTCGCCCGCCTCGGAGGTTTCGGGCGCGGGCGGGGCCGCCGTGTCGTCGGTCGATGCGGGGGCGCCCGTCGAGCCCGCGGTGTCGCCGGCACCGGTGGTCGCGTCGTCGGGGTCCCACGCGCCGCCCTCGGCGACGGGTGAACCGCAGCCGGGCACGAGGAGTGTGCACAGCGCGAGCGCGCGGGCCCGAACGTCGGCGCGTGATGCCATCGCGCGAGCATGCGCCCGCGGAGCGCCACGTGTCAGCGACACGCGGGCGGCCGCGGCGGTTCCTCGTAGAGCGTTGTGCGTACGGTGGCGTGCGTCAGCTCGGGACGCCGCCGGTCAGGGCGATGTCGTCGACCCAGACGCGATCGGAACCGCCGTCGAGGCTGCTGTCCTTGCGGTAGCGCCACTCGAAGGTGTGGGCGCCCGCGGCGACCGGGTAGCTGGCGTTCGCGGGGGCGTTGATGCCGGACCAGTCCTCGAGC
>LNFM01005404.1_pt1 | contig 22160 bp, 17 predicted proteins | sample 596031 | NCBI WGS metagenome assembly LNFM01 (sample SAMN04254537, study PRJNA301005) | activated carbon metagenome | isolation source: dual media filters at the Ann Arbor, Michigan drinking water treatment plant | place: USA: Ann Arbor
GGGGCGACGGTGACGCCGGAGTAGAGGAGCCAGTTGTTCTTGGCGATGTCGACGCCCGACCAACTCTCGCGCCATTTCCAAATGTCGCGCCAGGAGGGTCGGGTATCGTCGGCAGCGGCGGGCGATGGGAGGCTCACAAGGCAGAGTATGGCCAAAGCCATCCCTCGGACGGCTTTACCCCTGGTCCGCACCGCATTGGGCAGACACTCCCGCATCACGCGCACTCAACGCAAACTGAACGTGAACGGAGTTATGGTGTGCCCGGATGGTGCGCGGTCAAATCACTTTTAACCAAGATTGTTATTTTACATCAATAGGTTGCTCTGCGTGGCCTGCTTTCTAGTTAAGGTTGCTATCGAGGCGTTGGGCGGGTTTGCTTGTGGCGCTCGAGAAAAAGTGACGAAAGGCCAAGTTGAGATTTTTGCAATCGTAACAAAATAACCACTATACGAGGGCATCGGTGGACGCCGACGTGCAGCATAGAAACGATAGTGATCCGAGAGGACGACCGCGTCATGGACAAGCCCTCGCCAAATAATCCGCATCTCCACGATTGGCTCGGGACGCAGAGCGCCGGGCCGACACCGTTCAATCCGATGGCGTTCGATCCCAAGCAGATGATGGATGGTATGTCGGCTGGGGCGGCGGGGCCGATGAAGGCGCTGACGATCCATCAGATGGAGCTGATGACGTATTTCAGCCGGCGTGCGCAGGCGTTTCTGGGGCTTCCGCAGCGGCTGTCGCGGTGCCGGACGTCGAGCGATCTCATCAACGAACAGATGCGTTTTTGGCAGACGGCCATGGCGCAGTATCAGGATGCCACTACACGGATTGCGTCGGCGTGGAGTGAGGCGTTCGCGTCGCTGCCGATGGGCGGGGGTGCGGCTGGTGGCGGCGTTGTATTCCCGAAGAAACCGGCGGCGAGGGCTGAGCCGCAACAACAGCCGCCGCGCAAGGCGGATGTGATCCGCATGCCGAACGGCCGGGACTAGCGTTTCAGCGGTTGGTTTTTGCATGCCATCGCCGCGACCTGATTATGGGAGCGCGGCGAGGGCTTGGCTGAAACCGTTGAGCGAGAGCGGAATGCCGATGCCGGCTTCTTCCGACTGGAAGATGATGAAAATGGCCGTTTTACCGCCGGAAAACTGGCCAATGAGCTTGTCGTCGAGCGTGACCTGGGCGTAGCACGCAAACGTGTGGCAGCGCAGGAACGGCGCGTGGCCGACGTCGACATCGTCGATTTTCAGGCCGATGCCGGGCGGGAGCAGGACTCCGACGGGGGCGAAGACGCGCAAGACGCGCATGCCTTGCGAGAACTTCTGGAAATAAACGGTGAGGCCGACATTGGGACGGTCTTCGGCGGTGACGCTCTGGACCAGCGCGCAGACTTCGTTCTTGGCCCCGGCGGGGGGCGGTTTGCAGACGACTTGCCAATCGCCATGCTGGGCTTTGATCGTCCCGTCCGCCATCTCGGGATTTTTGTTGTCCGTGGTTTTCGCTTCTTGAGCCGGCGCCGGCGCGGCCATCCCTAGCATGAGCGCCGCGAGGGCGAGCACGCGGACAGCGTTGCGATAAAGTTTTGGCAGTGCAGCATGGCGGTGGGGCATCAGGAGCATGGGTCGCATAATCTCGGGTTGGGTCGAATTCGGGCGCGACACGGGCGCACAGTTGCTGCCCATTCGGCGCCGATTGAGGGTGTCCGATGGATGGACCTACCATGACCGGCCGGACGGGATCGCCCACGAAAGAGGCCGAAGCGAGACGATTTCAACAGTTTGACTTGTCAAATCTGCGCCGGGGACACCTCAAACGTTGCCGCGGGAAGTATGGATGACTTGATGCGGACAATTGTCGCAAAAAACTTGACTTGGACCGGAGTTGCAGGTTGTTCTGGCGCCGACGAAGGGGAAGATCGTCGCACTGAGACGATGAGATGCTCAAGCGCATGCCAGCATGGAAAACCGGCCTGCATACCGCTTTGGCTTCGAGGGTTGCAGGGAGACGGATGCGCAGTTGATTTTGTGGCTGGCTTCTGTTGATTTTCTGATTGCCCGTCATCGTGACCGGATACTGATCCGGAGGTCGGCACGTTCCCCTATCAAATACGCGGCCCGGCGCGAACCGGTCCGGTCTGGGGAGCGAATGGCATGACGACACGATACTTTAAGCTGGCCGCAATCGCAGTGCTCGCAGCGCTGGCGGGCTCACTCGGCATCTCCGATCCGGTACTTGCTGCAAATGGATACTCGGATCCAGGGCAGATCGGCCTGCAGAGACCGGTGACGGAAGTCGCGCGCGACATCCATGCCTTCTACGATTTGGTCAACATCATCATCATCGCCATCACGCTGTTCGTTCTCGGACTGATGATCTATGTGATGGTGCGGTTCCGCGAGTCGAAGAACCCGGTGCCTTCGAAGACCACGCACAACACGTTTTTGGAAGTGGCCTGGACGGTCGTGCCGATCCTGATCCTTGTCGCGATGGCTATTCCTTCGTTCAAACTCTTGATGCTCCAGTACTCGTATCCGAAGGCGGACGTGACGATCAAGGCGATCGGCAACGCATGGTTCTGGGAGCACGAGTATCCCGGTACGACAGCTGGCGACAAGACATTCACGGTGACGTCGAACATGCTGTCAGACGAAGAAGTGCTTGAGAAGGCCAAGACCGGGGTTCCGGCGCCGCGGTTGCTGTCCGTCGACAATGAGATTTTGGTGCCAGTGAACAAAGTCGTTCACATGCTGGTCACCTCGAATGATGTCATCCACAACTGGACCATTCCGTCCTTTGGCTCGAAAATTGACGCTGTTCCGGGCCGCCTGACCTCGACGTGGTTCAAGGCGGAAGAGGAAGGTATCTTCTATGGGCAGTGCTCGGAATTGTGCGGCATGAACCATGCTTTCATGCCGATCGCCGTGCGTGTCGTCAGCCAGGACCTCTACGACCAGTGGACGGGTGCCTTGAAGGCGGGCGACCGCAAGAAGGCTAAGGAAATCACCGATCGCGTCGCGCTCGATCATGCGGGCGTCAAGTCCGTGGCCGACGCGGCGAACAAGAACTGATCCCTTGAGGACGGGGCGGTGGCCGGAGGCTGCCGCGACCCGGTTCCTCATTCTAGGCAGACTTATAACCCGAGACGAAAAGGTCGAAGACCATGGGTAGCACTGCGGCACACGCCGACGATCATGACCACGCACCGACGGGCATCCGCCGCTGGCTGTTCTCGACGAACCACAAAGATATCGGCACGCTCTATTTCATCTTCGCGATGATCTCGGGCATCATCGGCGGCGCACTGTCGATCGGCATCCGTCTCGAGCTGCAAGAGCCGGGGATGCAGTATTTCTCGAACCCGCATCTCTACAACGTGTTCGTGACCGGCCACGGCCTCATCATGGTGTTCTTCATGGTGATGCCCGCAACGATGGGTGGTTTCGGCAATTGGTTCGTTCCGCTGATGATAGGCGCGCCGGACATGGCCTTCCCACGCATGAATAACATTTCGTTCTGGCTGCTGCCGGCGGCGTTGGTCCTGCTCCTGATATCGATGTTCGTCGAAGGTCCGACGGGCATGCATGGTGTGGGTGCGGGCTGGACGATGTATGCGCCCCTGTCGACGGCGGGTCATCCTGGTCCGGCGATGGACTTTGCGATTCTGGCGCTGCATTTGGCTGGCGCATCGTCGATCCTGGGTGCGATCAACTTCATCACGACCATTTTCAACATGCGCGCGCCCGGCATGACGATCCACAAGATGCCGCTGTTCGTCTGGTCGGTGCTGATCACGGCGTTTCTGCTGCTGCTGTCGCTGCCGGTTCTGGCCGGGGCGATCACGATGCTGCTGACGGACCGCAACTTCGGGACGACGTTCTTTAATCCGGCTGGCGGCGGCGATCCGGTGCTGTACCAGCATCTGTTCTGGTTCTTCGGCCACCCGGAAGTTTACATTCTCATTCTGCCGGGCTTCGGCATCGTGAGCCACATCATAGCGACGTTCTCGAGGAAGCCGGTTTTCGGTTATCTCGGCATGGCCTATGCGATGGTTGCCATTGGGCTTGTCGGTTTCATCGTGTGGGCGCACCACATGTATGCGGCTGGCCTCAAGGTGAACACGCAGGCCTACTTCGTGTTCGCTACGATGGTGATCGCGGTGCCCACGGGCGTGAAGATCTTCTCGTGGATCGCCACGATGTGGGGCGGCTCGCTCCAGTTCCGGCTGCCGATGATGTGGGCGCTGGGGTTCATCTTCCTGTTCACGGTCGGTGGTGTGACGGGCGTGATGCTGGCGAACGCTGGCGTCGACCGCGCGCTGCATGACACCTACTACGTGGTGGCACACTTCCACTACGTGCTGTCGCTCGGCGCCGTGTTCTCCATCTTTGCGGGCTGGTATTATTGGTTCCCGAAGATGAGCGGTTACATGTACTCGGAGTTCTGGGGCAAGCTGCACTTCTGGACCACGTTTGTTGGTGCGAACATTCTGTTCTTCCCGCAGCACTTCCTGGGTGCAGCCGGCATGCCGCGCCGCTACGCCGACTATCCGGACGCCTTCGCGTTCTGGAATGAGGTCTCCTCTTACGGGTCTTACATCACGGGACTTGGAACGATCTTCTTCTTTATCGGGTTGACCGTCGCGTTCGCCCGCAAGGAGAAGGCCGCCGGTAACCCGTGGGGTGAAGGCGCTACCACGCTTGAGTGGACGTTGCCGTCGCCGCCCGCCTATCACGCTTACGAGACGCTGCCGCGCATTGCCGCGACGTCGGATCGTCACTAGCGGACTGGAGCCCGGCTGGCCGAACGGTTGCCGGGCTTCACGCAATGCAGGCTGCATCGCGTTCGGCATCGAACAGGCGATGACTGCGTCACGAGATTGAGGAAACGCCCGGCAACGGGATTGAGACCGGAAGAGCCCCAAGGGCTGCGGGTTTCGACTACGGGAAATAGGCACGATGACGACCGCCGCAGCGAATGCCGAGAGCACTGAAGGCTTGACACTTCAGGAACCCAGCGTCAGCGATTTCGTGACGCTGATGAAGCCGCGTGTGATGACGCTTGTCATTCTGACGGCAGTGGCCGGGATGCTTCTGGCGCCCGGTGGAATCCATCCGGTGATTGGTATCATTGCGATCATCGCGATCTCGGCCGGTGCCGGAGCGTCGGGCGCGCTCAACATGTGGTACGACGCCGACATTGATCAGAATATGGCTCGGACGGCAGCACGTCCGATCCCGCGCGGCCGGGTGACCCCTGACGAGTCGCTGCAGTTCGGTGGCGTGCTGGCGGTCATTTCGGTGATGACGCTGGGCGTGCTGGTTAACTGGGTGGCCGGCGCGTTGTTAGCGCTGACGATTTGCTATTACCTCTTCATCTACACGATGTGGTTGAAGCGGCTCACGCCGCATAACATCGTGATCGGGGGAGCTGCGGGCGCGTTTCCGCCCATGATCGGCTGGGCCGCCGTGACCGGCAGCGTCAGCTTGGAAAGCATCCTCTTGTTTCTGATCATCTTCATGTGGACGCCGCCGCACTTCTGGGCGCTGGCGCTGTTGCGGTCGCGCGACTACGAGCGTGTCGGCGTGCCGATGTTGCCGGTGGTCGCGGGACCGGCCGAAACACGCAAGCAGATCCTGCTGTATTCGATCGCGTTGGTGCCGCTCGCTATCCTGCCGGCGTTTATCGGGCTTGGCGGCGTCACCTACGGCGTGGCCTCTGTTGTGCTGGGTGGGATCTTCATGTGGTTCGCCGTGGATGTCTGGCGGATCACCGAGGGGCGCGAGGCGGACAAGGCTTGCAAGCGTCTCTTCTGGTTTTCAATTCTGTATCTCTACGCGCTGTTCGCGATCCTCGTCATCGAGGGCGCAATGAACCGCCTGCTGGCGTGAAAGGGTCTCGCGTGAATGACATGTCCGATGCTGTAACGACGAAAAACGTGGTTTTAAACGCAGCTGAATTGAAGCGCCGCCGGATGCGTTCGATCGCTATTGCGCTTGGGCTCGGGTTCCTTGTCGCGATGTTCTATGCCGCAACGATCGTACATCTTGGCGCCAGCGTCGCCAGCCGTTCCATCTGAGAGGATAGCGTCGTGGCCGCAGATACACGTCAGTCTGAGACACGCACGGTGCAAAGGAGCGACCGGAAGGTCGCGCTGATGTGCGTTGCCGGCGTGGTGACAATGGGGTGTTTGGCCTATGCGGCGGTGCCTCTTTATCAAATGTTTTGTCAGGTGACCGGGTTTGGGGGCACGACGCAGAAAGCGGCGAAGGCACCCGACGTGGTGTTTGACCGGACGGTTAGGGTGCGGTTTGACGCTAATGTTTCATCCAAGCTTGGTTGGACGTTCGTGCCCGAGCAGAGGACGGTCGACGCGCATATCGGCGAAAACATGCTGGTGTTTTATCGCGCTACGAACACCTCGGATCGGCGCGTAACCGGGACTGCAACGTTTAATGTGGCACCTGAGGCGGCTGGGCTCTACTTCAGCAAGATCGAGTGCTTCTGCTTTAAGGAGCAGACACTGGAGCCGGGTCAGTCGATCGAAATGCCGGTGTCGTTTTTCGTTGATCCAAGCATGGTGATGGATCCGGAGGCATCGCGGCTTAAAGAAATCACGCTGTCCTACACGTTCTATCCCGTCGAGGGGGCGAAAGCTGAAGGACAGGCTCAGGTCGACACGGGCAAAGACAGTAAAGGTTAGTTACCGGGCTTCGCCCGATCTGGGTGGAGTTCACATCACAACGTCCGGGGGACCGGATGCAACAAGAGACTACGGGGAAGACGGCCATGGCCTCATCGCATGCCAATCAACATGACTACCACCTGCTCAATCCGAGCCCGTGGCCCATCTTAGCGTCGATCTCGGCGTTCGTGTCGGCGATCGGTGCGATCATCTGGATGCGGTCGATGGGCGGCGGTGCGGGCATATTCGGCATGTCGGGGCCTGGCGTATTCTCGGTCGGGATGATCGGGCTTCTTGCGGTCGCTTTCATGTGGTGGCGCGATGTCGTGATCGAAGCTGAGACGGGGCAGCATACGCCGGTGGTGCAGATCCATCAGCGTTACGGGATGCTGCTGTTCATCGCTTCGGAAGTGATGTTCTTCGTCGCATGGTTCTGGGCCTATTTCGATATCGCGCTGTTCCCCAACGGAACCTATTCGTATGAGAACATGCAGGAACTCGTCGGCATGGTGAAGCGCAACGAATTGACCGGTGGCGTGTGGCCGCCGGTGCCGGTGGAGATGACGGAGGCGACGATCCCTGCGACGGGCGCGCCGGCCGAGGGTTACTTCAAGGGGACGTTCGATCCTTGGGGGCTGCCGCTCATCAATACGCTGGTGCTGCTGCTGTCGGGCTGCACGGTGACGTGGGCACATCACGCCCTTCTGCAAGACAAGCGCGGGCAGTTGATTGCTGGTCTTGCGCTGACCGTGGCGCTGGGCGTGCTGTTCACGGTGCTGCAGTACATCGAATATGGACATGCTGCATTCACGTTCGCCGGCCATTCGTATGGTTCAACGTTCTTCATGGCGACGGGCTTTCATGGTGCGCACGTCATTATCGGCACGATCTTCCTGCTCGTGTGCATGCTGCGCGCGATGAAGGGCCACTTCACGCCTAAGCAGCACTTCGGCTTTGAAGCAGCCGCTTGGTACTGGCACTTCGTCGACGTGGTCTGGCTGTTCCTGTTCGCCACGATCTATGTTTGGGGTGCGGGCTCCATGGCTGGTGCTGCGCACTAGACAGTTTGGCGGCCTCACTCAGCCAGAATTTCGGGAGGGCGGCTCATCTGGGCCGCCCTTACCGCTTCAAGGGTACGCCGATTCAGGGGTGCGGGGGGCGCGGACATGAGCGGACCTAAGGTTAGCGTCTTGCACAGCGCGGCGCTGGCGCGGTGTCCACGTTGCGGAAAGGGACCGTTGTTCCGGCAGGTTTTGATGCTGCGCGATCGCTGCTCGCATTGCGGGCTTGATTATGCGTTCATCGATACGGGCGATGGACCGGCGGTCTTTGCGATCTTCATTCTGGGTTTCTTGGTGCTGGGCGGGGCGCTTTGGTTCGAGTTCACGTTCGGGCCGCCGGTGTGGATGCATGTGGTGCTGTGGGGCTTGCTGACGCCGCTCATTGCGCTCGGGCTTCTGCGCTTTCTCAAGGCTCTGCTGACTGCGCTGCAATATAAACATAAGGCTGAGGAAGGCCGGCTCGAACGCTGAGGTGGCGTGGGTTTGGAATGGACGGGGCTGATGCTGGCACGATTGCGTGACGCGAGACTCCTGGTGCCCACGATTATGGTGGTGCTGTCGATGCCGGTGCTGGTTGGGCTAGGCCTCTGGCAGCTTGAACGGCTGGCGTGGAAGGAAGGGCTGATCAGCGCCATCACGGAGCGGACAAAAGCCGAGCCGGTGGAGCTGGTGGCGTTCTACGACGCGCTGGCGGGTAAGCCTTTGGAGGCCGGTGAATACACGCGCGTGACGGCGCGGGGGCGGTTTCTGCATGACAAGGAGCTTTACGTTTACGCGCCGAGTTCGACGCAGGGGCCGGGGTTTCACGTCGTGACGCCCTTCGTGCTTGCGGGGCTTGAGCGCATCGTCCTTGTCAACCGAGGATACATTCCGGAGCCATTGAAAGACGCCGCTGCGCGGGCCGAGGGTCAGGTTGGTGGCGAGACGAGCGTGACGGGACTTGTGCGGCAGCCTAGTGCTCGGGCGCGGTTTGTGCCGGAGAACGATCCACGCGCGAATTTGTGGTTCTGGCGGGATTTTGATGGAATGATCGCTGCGGCGTTCGGCGATGGTGCAAAGCCGGGGCAGCCGATCCCGCTTTACATCGACGCGGAGGCGGCAGCGCCCGGCGGCTGGCCCAAAGGTGGGGCGACGGAATTGAAATTGTCCAACCGGCATCTGGAATATGCGTTGACGTGGTTTGGGCTGGCGGCGGCTCTTGCTGCCATCTATGTGACGTATGCTTTTGGCCGGTTGCGGAAGCGCTCAGAAGCAGCCGGGTAAGATTTACAACTTTTGGACTCTTGGTTGCGGGATGCTGGGCTTGTCGCGATCACGGGCGGAGCTTAGGGTCTCGCTATCTGCGTCGCGCCCTGGGCTGCGGCACCCATCCTCGACTGACGAAAGCTCAACGCACGTGAATTACATTTCCACCAGAGGCCGTGCGCCTGTACTCGGCTTCGAGGACGTACTGCTGGCCGGGCTTGCCCGCGATGGCGGCCTCTATTTGCCCGAGACGTGGCCGCAGTTGCCGGCGGAAACGATTGCCTCATTTGCGGGGCGGCCGTTTGCAGAGGTTGCCACGGAGGTGATCCACCCGTTCACGGGCGGAGCGTTGAGCCGGGCGCAGTTGCAGGCCATGGCGCACGCGGCTTACGGCAGCTTCGGTCACGCCGCGACGACGCCGCTGGTGCAGATCGACCCGAGGACGTTTGTGCTGGAACTGTTCCATGGTCCGACGCTGGCGTTCAAGGATGTGGCGATGCAGCTGCTCGCGCGGCTGATGGATCATGTGCTGGCCAAACGCGGACAGCGGGCGACGATCGTTGGCGCCACGTCTGGCGATACGGGCGGAGCGGCGATCGAGGCGTTTCGTACCAGTGAGCGGGTCGATGTCGTGATTCTGTTTCCCGAGGGGCGGGTCTCGGATGTGCAACGGCGGATGATGACGACGCCGACGGAGGCGAGCGTCCATGCGGTGGCGGTCAAGGGCACGTTCGACGACTGCCAGGCGCTCGTTAAAGCGATGTTCAACGATCATGCCTTCCGCGACCGGGTCAACCTGTCGGGCGTGAACTCGATCAATTGGGGAAGAATTGTCGCACAGGTCACCTATTACTTCGTGGCGGCGGCAGCGTTGGGTGCGCCGCATCGCAAAATCGCGTTCTCGGTGCCGACAGGGAATTTTGGCGACATCTTCGCGGGATATGTGGCCAAGAAGATGGGTTTGCCGATCGAGATGTTCGTGATCGGGTCGAACCAGAACGATATTCTGCCGCGCACAGTGGAGAGCGGCGTTTACGAAATGCGCGGCGTGGTCGAGACCTCGTCGCCGTCGATGGACATTCAGATTTCGTCCAATTTCGAGCGTTTTCTGTTCGAGGCGTCGGGCCGGGATGCGGACCTCGTGGCGCGGCAGATGCAGATGCTGGCACAGGGGCGGCGATTTGAATTGACGCCGGAGCAGGCGACGAGTTTGGCTGCGGATTTCGGCGCAGGCGCCGCGCATGAAGCCAATGTGGCGGCGACCATCCGCGAGACGCTGGCAGAGAGTGGGTATCTGCTTGATCCGCACACAGCCTGCGGGGTTTTTGCGGCGAAGGCGGCGTTGGCGGGCAGAGTGTCCGACGACACGGCCAGGGTCGTTTTAGCGACGGCGCATCCGGCGAAGTTTCCCGATGCGATGGAAGAGATCACCGGTGCGCGACCAGGATTGCCGGCGCGGCTGTCGGCACTGATGACGGAGCGTGAACGCTTTTCGGTGCTGAGCAACGATTTGAAGGAGGTCGAGACGTTCGTGGAGACAGTATCGCGCGCGGCCGGGGCGCCGGCATGACGGCAGAGATCACGCGGCTCGCCAACGGTCTCACCATCGTTACCGAAACGGCCCCGCATTTGGAGACGAGCGCGCTCGGCGTGTGGGTGGATGCGGGAGCGCGGCACGAACGGGACGATGAACACGGGCTGTCGCATTTGCTCGAACATATGGCTTTCAAGGGGACGTCAAAGCGGTCGACGCAGGACATCGCGGAAGAGATCGAGGCGGTAGGCGGAGAACTCAATGCGGCGACGGGGCTTGAGACGACGGCTTATTTTGCGCGGGTGTTGAAAGGCGATGAGGGCGTCGCGCTCGAAATCGTGGCGGACATCCTGCAGAATTCCACGTTTGCGGATGTGGAACTGGAGAAAGAGCGGGAGGTGATCCTGCAGGAGATCGCTGGCACGCTGGACAGCCCAGACGACCTTGCGTTCGATCTCGTCCACGACGCCGCTTTTCCCGATCAGCCGGCGGGGCGGACGATCTTGGGGACGCCGAAGAGTGTTAAGTCTATTTCCAGCAACAAGCTCAAGGACTTCCTTGCAGAGCGGTATCATCCCCGGGGGATGGTGTTGGCGGGGGCGGGAGCCATCCGCCACGAAGATGCGGTTTGCCACGCTAGAGCCCTATTCGGCGGGCTGTCTAACGCTGGGCCGGGCACGGAATCGCCAGCGGTCTACCGGGGTGGGGTACGGTCCAGCTCGCGGAAGTTCGAGCAGGCGCATCTTATTTTGGGTTTTGAGGCCCCGTCGTATCGCGAGACTGAGTTTTTTGCCTCCCAGGTTCTGTCTGGTCTGCTTGGCGGCGGGATGTCGTCGCGTCTTTTCCAGGAGGTCCGGGAGAGGCGAGGTCTTTGTTATGCGATCTATTCGACGGCATGGGGTTTGAAGGATACCGGGCTTTTCGCCGTGCATGCGGCGACGGGTGCCGGCATGGTCGGGGAGTTGATCGACGTGGTGAGCGACGAGATCGATCGTATGGCTGCGACCGGGCCCACGGAGGCGGAGGTCGCGCGGGCGAAAGCACAATTGAAAGCCGGTTTGATGATGAGCCTGGAATCAAGCTCGGCTCGGGCCGAACAGATGGCGCGTCAGATGCTGTTGCATGGCCGCGTGCTGACAACGGCCGAGATCCTCGCTTCGGTCGATCAGGTAACGGCTTCTGATGTGATGGCGGTTGCGGGGCGGTTGCGAGGAAAGGACTCTTCCATTGCCGTTGTCGGAGCCGGGCGAAAGAGCGATGATCTCGCATCGCGCGCCGGTGCGCGTCTGAAACGGGCCGGTTAAGGACCTGCAGGAACCGCAGCACATGGCTTTCCTGAGATCGAGTCTCATTCCCGATGTCTCGTCCACCGTTCGTGGTGAGCGGGTGATCCTGAGGGCGCCACAGCTATCGGATTACGGTCCATGGGCTTCGATGAGGGCTGAGAGCCGTGCGCACTTGCAGCCGTGGGAGCCAACGTGGCCGCGCGATGATCTCACCAAATCCGCATTCAAACGTCGCGTTCGGCACTACCAGCGCGAGGCACGGACCGATCTGGGATATGCCTATCTCGTTGTCGATCCAGCGGATGACCGGGTTGTGGGAGGCATTGCACTGACGAACGTGCAACGCGGCGTGACCCAATCGGCAGCGGTCGGCTATTGGCTGGGCCGGTCGGAACTCGGCCGCGGATACATGGCCGACGCGCTCAGGACGATGATCTTCTTGGCCTTCGGGCAACTGCGCCTGCACCGGCTGGAAGCGGCGACACAACCGCAGAATACGCCGTCGATCCGTGTGCTCGAACGCAATGGTTTTGTGCGTGAGGGTTTTGCGCGGGGTTATCTCAGGATCGATGGCCAATGGCGCGACCATCTATTGTTTGGGCTCGTCGCCCCCTCCGAGACCGGAGGAGTTGCATGATGGCTCTCAGCCGGCTTGTTGCGCTCCTTGCCGTGTTTGCCGGGTTGTGGCTGACGACCGGGCGCGCGCATGCGCTGGAGGCAATCCAGCTGACGCCGGACCAGGGCCGCGTTGAAATCACGACGCGGGGTGAACTCTACGAGGGGCGCGGCGACAGTCTTCAGATCGAAACGGCGGCGAGCGCGGACGGAACGACCGGACGGCTTTCAGTGCGGGCGACAACGCCGGGCACCAATCCGAGCTGGATGGTGTTCGCCCTGCATAATCCAACGGACTTGGCGGTGGAGCGCTGGATATCGGCTGACCGGTACACCATCATCGGGTCTGGTGTGGTGTGGCCCGATCTCGATGCACGGCGCATTGAAACGGTGACGCCGTCCATTGGTTTCGTGCCGGAGAAGGTCGATAGCGATCGTGCCGACGTTTTCCGGATTACGCTGGAACCGAAACAGACCATTACGTATGTGGCTGAGCTCTCTTCCGAGCGGTTTGCGCGCATCTACGTGTGGAAGCCGCTTGACTACGAGTTGAAGGTTCGCGAGCGGCAGCTCTTCAATGGCGTGATGCTCGGCCTCACGGGTCTGCTCGCCATCTTCCTGACGGCAATCTTTGCGGCCAATCACAAGATCATCTTTCCAACTGCGGCGTTGGTGGCGTGGTGCGTGCTGGGATACCTGTGCGTCGATTTCGGGTTCTTCCATAAGCTTTTTCAGCTCAAGGCGGAGAACAACGCTGTCTATCGCGCGGCGACAGAAGCATCGATGGCGGCGAGTCTCGTTGTCTTCCTCTATTTCTTTTTGCGCATTCCGCTGTGGCATGGATTGGCGCGGATGCTGTTCAGCGTCTGGATCGTTGCGCAGCTGGCCTTGATTGCCGTGGCGGTTATCGATCCAAGACTGGCTTCCACTTTTGCGCGGCTATCGTTTGGGTTGCTGGCGGTCGCGGGGATGGTGGTGACACTGTTTCTTGCTTTCCGTGGACAGGACCGAGCGCTGGCATTGATCCCGACCTGGCTCCTTTTTCTGGTGTGGTGCTTTGGGACGGCGGTGACGCTGACGGGGCAGTTGGCCGGTGACATGGTTGTTTCGGGGCTCGTGGCCGGGCTTGTTCTGATCGTTCTTCTGATTGGGTTTACGGTGACGCAGTTCGCGTTCCGCTCCTTGGAACCGATCTATGGGGCTTCGCCGACGGAACTGCAGTTGCGGTCGGTCGCCGTTGAGGCGGCTGGCGCGGGTGTGTGGGAGTGGAGCGCGCGCCGGGACGAGGTGAAGGTTTCGGGAAATGTTGAAGCGGCACTCGGGCTCAATCCTGGTGAGCTCAACACGAAGGTCGAGGACTTCTGCCGGCACATTCATCCCGCCGATCAGGAGCGATTCCGTTTGTCGCTGGTGTCGAACGAAGAGCGCAACGACGGGCAAATGCGGTGCGTGTTCCGGCTACGGCACGCCGATAATTCGTATCGCTGGTTTGAGATCGAGGCGTCGTCGATCCCGAGCCAGGACGGGCGGACCGTGAAGAGCGTGGGCTTGTTGCGCGACGTGACGGATACAAAGCGGGCGCAAGAGCGTCTGATGACGGATGCCGTCAAGTGCTCGCTGACCGGGTTGCCGAATAAGCAGTTGTTGGAAGACCGGCTGGCGATCGCCATGCAGCGGGCAAAGTCAGAGCCGGCGATCCGGCCAACAGTTTTGTTTATCGACATCGATAAATTCAAGACGGTGAATGCGTCCTATGGCGTCGTGGTCGGCGACAGTCTGTTGTTGACGGTGGCGCGGCGCATTCAGCGGCATCTGGAGCCCGATGAGACACTTGCGCGTATCGGCGGCGACCGGTTTGCGATTTTGTTGCTGAAGGAGAGACCGGCACAAGATTTGGCTGGTCTTGCCGAGCGCGTGCGACGCAGCTTGCGGTCGCCGATCAAGCTGGCGGGCCAGGAGATTGTGCTGACGGGCTCGGTCGGTATTGCGATTTTCGACGGGCATCAGGCAGATGATCGCGAACTGCTGCGTGAAGCGGAGACGGCGATGTATCGCGCCAAACGCGGGGGTGCCGATAGAATCGAGATCTTCCGGCCCGAGATGCGCCAGCACACCGATGAGCGCGCCGTTGTGGAAGCGGAAATCCGCAAGGCCGTCGAGAAGAACCAAATCCGGGTTCTCTATCAGCCGATCGTTTATATGCCGATGGAGGAACTTGCAGGTTTCGAGGCCCTTGTGCGGTGGGATCACCCCAAGCACGGCCTGATCAATCCTTTTGGTTATCTTGAAGGGGATGGCTCCGCCGATCTTCTCACGCGGACGGTGACCGCCGCACTCGGGCAGGCGCTCAAGGATTGTGGGCATTGGCAAAAGGAACTGACGCGGATCGACAATCCGCTGTTTGTGAATTTCAATCTGCCGCCAGCTTTGAAGATCGACCAGACGACGGCGCAGGACATCCGGCAGGCACTTGCTCGACACAATGTTGCGAAGGGGTCGCTGAAGCTCGGCGTCCCTGAAACTATGGTGATGAGCAATCCCGAACATGCCGGCGAATCTCTCGAGTGGTTGAGAAGTGCTGGGGCCGAACTCGTTCTCGACGACTTCTGCACCGGGTATTCGTCGCTGCTCTATCTTGGGCGGTTGCCATTCGAGTGCGTGCGCATCGACCGGATGCTGCTCGATGGGAGTGGCGGTGCGGATCGTTCGGGCAGCGGCATGTTACGCGCAGTGACGGCCATGACGCACGAACTTGGGCGCAAGGTCATCGTGCTGGGCGTGGAGACGGACGAGGATGTGGGCTACCTGCGGTCGATCGAGTGTGAATATGGTCAGGGGTTTTACTACGGCGATCCGATCAGCGAACGCGACGTGCTGCAATTGTTGAAGTTGGTGCGCAAGTCGGAGCGGCGGATGCAGCCGCGCGGCTTGTTCCGGGCTGCTGCGCGCAAGCAGCGGGCGGAGGAGGTGGCCGATGCCGTGCCGGCCGGCATGGACGCGATGCCGAGTGCGGGCTCTGGTGCCGCAGCGGGTGCAATGGCGGCATCGGGCAGTGGACTGGGCGGACCGCCGCCGGTTCCAGATCGCACGGGTTCAGCCGATCCGACGACCGAGCCGTTGCGCCGGGGTGGACTGCCGAAGTCTCATGTGAGGCCGCGCGGGCCCATGCCGGCGGCTGCGGCCGCGCCGCCGCCGCGACCGGTGCCAGAACCGGCGGCGGTCCCCTTCGGGCGTGCGCCGATGCCGCCGCCCATGCCTGCGGCTGTTCAGGGGCCTTCGGCGCCGCCCGCGGGGTATGCTCCGATACCGCCGGTGCCACCGCCTTTTGTCATACCGGGCGCGCCGATGCCGTTCGGCGATTCCGGTGCGGGGCTAACGCGTTCTTATCCCGATCATGTCTCCGTTGGCCCGATCCCTCCGCTGCCCGTGGAGCCCGTCGTGGTGCCGATTGGGGAGCCGGTAAACCGGCCTGCCGATGCAGCGACAGCCGCGCCGCCGCAACACCTCGCGCAGCAACCGGCGGCGGTGAAGCGAACGCCTCAGCCTGTGCGGCCGTTGCCGAACTACGACAAGCTGCCGCCCAACATCGCCGCAAGTCTGCAGCGGCTGGCCGGTGCTCCTCCATCCAAGCCCGACAGCGATGCGGCCGAGTGAACCGGTCTAATTTCAACGGAAGGTCTGCGCGCCGGTCAGCAGTGACCGGCGTCGCCGACGAGGAACGACGGGTTGACGCCAATCTTGGCGAGCGCTTTTTCGTATTTCACATCGAGGTCGGGCTCGAAGATGACGTCGGCATCGGCGGGGCAATTGAGCCAGCCGTTGGCCTGAATCTCGCTTTCTAGCTGGCCCGGGGACCAACCGGCATAGCCAAGGGCGAGGATGGAGCGCTCCGGTCCGCGGCCCGAGGCGATTGCCTTCAAGATGTCTATCGTGGCGGTGAGGCTGATGTTGGTGGCGATTTTTAGGGTGCTGTCGGTGGCGTGGTAGTCGGCGGTGTGGAGGACGAAGCCGCGGCCGGTTTCGACGGGGCCGCCGGAGTGGATCTCCCGGTCGAGGAGATCGGAGGCAATGCTGTCGCCGCCGCCGCGCGGGGTAATGCCGAGGCGGTCGAGAAGGTCGGGGAAGGTGATGTGGTTCGCGCGGTGGTTAATGATGAGGCCCATGGCGCCCTCCTTCGAGTGGGCGCACATATAGATCACCGAGCGCGCAAAGCGCTTGTCGGTCATCACGGGCATGGCCACGAGCAACTGCCCTTCGAGGGTCGTACCCTGGCCTGCTCTGCGCTTGGACTTCGGCAACATCATTCCCATAATCTAGTGTGTCGGGGGCGGAATTGTGAAGGGTCTCCACGGGCAAGGATTGTGGCGGCGACATGAATGAGTGGGTTTCGAACAGCAAACGTTCAGGGCGGCGACGCGGAATTGGGTTTCAGATGAGAGCGATGTTCAGGTGGTTTGCGGTGATGTGTGCGGTGGCGGTCGCCGTGCCGGTTGCGGCGCAGGAGATCTTTGGTGATTGGATCGAGGGCGAGCGGCATCGATTGAGGATTTTTGCCGGCGCGGTGCCCGATGCCGTGCCGGGGACGGTGACGGCGTTCGTCGAGTTCGCGATGGACCGGGGGTGGAAGACGTACTGGAAGAACCCCGGAACGGCGGGCGGTATTCCACCGGAGTTCAAATTCGATGGGTCAAAGAACGTGGCGAAGGCGGAGGTTCTCTATCCGGTGCCGGTGGTGATGAGCGACAAGGCCGGGGACGTTATCGGGTATCGCGAGTACGCGATTTTTCCGGTGCGAATAACGCCTGCTGATCCGGCGTTGCCGGTGGGGCTCGAGATGACGGCGAACTACGGCATCTGTGAAAAGCTGTGTGTACCGGCGGAGACGACATTGTTGCTGACTATTCCGCCGGGGCCGCTGCCAGCGGCTGGGGCGGACGCGGAGCGGGCATACAGCGCGGTGCCCAGAACGGGGGCGGAGTTGAAGCCCGGTGATCCGACGGGCTTGACGGTGGATCGTCCCGGTGATGTTCCGGGGCTCATCCGGCTGACGGCGACGTTTCCGGGTGATGCGGCTGCGGCGGCCATGTTTCTGGCCGTGCCAGACGGGCGGTATCTGCCGTTACCGGTGCGTGGGACGGCGCAGGGTGAAACCATCACGTTCGATGTGGCGTTCACCAATGCCGATGATCTGAAAGCGCTCAAAGGCGCTTCCGTGGCCGTCGTGATGGCGGGCGAAAAAGGGCAGTCGGAGGACCGGATCGTCATCGACTGACAGTCCTGGCCCGTATAGAAGTCGGGTCAACATTTGCGATCCGGCTGTGGGCTCCTGGGGGCCCCTTGAGGCAACTGCCGGCACCATTCAGAGGAGAAACGTGGACTATGACAATCAAGCCCGGCGACCGTTTGCCTGATGCGAAATTCATGACGATGACGGCCGATGGGCCGAAGCCCAAGACGACGGACGATGTTTTCAAAGGCAAGAAGGTGGCGTTGTTTGCGGTGCCGGGCGCGTTTACGCCGACGTGCCACTTGCAGCATCTGCCGGGCTTTGTGCAGCGCGCAGATGAGCTGAAGGGCAAGGGTGTCGATACGATTGCGTGCACGGCGGTCAATGACGTGTTCGTGATGGACGAGTGGGCGAAGGCGACAGGATCGAAAGATAAGATCGTGATGTTGACGGACGACAGCGCGGCGTTTGCCAAGGCGATCGGCCTCGACATCGATCTGACGGGCGCCGGGATCGGCCTGGGCGTGCGTTCGAAGCGTTATGCGATGCTCGTGGAAGACGGTGTCGTGAAGGTTTTGAATGTCGATGAAAGCCCGCCTGCGCACGACAAGTCGAGTGCGGAGACGATGTGCAAGCTGATCGATAATGTCGTTTGACGCTGTCGCGATGTGGTTTGACGCTGTCGCGATGTGGTTTGACGCTGTCGCGACGTGGTTTGAACGGGGCAGGAGCGGACATCGGGCAAGGCGCGTCAAACCTACCACCATCATTGTTGGGCTCGTTCCTAGGGCCCATCATGTCGCGTTCTCAGCCGGTCGCTTTTGACCCAAAGCGGTCCTCGCGCCGACACGTCACAAAACTGTTGCATCGCGCGAAGCTGAAATGCTTGTCGCTGTTGTTCCATTGCCAATTCTGAATAAGGACTGTGGCCCCAGTCTCGCTGATTTAAGCGACTTTCCTCTACCGAAAATTCGTTTGAAATTCAGCACGCCGTAGGGCTTTGGGAATCCTGGTTTACATCAGAAATCATCGTTGGTAGCCTAAGTGGGCTCGGGGGGGCTTGCTTTCAATTCGCATTCGCATTCGCTTTCGACCACCACAGTTCCATAGTTCATTGGAGCCGGTGATCGCCGGTGGATGTTGTACGGGGTTGACCGGGGGACGAGTATGACCACCAAGGCCACGCCGTCGGCGAAAAAGTCTACGCTGACCATTCGTAAGCAATCGGCTCTTTTGCCTGCAATACTTTTAGCGCTCACCGCGTTGCTGTTCGTCGCATATGCCTTGCCGTCGGACTACAGCAAGATCGCGACGCTCTTCGGCGTGAAAAGCAACAACCCGACCGCAAGCGATGTCCTCACGGGGGCAGGCGACATGTTCTCAGAAGAGAACGACACGCTTAGAACCGCCTTCTGGTCCGAATTTGGCGTGCATCCGGTTCGCTTCGTCGGCGAGGTGGCGTTCCCGCTCTTCAAGGCCTATCTTGAGATACTCGGTCGAGACTTTATCGACATCATCCAGAAGGTTGTCGGCACGGCCGGCGTCATCGCCCTCTACTCGCTCATTCCCGGTCTTGCCGGTCTCATTTATCGACGCCAATTCACATATTGGTTCCTGGCGTCGTTTGCCGTTCTTCTGGCCATTAATGCCTCAGGCCTATTTCCGAAGTTGAGCATTGGTGGCGACCCGATGCCGAGTTCGGGCAAGCTATTGTTTTTCTTGCTGGCCCAGATTGTCGTTCTGCTTGTGGCCTACCGTCTGAGGCGCCATGGCTCAAGCATCAGCCGTTTGCCGGCCAATATTCATAACTGGGTTTTGACGGGTCTGCTCATCGGCGCAGGGTACCTCATCTACGCCACGTGGGACCCCTTATCTTCGCCCGAACTCGACGCTCACATGAAGGGCATTCAAGACACCATTGCGGCAAGCGAGAATGAAAAAGCGGGCAAGGCCTCCGCTGGCTGGCGGGACTGCGGCGAGGCGCATTGCCCAGGGCTTGCGCGCCTTGAAGCTGGCCGGGCTGCGCCAATCTACGTTGGACTCTACGAGGTGACCTACGGAGAGTGGGCTGCTTGCGAGAACGCGGCACCCAGCCTCTGTCCGAAGAAGGAGCGGCCGACATCGACAGGGACCGACCGTCAAGCGATCGAGGTGAGCTTTGACGAAGCGAAGGCCTATGCGCAATGGCTGAGCAAGCAGACGGGCGCATCGTACCGTTTGCCATCAAGGCCGGAATGGGACTACGCGGCCCGTGCCGATGCTGCGGCTGATGCGGCTTGGTCGTTCGGCAACAATCAGGACGATCTGGGAGAATACGGCTGGTGGGGAAACATGGGCGCCGAGCATGGTCGCCATGTCGGTCGGTTAAAGCCAAATGGTTTCGGTCTCTACGATGTGCACGGCAATCTCTCCGAATGGTTCGATCCCTGCCGGCGGGCGGACGGGACGGCGGAGGAGCCCTGCACAGATCAAGTCGCCAAAGCGATCGGCGGGCGATTCAACGAGTTGCCGCGAGAATTGCGGCTTGATGCTGCCCCGATGACGAATGGTCATTGGGGCAATGCCGGTTTCCGCCTCGTCCGGGATGCAGGTGACAACCCGCCGACGATACCTCCACAAATCCCAGAGAGCAATGAGCCCGGCGCTACGGCCAAGTCCGCGGACCGTCTGCCGGAGCTCCCGCCGCGCTCAACATGGTCGATCCTTTCGACAGGATTTTCAGGCCTGATCTTCAAATGGGAAGTGATTCTGCTCGGCTTGCCTCTCCTCTATACGCTGTTCCGAAATACGGGAGCATGGACCAACCAGAAGCCCAAAAATATTGTGATCTGTATCGACGGAACGAGCAACAATCCCGATCAGGTCGACCAAGGCTTCGCGTCCACGACCAACGTTTACAAATTGTTTCGGATGTTAAAGTCCGACAAGGAGGAGATGTTCGAACCGTTCGACCTTCTGAACGCGTCCCTGTGCAAGCGCTATGATGGCAAACAGATCGGCCTCTATTACGCAGGCGTCGGCAATCATTTCGACAACGACCCCCTGTTAGGATTTTTTGGGCTGGCAGCAGGCCTGGGGTCTGAGGACCTTGTGGAGCGGGCCTACCTCGATCTCGTGCGTGTGTACCGCCCCGGCGATCGGGTGTTCATCTTTGGATTCAGCCGCGGAGCCGCGATCACACGGCTACTTGCGCGGGCGATCGATGCACGTGGCGCGCCGCGCACGGTTTGGACCATCAAACTCTTCGGTAAACACCGGACCTTATGGACTTCGAAAGACAAGCGGCCGGTCCCGATAGAGGCCATTGGCTGTTGGGATACGGTTGGCTCGTTCGGCATCGCCAAAACCATAGGCGGTGTCAACTTGCAGCAGATCAATCTGTTCCGCGACATGTCGGTGCCGGAGAATGTTCGCCACGCCTATCACATGGTGGCACTTGACGAGCGCCGCCAGGAGTTTGAGCCGACGCTGATGGATCCAGATCCAAACCGTCCCGAGCGAATCATCGAGGTGTGGTTTGCGGGCGATCACGCCAACATCGGCGGCGGCTGGGCGACCGATCGGTTGTCGGATGTCACGCTCGATTTCCTTTTGCGCCGCATAAGCAGCGGCTATGCCGACACTAAGGAAGGGGCCGGCAAGGAGGATTGGGGACTGCATCTCGTGGCTTGGAAAGCCGACAAGCTCGAGCACTGGAAGCGCCAGGATCTCGATCCGCACGTGGTCGATCCGGACGCCCTTGGCCAGATTCAGCTATCGTTCAGCCATGCGTTCAACTACCGGCCGCGCAAGGTGCCGCCCCATGCGATCATCCACGACACGGTGTTTGAGCGCATGGTGTCGTCGCTACCGCTGTATGCACCTCAATCGCTCTTCGATCTCAACGACGAACTCGACCGGCGGCGCGATCTGATCGATGGCCAAGTCGCCAAGCTGAGTGAAAGCAAGATTTTGTCCGATGACGATCTCAAAAAGATCGAAGGATATAAGATGAAGCTTCGTCTCAATCGCTTCGAGGAATACTATCGCGATAGACTTCTGCCGTCATTCAGCAGCGAATTCGTCGCCAAAGAGATCATTCTCGCCAATGGGCAGGATGGATCTCTTAAAGTCGACGATCCATCAAGTGCGATTGTGCCGCTGAATAGCCGGGTGGCGGTGGCGGCGAGCTAGAGCCTGTCGGGCGGCCTAAAGCGAGATTCTGCTTTTCCGCCAAGAATGATCAGGACTCAATGAGGTGTGCTCGCATACCTGCCCACTCGGCATATAAACTCGCTTGAGCCTTTTCATTTCGTGAGCACATTGCGCCTTTTTTGATACCTGAGAAGCACAGGCGGCTTGATGATCAGTCCTAGGCTAATGGCGCTTCTGGCCCATCTCGACGAACGCAGTTTGCAGCACAATGGGTGGTCGGGACTAGCCCACTGCTGTCCGGTTTAGCATAAAGCGAGTTCCGGTTGTCGGTGGTCGCGGGTGGGTTCTGGTGGCGGCTTGTGGAGGTCGTCCAGCGGTC
>LNFM01011215.1_pt1 | contig 22158 bp, 22 predicted proteins | sample 596031 | NCBI WGS metagenome assembly LNFM01 (sample SAMN04254537, study PRJNA301005) | activated carbon metagenome | isolation source: dual media filters at the Ann Arbor, Michigan drinking water treatment plant | place: USA: Ann Arbor
AAGGAATGCATCGTATTATTATACATACTATTACCAAAGCGCTCTTCGAGCTTTATAAGCGAAGCTGTGTTGTTATTCGATAATATCTCCAGCGCGGTGATCGATAGCATGCGGTCGAACAATGCTTTGTCTTTTGTCGATAAGCCTAAAAGATACTCTATTGTAGTCGCTGAACCACGATCATCAGTTGCCAGTTGGTTAGCGAAGCATCGTGCAAAAGCGGCTCGTTCTCCAATGTGAGGCTTCTGGCCGAGTTGAGCCTCACAGGCATGCGCGTCAGTCATGGGCTGTGCCGACAGCAGTAGTGCCACGATTGCCTTAGATAATTGCGTCGAACAAAAGGCTGATCGAACCACTTTGGTTAGTGACGTTTTGCCCTGCATTTGATGTGTCCGGTTGAATCTAGGGTGGCAATCTGATCGGGTTCTGACATGAGTGGACTCGCGAGGCTGGACCCGCGATCGATGCCAGGAGTTTCAAATAAAGGGTTTCATCTGTCAACGGGACCTGGAAGGTCTGACTCGGAGCATGGTAGCATATGTTTCGCGAGAGGATGGAGCCTAGCAACTAAGCCGATCCAGAACGCCACGCCCAGCGCCGTCGCGGCGACGTTGGTCCAGTCGAACTGACGCCAGCGCGGCAAACGTGCCCGCTCTTCCGCCGCGCGCCTATTGGCGCCGCTGATCTGCTCCCAATAGCCCATCTGCCTCGACCCCCGTCTTCATCGCGATACGCAGCGCGATGCGCCGGAAGAGCGTGTCCGTCGTCGGATCGCCTGTCAACTCATGTGCTGCTTGTCTGGCCGACTCGAGCGCTTCGAGTAGAGCGACGGTCTTGAGGCGGTTGGTGCTCATTCTGCGTCCTGCTGCTGTTCCGATGGACAGGATAGCGTAGGGGGCGGAACCGGGGATAACCCCGAACGCGCTCGACACGTTGCATCAAGAGGTTCAAACGCCTATAGCCCTAAAGGCCGAGGAAGCTTGAGTGATTTGTGTCCCCGGTGTGTCCCAATCTCTGAACAGACGTGCAATACGACGGGAACGGAAATGCAAGGATCGCGTGGCAAAATCAGCGATTAGGTCGATCATGCGGATGTGGTGGAATCGGTAGACACACAGGACTTAAAATCCTGAGATGGCAACGTCGTGTGGGTTCGAGTCCCACCGTCCGCACCAATGAATTCAATATGTTATATGAGATCTCCGAATTTGATCCAGCCTCCCTGAGGCGCCTAGCAACCAGATAGCAACCACGTTGCTGCGCGATGTGGTCGCTGGCATCTCGAAGGCCTCAAAGGAGGGATGCCAGACAGCCGGCGGGAAGGGTGCTTCCCCGGAGAGTTGGTGGCGGCTTCGATTGGGTTGGGCTTGCGCGCTGGAAGACGATGACACTGGCCCCGGCCGAGTTCATCCGCCGCTTCCTTGTCCACGTGCTGCCAAAGGGCTTCCATCGCATCCGGCACTACGGCCTCCTCGCGAACGGTAATCGTGCCGAATCCACAGGCTCCTGCGCCAGATAGATGATGATATCGCCAACCGTCGGCGGTGACACCGCCTGGCCACGACGCGCCGTCCCGAGTTCCATGCCCCCTCCACCGGTCGTCATCCAGTGGTAGAGGCTGCACTGCTTCGACCAGGCCCGTCAGAAGCACTTCGTGAGGCGCAGACGGCTTATCTACCGTCAAGGCGTAGTCGTAGGCGCTGAGCGGGGGTGGCCACGCGGGCCCGACATAGAATCTCCGGCACGACATGACCGGCTCACGCAGCTCAGCACGACGGGCTCGCGGTCTGCGGACCAGGCAACGCTGCGCCGTTGACCGGATCTCTCGGTCACGAGAGCTCGGGCGTCGTTCGGAGCCTGGAACGGCGCCGCCGCGAACGGCTAATGGCGCTGATTTTCAAGCTCCGAGACTAAATCATTTCGACTTGCTTTTCAGTCGAAACCCTGAAGAACAGTGAAGGCTATGTTATTGATGCGTGGCACAAATTTTCCATCACCGAGCTAACGCCCGGTCCGTCAGCAGCGGTGTCGTCTGCATGACTTCTCAACATGCCGGTTCATGACATCAGAATTCCGACAGAAGCGATATGAGCTGTTGTCTTGTCGCCGCGGACGCTTCGCTCTCGGCCCATTCCATGATCATCTGCGCCGTCGTCATCGGCACCACGCCGGCTTGCATGAGCCGGTCGATCGCCGGCCGCTCCGTCTCTGCGAGCCAGTATGGCGTCGCGTCTATCAGCACGGCCACGTTGATGCCTTCGGCAATCGCCGAGAGCGTGGTACAGGAGGCCGTGCACTCCAGCCAGAAGCCGCACAGCACAAGGCTGTTGCGCTCGGAGGCGGCGAGAGCTTTGCCGAGCGGGCTCTCGCTCCACTGGATGGATGTCGGCGGCAGATCATGCGTGTTGGCGGCAATGATCGGAGCTGCAAGTACCATCCTGGTCTTGCCCGAGCCGAGCGTGCCTTTGCTGGCAAGATGAGTCGGCACGCAGGCCAGCTGAGCCGCCCGGTGCGCCGTCGTCAATTTGCGTTTTGTTGGCTCTCGACGTGCGGAACCGAGGCGCTCCAGATGCTCGGATCTTGGGTCGAGAAAGAGCAAAATGCTTTCGGCCGGTTTCAAAAGTGGCGGCATCTCGAAGTGCTCCCTGCTGCAATGTCAGCACGAGACGAACGAGGCAATAGCGGATCAACCGGCAGTCAATGTGGCGGTGAGTCATAATTTGGTACGTATGCATAGCTGCTGTGCACGTTGAGTTGGTTGACCAGCAAGAACGCCAATGCCCGCGCCTCGTAGTGATTGTCTGTCTTAGTTCTTCAGTGGCGCCCGTCAGACCGCCGCGCCGATGCAGTACTAAGCGGCTTCCAATCTCGGATCATGCCTTTCCAGTAGATGTCTTCCCTGCCATCGATCACCCAACCCACCTGCGCCGCAGACGGAATCCATCGACCGTTCTCTTGGCGATAGTCGGAGAATGCGCCGCGCCACGGCATGGGCGCGAATGGAGGTGTCGCGCTCGCCGCGCGGTCGGCGCAGAAGGCGCTGATGATGCGTTGATCCGTCCCAAGACCAACAATGACCTCACAGTTGTTGTCGCCGGAGCCCGCCGTCACGGCGATTGTCGAGGCGTCGATCTCTCGCCAGGCAAGGTCGCGGTTGTGCAGCATCGCATCCGGCGCGAGCGGGAGCTCCGCGAGATAGCGAATCAGTTCGCCGCGGGTCAGCGCCGCGCTGGATTTCGAGCTTGCCACCGGGATCATCCCGAGCGCCGTCACGTCGAGGCGCCCTATGCCATCTTCGAGCGCATCGGTGACAGTCATGTAGCCTAGCGGCCGGAAGCGGGCGTTCCACGCAAAGGCGCAGGACCTGACCGACATCGTCTGGCGGGCGGTGAACGGAAGCCAGAGCCTCGACTTCAGGCTGATCCGCATCGAACCAGTCTGAGAAAAGCCCACAGTATCGAAAGGACAATCAGAATCTGCGCCAAGGCGCAGCGCCAAGTCTGAAACCATCTGTGGCAGGCGCTTCAGGTGGCCGGCATCATGAACGGTCATGGCATGTCCTGTCATTGGTTCGGGAAGTGTGAGGCAAGGGGCGCGGCGTCGCCGGTCATGGGGCGGGAGCCAACTTGGCCGGAATGATCAGTGCGGCGATGGCCTCCATCACCTCGTCATCGTGCCCAACCCAGGTATGGCCGCCGGTATCGAAGCCTAGGAATCGTGCCCCGGCGATCCCCAGGGCGGTGTATTCGGCGCTGACATAAGTGCCATAGCCGTCGTCGCGCGCGGCGATGATCAGCGTCGGTGCGCGAACCTGGTCGAGCCGCGATTGAGCAAGCTTCTTGCCCACAGCGCCGTCGCTGCGAAGGCCCGCCACGCGCGCCGAAACCGGCAGAATGTTGTCCAGCATCGCGTCGATGCGCGCTCTCTCGGCCACGCTGGCGGACGTTAACAGCGCGTGCGGCGTCGCCAGGATCGTATCGATCATCACTCCGCGCGAAAGCTGCATCACCGACCAGAACAGGAAATCCGATCCGATTACCGCCATCATGGTCTTTTCGACCCAGGACGCCATTGGCGGGACCGAGTCGGTAGATGTCGGTGGCTTGTAGGCGAGCGGCGCAACGAGGATGAGGGCCCTGACACGACCAGGATGACGGATCGTCATACTCAGCGCCGACGGTGCTCCGGCGGACCCGCCGAGAACGGCAGCTGATTCAATCCCAAGTGCGTCCAGAAGGCAGACATGCGCCTCGGCCTGCGCTTCTGCAGATGCATCGACCGGCATCGGCGTGCGCAGATAGCCGAAGCGCGACATGGCGATCACGCGGATGCCCTGACGCGCCAGAGGCGCGGCGAACGCCATCCCTTGATCAAAACCACCGCCACTGCCGTGCACCGCCAGCAGAGGAGTACCGGTGCCGGCCTCCTGATACTCGATGAGGCCGCACGGCGTTGAAATCACGGTCCCGCCGAATGCGACGCGAGCGCGGGCTTGTTCGATGTCGGATTGGAAGCGCCACGCAACGAAGGCACCTGTCACGACCATTCCGAGCGTGACAGTGAACAGCAACTTTTGAGGTCCAGACAGAGTTGCCACCGTCATGGTTGCGGTTTGGGCGTAGGAACTGACAAATGCGGATTGTCACGCTCATATCCACCTATGGCCAGATAGACCGTCGCAACGACGCCCCGCAGTGCGGCAGCGTAAGCGCGGTCAAAGAGAACCACACGTTCCCCGATATCGCTGGAGGCAGCAGGATCAACATTCCAGCTGCGAGAGACGCATGCATGAGCATCACGGCGAGGACGCTCTTGGTCCTGAAAATTCCTCTGGGGTCCACCGCCACGAGCATTCCGCCCGAGGAGATGGCGAACATCAGGGCGTAGTTGGCCAGCACCGGGTGACGTTTGATGGCGACCATGATGAACTGTCGGCTGCACAGTACGAGGCCCGTGTATCAGCTGATCCATTCACACCAGAACCGTGCTAACTGGCCTTCGCGCCGAGTAAGGAAGTGTCGGTCCATACCCGAAGCGCATGACGATATCGGGCCGGCGACCTGGCATTCCGACAAGATTCGCCAGCTCCGGTCGAAGCCGTGCGACCTCGACTGGCTGATTGATGAAGGCGTGCTTCAGGCCGAGCGCGGTCGCCTGCAAGGCGAAGCGCTGGCAGGCACGTCCTGCGAGAACCCAATGCTCTCGATCTTCTTTCTGCGCGACGAACACTGCGATGCCCGCCGACGATCGAATTTGGCGCGCATACTTCTCATTCTCGGAGTTCGCCTTGAAGACCCAGTCGAATAATATCGGGCCGAGCCACGCAGGAGCCGTAGGACTGCCGCTTGCGGCGCTGAACAGGCCATCGCCGGTCTGCAACGCTTGGCGCGGGCTGAAACGTAGCCACGATTTGAGCTCCCGCACGAAAGCTGCGTCAGCCAATTGCGCGCTGTTGCCTGTCACGACCAGATCGCGGACGCGGTCCATCATGGGCCGATCGGTCATCAGAACCAGGTCAACGCCAGGAACGATGGCAGCTTTGGCCAACGACTGCAGATCGCTACTGCTGATCGATTTGCCATCGTAGTCGGCACGTGTCGATTGACGTTCTGGTATGGCATCGAACAGCGCGACTGGGCCGCTCGGTTCACCACCGAGCGTCAACACCGCGGCACCGTCATTGGCCGGTTCGAAGCTGAGGTCACCTGGCTGACCACGCGCTCCGGCGGCAATGCTCAAGTTTTCGGCGGCGCAACCAAGGCTGACGAAGATGTGGTGATCGTCCGGATCGACGATCGGGGTGCGTCGTGAAAAATCAGGCCGTATTTCGATCCGGCCTTTGCCTATGCGAAATTGCCAAGGTTGGGTGTTATGCCCATTCGGCGCAAGCGTTGCGTAGCGTATGAAGTCCAGCATTTCCGGGCGCTGCGAAAGCGCAGCGCGGGTTGCCGCGACAGAGGCAGTGTAGTCCTCCATCGAGCCCATCTGTCGCAATCCCAGATACGTTGCGCCGGCGCCAAAGACAGCTAATGCCCCGCCACCCATCAGTACATGCCGTCGCTCGACCATCTCGTAGTTCTACCTTGCGCGTCGAGTAATGCTCAGGGCATGAGGCTACAGGACTGGAAGCAGTGGCGCGAGGTCCGGAAACTACTCATCTTTCGGGAAGCGATTGCTCAACGAGTTCCAAGCCTGCCGGCGTACGATTGATGATCGTCTTCAGCTCAAGAGTCTTGCGCGCCACATTGGTTTCAGAACCTCCAGAACGACGAGCACGACTGCACCGGCTGCAAGCGTCAGTGCGAGATCGTCCCAGTGCAGTGGTCCGAAACGGAACAGCCCGCTGGCGAACGGCCAGAGAAGCGTCAGGCCGAGCATTGTCGCGACGGATGCAAGCACCCAGACGAGCGCTGGATTGGGCCGGCCGAGCGCCGTGATCAGCGAAGCGCTGAAGGAGCGGTTGACGAAGATCAGTCCGACAATCGTCATCACCAGCGAAAAGAAAGCGAGGGCACGGACTTCCGTGTCCGGCATGCCTTGGCGGTGGCCGATGATGAAGATGGCGGCCACGAGGGCAAATGCGAAGCCTCCCTGCAGCACACTCCAGGCGATCAAATGCCGGGAGAATAGCGGTTCATCTGGGGATCTTGGCGGGCGTCGCATCACATCGTCCTCTTCCGTCTCGGCCTCGAAGACGAGCGAGCAAACAGGGTCGATCACCATCTCCAGGAAGGCTATGTGCATCGGCCCGAACAAGAGCGGCAAACCGAAGAGTAAAGGCAGCAGGGCCAGCCCAGCAATCGGTACGTGCACGGCGAAGATGAAGCCCATGGCCTTGCGCAGGTTGTCGTAGATGCGGCGGCCGAGCCGGACGGCTTTGACGATCGATCCGAAATCGTCGTCGAGCAGAACGATCGAGGACGCCTCGCGCGCGACATCCGTTCCGCGTCCTCCCATCGCAATACCGATGTGCGCGGCCTTGAGTGACGGCGCATCGTTGACGCCGTCTCCGGTCATGGCGACGATCTCGCCGTTCGCCTTGAGGGCATTGACGATGCGCAGCTTCTGCTCCGGCATGATCCGCGCGAACACGGTGGCGGTACGAACGCGCTGCGCGAGCTCGCCGTCATTCATGGCCTCGAGGTCGTCGCCGGTCACGACATCGTCGGCTTCGAGACCGGCCTGGCGGGCAATTGCACTGGCCGTCGCCGGGTAATCGCCCGTGATCATGACCACTTTGATGCCGGCGGTCCGGCATTCCGCCACGGCTGCTGGTACACTGGCGCGCAACGGATCTGCGAGACCGACGAGGCCCACGAACTCGAATGCGAAATCGTGCTGCGACTCCGGCCAATTCGTACCCTCGAAAGATGCGCGCGCAACGCCGAGCACGCGAAGGCCGTCGTTCGCCATCGCGTTGATCGACGTACTCAACGCAGCACGATCCCCGGTCGAGAGGTGACACAGCTCGGCGATGGCCTCGGGAGCGCCCTTCGACGCAACGACGAACTGCTGTGCGTCGCTCGTGCCCTGCCAGACCTGCGACATGGCGAGGAGATCGGGACGAAGGCCGTAGGCGTGTGCGAGCTTCCATTCAGAGCCATGCAGATGCTCTGTACCGGAGAGGCGTGCGCGGCCAAGTTCATGGAACGCTTTGTCCATGGGGTCGAAGGGCTCGGGCGCACTGGCGAGCAGGCCGAATTCGACGAGGTCATGAAATGCATCCGGCAAGCTCGCGTCTTCAGCTTTGCGCGGTATGAACGCTTGACCATTCGCAAGGCGTAACTGTGCGACCGACATCCGGTTCTCGGTGAGAGTGCCGGTCTTGTCGGTGCAGAGCACCGTTGCCGAGCCGAGTGTCTCGATCGCAGCCGCCCGCCGCGTCAAAACACCCGCCCGTGAGATGCGCCATGCCCCCATCGCCATGAAGACAGCGAGCACGACCGGCAATTCTTCCGGCAACATCGACATACCCAGCGCGATACCGGCGAGCAGGGCATCCAGCCAGCCGCCGCGCAAGGTTCCGTAGAGGACGACGGCAAGGACGCTCACCGCGCCGCCGACCATTGCGAAGACGCGAACGAGTCGTTGCATCTGCGCTCGCAGGCGCGGCGGTTCCGTCTCCAAGGTGCTGAGCGAATGCCCGATCTTGCCGATCTCGCTCGAGATGCCGATCGCTGTGACCTCGCCAATGCCGGAACCGCGCACGATCAAAGAGCCCGAGAACACGCACGGGAGATCATCGCCGCCCGGGCGAACGCCTGGGGACGGCGCTCCAGGTTTCGCCGCGACCTTGCGTACGGACACGGACTCGCCTGTCAGCAGCGATTCATCCGTCTGCAGGTCATGGCTCTGAACCAGAACGGCATCGGCCGGCACCCGGTCGCCTTCGCCGAGCACAATGAAGTCGCCGCGAACGACTTCCCGCCCGGCGATACGTTTGCGCTCACCCTCGCGAATAACGAGCGCACGCGGACTGGTGAGGTCGCGGAGGGCTTCCAGAACGCGCTCGGTACGGCTCTCCTGCACGACCGTGATGGCGATCGACATGCACGCGAACGCGAGCAGGATGATGGCTTCCTTGAGATCGCCGAGCAGGAGGTAGATCAGGCCGGCACCGAGCAGCAGCGCCAGCATCGGCTCGCGCAACACTTCCAGGATGATCCGGACTGTCGTGCGCTGATCGGGCCGGGGAAGCTCGTTGTATCCCTCCGACGCCTACCTGGCTTTGACCGTGGCGTCGGTCAGACCTGAGATGGCCGGTGTCGAGAGTAGCGGTGTGTCGAGCATTGGAAGCAACCTCGTGCGTCATCAGGCGCGAAGCCCTGTTTCGTTCAGGTCGCTAGGGCAAGCGCGATACTTGTCAACTCGAGGTCGAGCGCGCTCAGCGGCAAACCATGAATTGGGTTTCAATCTGCGTGAGGGATGCCTTCGCAGCAGGCCGAGCGGGAATTGAAGCTCGATGGTCTCTGAAGAGTACGCCAAGACTATAGCCGTCATCCGCGATCGCTGCCGCATGCGCCGCCGCGCGATCGTCCTCTATGGCGTGGGAGGTGGCACGAACGCTGTCCTTCCAGCCGAACTGCTCGGATCGGAAGGCCATGCAAGGGCTCAAAACCTGGACGAATGCAAAGCCCGGCCATTTGATCCCGGCGAGGATCAAGTCCGACAGCTCATGAGACCGTCCTGCAAAGCCGCGCGCTATGAACGTCGCCCCGGCCGCCAGGGCCAGAGCGACCGGTTCGAACGGGCGCAGCCCCAGACCGCCAGGGGCGATGTCGCTGTCCCAATCGGGTTCGGTCGTGGGCGAGGGCTGCCCCTTGGTCATGCCGTAGACGCGGTTGTCCATGACGAGATAGAGCATATCCAGATTGCGCCGGCAGGCATGGATGAAGTGATTGCCGCCGATGGAGAAACCGTCGCCGTCGCCTCCCACCGCGATCACCTCGAGGTCGGGCCGCGCCAGCTTGACACCGGCCGCGAACGGAAGCGCGCGACCGTGCACGCCGTGGAAGCCATAGCACGACGTGTAAGCGGGCAGGCGCGAGGAGCACCCTATCCCTGAGACCAGGACGACTTCGTGCGGGGGACGTCCGTGCGCCGCCAAGGCGTGCTCCAACGCAGAGAGCACGCCGTAGTCGCCGCAGCCCGGACACCAGATCGGAGTAGCGCCGGAATGGAAGTCGTGGGCGGCGAGCACTTGCGCATGCGCGGGGGCCGCAATCTCTAGCGTACTCAAAAGAATTCTCCCTTAGGCCACATGCGCGGTGATTTCGGCTGGTCGGAACGGCAGCGGGCCGGGACGTGCGAGACTTTCAGCACTCGGTGGAATGGCCTTGTGCGCCAGCAGGTGGTGGTAGAGCTGGCCGCTGTGGTTCTGCTCCATCACCACGATGCGGCGGGCGCCGTCGAGTGCATATCGGCAATGGCGAGAGCACGCGCAAGCCGATGACGCGGCTGGGCTGTCCGGCCGCGGCGAGCCTGCGCGCTGCCTCCTGCGCCGGTCCTATGCTCGAGCCGAACGTCAGGATGGCGGTCTCACCTTCTCCCCAGACGCTGCCCCAATGCGGCCCAGGGTCGAATTGCGCGATCTTCCGGGCCCGTTTGTCGATCTGGGCGAGATGCACGCTCGCGCCGCCGACGGGTATCCCCGTCTCGTTGTGCGTGAGGCCTTCGCCGACCCATTGACCGCCGGGCGTTCCAGGACGCGGCATGGCGGTCACGGGATCGGTACCGACGGCGTAGCGCTTGAAAGGGCCGACGGACAGATCGGTTCGCCGTGCCAGTGGCTGCGGACGATCCAATTTGGGGTCGATGACCGCGTAGGCCAGACCGAGTGCCTGATCGGACAACACGATGACGGGGGTTTGCAGCGATTCCGCGAGATAGACGGCCCATTCCCCCGTAAACATGCAGTCGCGCACCGAGGTCGGCGCCAGCACCACGTGCGGCGCATCGCCGTGGCAGCCATAGACGGCGATGTTGATGTCGCTTTGCTCGGTCTTGGAGGGGATGCCGGTCGAAGGGCCGCCGCGCATCACGTCGATGATCACAGCAGGAACTTCGGCGGCGATGGCTAATCCGATCGTCTCGACCATCAGAGAAAGTCCCGGCCCAGACGTCACCGTCATGGCGGGCACGCCGCCATAGGAGGCGCCGAGCACCATGTTGATGGAAGAGAGCTCATCCTCTGCCATCACCAGCCGGCCGCCGAGCTTCTGGATTTGCGGCGCCAGCCATTCGACGAGATCCGTCGCCGGCGTGATCGGATAGCAGCCGACAAATCGCACCCCACCGCGCAGAGATCCCACGGCGATGGCCTGGTTCCCGGTCATCAGCCAGCGTGGAGCCGGGTGTGCCGGTGATAGATGCATGTCCAGATCGAGCCCGGCCGCCGCCGCTATGCCCGCCTCAAGCGCCGCGGCGTTGGTGCGCGTCGCTTCCACGCTTTTGCCACCCAGCACGGTTACCAGCGCCGCCTGCAGTCCGCTGACGGGCAGACCAACGAGCGCGCCCACAGCGCCAGCAGCAAAGACGTTCGTGTGCTTGCCTTGCAGCGCGCACTCGAGCGGCGTCGCATGTCCAGGGCTCATGCTGACGGGGATGGTTCTTGCCTTCGACTTGGCAATGCTCGGCGGCGTAGGGCCGGACTGCGGGTCGGCGATGATGATGGTATTTTCGTCCAACGGTATCTCAGAAGCAAACTGATCGACTTTGTCCCAGTCGAGCGCAACGAAGAGGTCGAAGCGATCGGGCTGGCAAGAAACGGGCTCGGTCGAGATCTGGACCAGAGCTGCAGCCTCTCCACCCCGCACTTGGGCGCCAAACAGCTTGCTCATCATGCCGTAGTAGCCGGCATCGGCCGCCGCACGCAGAAGCAGCTCGCCGGCACTCATGGCGCCGGCTCCGCCGCTTCCCGAAAACACCACTGCGAGCGAGGATCTAGCCACGGATTGCTTCTCCCGAAACGGCTACCAAGCGAACTCCGCCGGCATGGGGCATGTCCAGCTGGAAGGTCTGCATCTGCCACGCCCCGGTCGGACAATGGTCGGCGCAGAGGCCGCAATGCAGGCAGACGTCCTCGTTCTTCGCCATGATGCGTCCGCTGACGAGCCCTTTCGCGACATATAGATCCTGGGTGAGGTTCGCCGCCGGCCCCTTGAGCCTCCCGCGCAGCTCCGCTTCTTCGCCATCCTTGGTGAAGGTGATGCATGCCGTCGGACAGATCGACTCGCACGCCTTGCATTCCACACAAAGCGGAGCGCTGAACACCGTCTCCTGCTCGCAGTGGAGACATCGCCCGGCTTCGGCGATCGCATGCTCGAGATCGAAGCCGAGCTCGACCTCCGCATGAATGTCGGCGAGCGCCGCTGCCTGTGCCCGAAGCGGCACCGGAAAGCGGCTGTCGACCGAGACTTCCGGTCTGGGGCGCGGGACTGCCCGCATGCGCTGGGTCATGAGGTTGGTGATGGGTGCGGGGCGCTCCTGGATATCTAGACCATTCAGGAAGCGGTCGATGGAAATAGCGGCGGCGTGCCCATGAGCCACGGCGGTGATTATGTTCTTCGGCCCGAATGCAGCATCGCCGCCGAAGAATACGTCCTGACGGGTCGACTGCAAGGTCGTGGGATCGATCTTCGGCATGTCCAACGTGCCGAACTCAATGCCGAGGTCGCGCTCGATCCACGTGAATGCGGGCTCCTGCCCGACAGCGATCACGACGTCGTCGCAGGGGAAGTGCTGCGAGGGCGCACCGGTCGGCATCACCGTCCGTCGTCCGTTCTCGTGGACGATCTGTACCGGCTCGAACACAACGCCGGTAAGCCGACCCTCTTCATGCGTGAACGACTTCGGTACCAGGTCGTTGCAGATGGTGATGCCTTCGCGCAGGACGTCGTCCTTCTCCCAGATTGCCGCCTTCATCTCCTTGAATCCGGATCGAACGACGACCTTGACGTCCTCGCCTCCCAGCCGGCGCGCCGAGCGACTGCAATCCATGGCGGTGTTGCCGCCCCCAATGACCACGACCCGCCTGCCTATGCGGCTGACATGCTGAAACGAGATATTCGCCAGCCATTCGACGCCGACGTGAATACGGCCGCCTGACTCGACGCGACCGGGAAGGTCGAGATCCTGCCCGCGCGGTGCGCCCGATCCGACGAAGACGGCGTCCCAGCCTTCCGCCAGCATCGCCTTGAGGCTGGCGACGCGTGTGCCGCCGCGAAACTCGACTCCGAGCGCCAGGATGTAGCCGGTCTCCTCGTCGAGCACCTGCTCCGGCACACGGAATTTCGGAATGCGCGTTCGCATCATGCCGCCGGCTTGCGGATCCTGGTCGATGATCACGCAGCGATAGCCGAGCGGGGCGAGATCGCGCGCAACCGTCAGCGACGCGGGGCCGCCGCCGACAAGCGCGATGCGACGGCCGTTCTGGACCTCTGCGGGTTGCGGCAGGAATGCGCTGATGTCGCCCTTGTAGTCGGCTGCTGCACGCTTCAGGCGGCAGATCGCCACCGGCTCTTTCTCGACACGACCGCGGCGGCAGGCCGGCTCGCACGGCCGGTCACACGTGCGCCCGAGGATGCCCGGGAAGACATTAGCCTCCCAATTTACCATGTAGGCCTCGGCGTAGCGGCCCTCTGCGATCAACCCGATGTATTTCGGGACCGGCGTGTGTGCAGGACAGGCCCATTGGCAGTCCACGACTTTGTGAAAATGATCGGACGTCGAGATGTCGGTCGGCTTCATCGCGCACTCCTCGTCATCAGGTAGCCAATACGGATTGCGCGAAGTGCGAAGACCGCCTTGCAGCGGAAAAGCACGCTCTGCTCAGACATAGCCGAGCCAGCGCCAGTAGGTCGCTCCGAGCAGCATGATCAGGGCAAAGCCGATCGCCGTGAGCACCAGGCCGGTGCGCACGAAATCCTTCGCCTCGAAAGTCTCGGTGCCATACGCCACCATGTTCTGTGGTGCGTTCACGACCAGGATAAAGCCGAAGCTGACCACGAACTGCAGCAGCATCGTCATGCCGACGATATTGATGCCCTCCGTGCCGACGCCTTGAAGCACGGCGATGGTGATCGGAATCATCGCAGAGGCAAGCGCCGTGGCACTGGCGAAACCGAGATGAATAAAGATCAGAAACAGGCTCATCACGCCGAGGATAAACATCGCTGTCGCCTGTTTCAGACCGAACCCCGCGACCACGATATCGGCAAGCCATGGCGCGCCTTTGGTCTGCAGCAATGCAGTGCCGAGGCTGATACCGATACCGAACAGGACGATCGTTCCCCAGGGAATGCGTGGCTGCGCCTCCTTCCAGGTCATGATGCCGATGCCGGGCAGGAACATCAGCGCCACCGCGGCAATCGTCGTCGACGACGTGTCGAACTTGTGCAGCGCGCCTTCGGTTGCCCAGAACCCCAGCAACGTCAGCGAGATGACAAGCAGCTTGAGCTCCGGCAGTTTGATCGGCCCCAATTCGGTCAGCGACTTGCGGATAGCTGCATTTCCGCCTGGCACCTCCTTGATTTCCGGCGGCATCATCCGCGTCATGACGAAATACAACGCGACCGACATCAGGATGCTGAACGGCGCGGCCGCAATCAGCCATTCGAGCCAGGTGATGCTCTTGTTCAGCATCTTCTCGATGAAGCCGATTGCGACCATGTTCTGTGCCGCCGCGGTCTTGATCCCGACGTTCCAGATGCTGGCGGTCTGCACCGTCGTGATCATCAGCATGCCGGCGAAGGCGCCCTTCTTGCTGACGCCGAAAGCGGCGATCATGCCGAGTGTGATCGGCACCAGGCAGGCGACCCGCGCGGTGGTCGACGGCACCAGGAAGGCGATGACGAAGCCGACGAGGATCGTGCCGACGACGACGTGTCGGGCTTCGGTGCCGACCCGCGAGAGGATGTTGAGCGCGATGCGCTTATCGAGCCCCGTCGCTGTCATGGCCGCGGCAAGGAACAGCGCCGAGGCGACCAGTGCCAGCGCCGTACTCGCAAACCCGCTGAAGGCCAGACCCAAGCCGGCACTGGTGCCCATCAGTACGCTTGGGTTGGCCGGATTGGGCGAAAGACCGAGAAGAAACGCCATCAGCGCGGCGATCACCACACCCGACACAGCATAGTCGAGCGCCTCCGTCATCCAGACGATGACAGAAAAGGCGAGGATGGCGAGCATGCGCTGCCCCGCAATCGGGAGGCCTGCGGGTGTCGGCAGCAGCACGACCACGATCAATGCGAGTACGGCGAGCCAAAGCCCCCAGTTCGCGCGCGCCCAGGACGACCACGTCGGGGGCACCCCGGCCGTGGGTGTTGACACCGTATCTGCAATGGCCATCGGGCTGCTCCTGTCGGCGCGCGTTTCAGCTAGCTTGTGGGCCGCAAGAAGATGATCCCGACGCCATCGCCATTACGTCTCGATGATGACCTTGAGCGCTTTCGTATTAGCGGCATGCGAGAAGGTTTCGTAGGCATCGAGAATGCGGTCAAGCTTGAAGCGATGGGTAATCAGGCGTGCGGGATCGATCTTGCGAGCCCGAACGGTGTTGAGCAGCATTGCCGTACTGACGGTATCGACCAGGCGCGTGGTGATCGTGATATTGCGATCCCACAGGCTCTCCAGATGCAGATCCACCTTCGTGCCATGCACGCCGATGTTGGCGATGGTGCCGCCCGCCGCCACGATCTTCTGACACAGCTCGAAAGTGGCCGGGATGCCGACCGCCTCGATGGCGGTGTCGACACCGCGCCCGGCGGTCATCGCCATGACCGTCTCCGAAGCCTTTCCGTCGGTGCTGTTGATGCCTGCCGTGGCGCCAAAGCGCTTCGCCACCTCGAGACGGTTGTCGTCGAGATCGATCATGATGATTTCGGCCGGCGAATAGAACTGGGCGGTGAGCAGTGCGGCGAGCCCGATCGGACCAGCGCCGACGATGGCAACGGTGCTTCCCGGCTCGACCTTGCCATTCAGCACGCCGCACTCGAAACCTGTCGGCAGGATGTCGCTGAGCATCACCAGCGCCTCTTCATCGGCGCCGTCGGGAATGCGATAGAGGCTCGTATCCGCGTGGGGAATCAGGACGAACTCTGCCTGTGTGCCATCGATGCTGTTGCCGAGGATCCAGCCGCCACTCGTGCAGTGCGAGTACATCTGTTTGCGGCAATACAGGCATTTACCGCATGCGGTGATGCAGGAGATCAGAACCCGATCGCCTGGCTTGAACGCGGTGACGGCTACCCCAACGGTTTCGATCACGCCGACTCCCTCATGCCCCAGAATTCGTCCGGGCTGGCAGGTGGGCACGTCACCCTTGAGGATGTGCAGGTCGGTGCCGCAGATCGTCGTCTTGGTGATCCTGACGATGGCGTCAGTGGGCGATTTGATTTCCGGCTTTTGCCGTTCTTCGAGGGCTTTCTTCCCTGGCCCGTGATAGACGAGAGCTTTCATTGCTGGCATCCCTATTTCTATCAAGCCTGCCCTGAACGCAGACAGCGGTCTTGTCGCGCGAGCCTTCATCAGTCGGCGAACGATCTGGAGAAACGGGCTCGGAAATGACTCACGACCCAGTTTCGGTATTGGCGTCATTCATCGATCTTTTCGCCAGTGCCCTCAGACCAAAGCGTGCGCGTGGCAGAAGCCGCTGGAAGGCTTCGCCGCAACGCCGCGAACGCGCACATCAGCTCGACAGATGGGAGACGATCTTGCTCCAAGTGTCGTTGCCGACGGCACTTCGAGGAATGATGTGTGCCATCTCAGGCGCAGCCGTGCCGGCTGAACGCTGGATCCCCCTTTCGAGATGTTCCAGATCGAGGAATTCGGAGCCTTCCACAAGGCTCGCTCCAGCCTCAGCGGTCGTCACCCGGGCATTCTCCTCGTCCGTCAGCAGCATCACGATGGAGTTTCGAGCGGACAGTTCATTCCGTGGAGAGGTCGACATGTGTGTTGTCCTGATGATGTGCGGTTGATGGGGTGCGAACGGAACGGCGATCACTCTTGTCTGTCGTAGTGGCGACACGTCACTTCGCGTTGTCCTTCACGACATCCCTGACGACGTCCTTGGCCTCACCGACGACCTGACGGACCGAGCCCGCGGCCTTGTCGATCTTGCCATCGGCCTCGAGCTTCCTGTTGCCCGTCATCTTGCCGACCGCTTCCTTTATTCCGCCCTTGATCTTCTGGGCGGCGCCCTTGATCCGGTCTTTATCCATTGACTTCATCCCTGGTTGTAAGTCGATCCGTAGAAGGATAGATGCGAACGTTTCGCCATCGAGGAGCGGGGCTCCTGCCTTCATGGACAAAACCAGATCGGTCCCACCATGATGCAGCTGCGGCTGCGCCAGTTTCCGGGGCGGCGGTTGCCATGTCTTTGCCATCCAGACGGGGCGCTGTTGTAGCGTCGTCCAGGCGTGTAGCTCTGACGACGATCGCCCCCTTGGCGAAGCCCGTCATTACGGCGCGCCGCGCGGCGATCTTGAACCAGAAGCAATTCCGGCATCGGCAGTTGATGCGCGCCAGTCATCGGCAGAGGTGCTGGAACCGCTGATGCGGACGAAATCGTTACCAGCCCGGTCAAAGCGGCCGCCATTATGATTTTCAGCATTCGATACTCCACATCAGCCCAATAGGTAGGCTCCGAGGCGCAGGCGTTCGCGCCATACCTCGGAGCGAAGAAGTTTATTTCTGGACCGTCGGAAGGCTCTTTGCCTGCTCGGCCGTGACGTTCAGAACGGCGCGATCACCGACGAATTTGAACTGCGCCGGCATTAATCTGACGCGTGTCTCGCCTATTCCCAGGAAACCGCCGATGTCGATATGCATCTCTGTTACCGTATTGTCGGTCCCGCGAGCGAACGCCGCGACCTCGCCGATCTTCTTGTCGTCGCTGCTGATGACTTGCTTGTCGACCCACGCCTTCGCTTGATCCGCAGTCAGCTTGAGCGGCTCGACCGCCTGCACGGTTGCGGTGGGCGGGGACTTGGCGTCCTGCGCAAGAGCAGGAATGGCAAATGCCGCGGCGAGAATTGCCGCCAGTGAAATGGACCGGATCATGTCGTTACTCCTGTGATCTGTTCTCGTGGGCCATCTGCGCAGCTTCAACGCCTCCAGAACAGCGTCGGGATATACCTAGGCGAGCATTCAAACGCGCACCCGACCTTCTGCGAGCGCGACGAGCTTGGACATTCTCGTCAAACGAAGCGTGGTGATCTGCTCGATTTCGATCAGCCCCTGCCCTCGCAGCTTGGTCAATGTCCTGCTGACCGTCTCGATCGTAATGCCGAGGAAGTCGGCAATATCGGAACGCGACATTTGCAGGGTGACGACGTCGCACGCCAGACCCCGCGCCTCGTTACGGCGTGACAGGATGACGAGAAATGTCGCGACCCGCTCGGCTGCGCCGCGATGGCCAAGACACATGAGATGCTCTTGTGCGACGACGATCTCCCGGGACAGCGCCTCGTAAAGTCCCTCCGCGATCCGCGTGTTGGTTTTGGCTGCGGCCATCAGCGTGGCCATCGGAAGGCCGCTGACTTGCGTCGCGGTCAATGCCTGAGCGCTGCAGGATTCCTGGCGTCCGGAGCCAAGACCGATGACATCTCCTTCGAATGCGAAGTCGATGACTTGGCGACGCCCGTCTTCCAGCAGCCGATAGAGGCATAAGGCACCGTGCATGACCTTGTAGACATGGGTTCGTGGATCGCCCTCGCTGTAGAGATGGGCTTTGTCGGCGATCAATCGCCAATTGCTTGTTGGCCACTCTTGTTCGACGAGTGGCGCGCGGGCGTGAGTTCTGGCCAGTGCAGTTGTGGCGTGATCTGGAGTGCTCGATTGATTGCGGGCTGCGCCACTGTCTACCGATTGATGTCTAGTGAGCATGGTTTTGCGCCTCCTTGGCACGTTCACGACGTTTTGAGCATTCCAGCGCCACGAGACGCGAGAGGTGGCGCTACCCGTCCATCGACGACCTCGACGATGCGCTGGCAGCGACGCGCCAGATCCAGGTTGTGGGTCACGATCAGAAATGTCGTCCCGTTGATTTTGTTGACATGCTGCATCATGTCGAAAACGGTGTCTGCAGACTTCGTGTCTAGGTTTCCCGTCGGTTCGTCGGCAAGGATGAGTGCGGGGTTCATGGCCAGGCCGCGCGCAATCGCAACGCGCTGCTGCTGGCCACCCGAAAGGTTGTTCGCCAGGTTGTTCTCCCACTGCGTCAGCCCCACCTCGGCAAGCAGGCTTCGGGCTCTGGCATTCATCTCGTCGTTGGGAAACGCGTTCTCGACGAGTAGCGGCATCATCACGTTCTCAAGCGCAGTGAACGCCGAGATGAGACAGTGATACTGGAATACAAAACCGATGCTGTGGCCTCTCAGCTTCGTGATAGCGGTATCGTCCAACTCGCCGGTATCTCGCCCCTCGATGACGAGGCGTCCCTTTGTCGGCCGATCGAGCAGACCGATCAGATTGAGCAGCGTACTCTTTCCGGAACCGGATGGGCCCGTGAGGGCGATGAACTCGCCGCGTCTCAGCTCGAGATCAATGCCATGGAGCACCTCGACCTCGATCGGACTGCCGACATTATAGGACTTGCAGACGCCCTCGAGCTTCAGAACCGTCTGTTGATCAGCCACGGATTGCCACCACTGGATCAAGCCTTGCCGCGCTGAGAGCCGGGACCGCGGCAGCGGCAACTCCCGTCAGGGCTGCCAACAAAACTGCAGTGACGAACAGCGACGGCTCGAGGATCAGCGGAAAGATCTCACTGCCGTCGGCCTGTCGCATGTAGGCGTGCCACACGGACAATCCCGCCCCGCCGACAAAGGCGCCTACGATCGATCCTGCGAGCCCGAGTAGTCCTCCTTGCAACAAGAAGACGCGCAGGATCTGGCCCTGGGATGTCCCCATCGCGCGCAGGATGCCAATATCCTTGGACCGCTGGATCACAGAGACGACCAGCACGCTGGCTATTCCGAACGCGACCGACAAGGCGACGAACAGGCGGATCAGCGTATTCGAGGACTGTTGGGCGGCGACAGCCGTGAAGAACTGTGCGTTGGTCTTGATCCAACTGTCAGCCTCGATGCCAGTGGCGGACTGCACGCGCCGGGCAATGGCCTCTGCGGCATAGATGTCGGTGACTGTAAGGTCGATCGACGTCACGCCGCCAACCAGATTGGCGAGCGTCTGCGCCGTCCGCAGTGCGACGAACGTCGAGCGTTGGTTGGCACCTTTGTTACCGAGGTCGAAGATTCCGGAGATGGTGAGCACACGAGAGGCGCCATTTGCGGCGGTAACCGTAAGTTTGTCGCCCAACGTCACTCCGAGATCCTTGGCGAGCTCCAGCCCCACCAGGATATCCTCGGTCGATACCCTGGCCTGACCGGAGACGATGTAGTCGGGGATGCGGACGATCTTGAAATAGACGTCGGGATCTATCCCGGTCAGCGTGATCGATCGACTGGCGTCGCCCCTGACTGCGAGCGCCGACGCACTCACGGTTGGGGAAACGGTCACGATATCCGGCCATTCACCGAGCTGCGTTCTGATCTTTTGCCACTGATCGATGGAGCGAATTCTTTGCGCCGGCCGCTGCACGATCGCCGCGACAATGCTTCCGGGTCCGCCGTGGCGCAGCGGGCGCGCAATTTCGTTGGGTGGGATGAGCTGAATGTGTGGCTGGGTCGTCAATACGCGCTTGAGAAAATTTGCTTGCAGGCTCGACAGCATTGCGGACATGAAAACGATCACGGCAACGCCGATGGCGACCGCAGTGACGATGAAGATCGTCTGCATTCGCCCCTCCTTGAGGAACCGGATTGCCGTGATCCATTCGAAAGGTGTCCAGTGGTTCATGGCGAACGCACAGGTTTCGATTGTGGCCGGATCCGTGCACCGTCCTTCACTCCGACAGGCCCCGAAAGCACGAGATCGCCGACTTTCAGACCATCGACGATCTCCGCCTTTCCGGCGCTGCTCAGACCGACTTTGACCGGCTGGCGCACCGCGCGACCACCGGTGGCCTTGAGCACGGTGGGATTGGCGGTGGCGGACCCTGTTATGCTCGCAGCCGGAACGACCAGTGCCGCTGGACGGCGGGCAACTTCTATGTCCACAGAGACTGTCATATCCTGCCGCAGATATGTCGGCGGCGATGAGGCGAGCAACTTCACTTCGACCGACGCCCGCTGCAGATCAATTCCGGGATTGATGTAAACCACCCGCGCGGCGAACGTGTCCTTGGGGAATGCGTCCGAGGATGCAAGCGCCGCCTGGTCGATTGCGATAAGGCCGAGGTTCTTCTCGTCGATCTGCACAACGAGCAGTGTGGCGCCCCCTGGCGACAGCCTCATGAGCACATTGGACGGCTGCACGATGTTGCCGCGCTCGACGTCTCGGGAGATCAATACGCCGTCTCGCGGCGCGGTAATGATGGTGTAGCTCAAACGCGACTGGGCGGCAGCGAGGCTTGCGCGGGCCTGGTTGTGCAGCGTCTCGGCCGTAACGTAGTCGCTGCCCCCGCTGCGGGTCGAAAAAACCTGCAGCTCCGCACTTCGGACCTGCGCGCGAGCGATATCGAGTGATTTCTGCGCATCGCCGAGAGCCACCTTCGTGGCGAAGCCATCCATCGCGAGCTTAGCGGCGCGTTCATACGTTTGCTCGGCGTTTGTGAGTGTAGCCTTGGCCTGCTTCAGCATTTCCTCGGCGGATGGCAATGTGATCTCGCGCAATTGGCGCAACCGTGCTTCGGCCTGTGCCACGATCCCTTCTGCTTGGCCGACAGCCGCGCGTACTTCGCGATCGTCGAGTACGATCAGAACGTCCCCAGCCTTGACTGTTTGGCCTTCGGCGACGGGAATGTCCTTCACCACACCGGTAATCTGGCTTCCTACATTCGACCGGTATTCCGCCTCGACGTGACCGCTGGCGACAACGGACTGAACGAAATCGGCACGAACAACGGCATCGACGGGCACGACTGGCCCAAGCACGACAGGCACGCCAAAGTACAAAAAGGCACCTGCAACGCCGAGCGCTGCGCCAGTCCGCAACCGCCACCGCCATGCCAGTGCCAGCCATCTCTTCAGCACGGCCGTCCTGGCATCGGATATCCTGAGCACGCGCATCCGATCCACGAACTGTCGACGCCACCCAGGCCTACGGCTCTCATGCAGGCTCAGCATGCAGTTCCTTCGGCCCACATGGAGAGACTCGGGGGCACTTTCAGTGACAGGCAATTGCGCCGGCGATCACGTCGCCGGATTTCGAATGACCGTCAGGGTGCGGCGAGGCTCGCCTCGCCGCACCGGCGGTTCAGTTCTTCGTGTGAGCGGCGTTCTTGCTCTTGCCGTGTGCGTCGGTCGTAGCCTTCTGGGCGGAATCGCAGCAACCGCTCGCCTTGGTGGACTTCTCGGCGGCGGCGTCGTGCTGCCCCTTTCCGTGGAGGTCTGCTGCTGCCTTGTGCTCGGTGGCGGCGTTCATGTGATGCTCGGCAGCCTTGGTGTGACTTGCGACTGGCATGGTGATGTTCCCTTTTCTGTGCGATCCCTGAATGCTCGATCAGCGCGATCTTCTCTGCTGCACAGCGCCGCTTAGCGATGGTTGGGATGCTCATCACCACGACCCAGCGTTACTGAACGCGTCGTCGAGGAAATCCCA
>LNFM01005405.1_pt1 | contig 22153 bp, 19 predicted proteins | sample 596031 | NCBI WGS metagenome assembly LNFM01 (sample SAMN04254537, study PRJNA301005) | activated carbon metagenome | isolation source: dual media filters at the Ann Arbor, Michigan drinking water treatment plant | place: USA: Ann Arbor
AGGATCGGGATGAGCGACACCCCTCACAAGCCCCCTATTGATCGCCTGCTGGCAATTATGGCCCGGCTGCGCGATCCGCAGTCGGGTTGCGAATGGGATCTGGCGCAAAACTTCACGAGCATCGCTCCCTATACTATTGAGGAAGCCTATGAAGTTGCCGACGCGATCGCGCGCGGCGATATGGCCGAACTCAAAGACGAACTCGGCGATCTGTTACTCCAAGTCGTATTCCACGCTCGTATGGCCGAAGAAGCCGGCCTGTTCGCCTTCGACGATGTCGCCGCAGCGATCAGCACCAAGATGGAAGCGCGTCACCCCCACATCTTCGCCAATGCCAGCGGCACAATGAATGAGGCCCGCTGGGAAGACCTCAAAGCCGACGAACGCGCTGCCAAGGGTGTGACCAGCGCGCTTGATGGAGTGGCGCTCGCGCTCCCTGCATTGCTGCGGGCCCAAAAGCTGCAAAAACGCGCGGCGCGCACTGGGTTCGACTGGCCCGATCCCTCCGGCTCCGAAGCAAAGATTACTGAGGAAATTGAGGAACTAAATACCGCAACCTCTGATCAAGCGAAAATCGAGGAAGCCGGGGATCTGCTGTTCGCAGTCGTGAACTTCGTCCGCGCACATGGCATCAGCGCCGAAGACGCTTTGCGCGCAGCCAATGCTAAGTTTGAACGCCGGTTCCGGGGCATGGAAGCCATGGCGAATGGCGAATTCCCAATGCTGAGTTTGGAGGCGCAAGAGGAACTGTGGCAGGCGGTCAAAGGCACCGAATAATCCAATAGGTTCAATTGACTAAACTAGAATATTGCCCCAATTCCTTTGCGTTGAGCCTCACCGTCACGCGGCGCATGGGGCCGTCTTCTCCCTCACCGCCATCATCAACCGCCAGCACTTCGCCATGCGCATGGAGCCATGCCATGCGCCGCCCGTCGCGGACCGGCACCAACAAGCTAACCTCGCGTGCGCCGCCGGTCAGCAGTTTCGTCAACTGATCCTCAAGCGCAGACACGCCCTCACCCGTCACGGCTGAAAGTATCACAGCCCCCTGCCCCGCGGCAGCTTCGCGCAATTCTTCAAGATCTTCAGGCGATAACAGATCGCACTTGTTCCAGATTTCCAAGATCGGGATCGCGCTTGTGCCAGTCTTGGCATCCACGACGCCCAGATCGCCAAGGATATCGATCACCTGCTTCTTCTGCGCCGCGTGGCTGGGGTTGGCCATGTCGCGCACGTGGCAGATTACATCCGCGCCCGTCACTTCTTCAAGCGTTGCCCGAAAGGCTGCCACCAACTGCGTTGGCAGGTCGGAGATGAAGCCCACCGTGTCCGACAAAATCGCCTTTTCCACCCCTGGCAGGCTAATCGCGCGCATCGTCGGGTCAAGCGTGGCGAAGAGCAGGTCTTCGGCCATCACTTCGGACCCGGTCAGGCGGTTGAACAGCGTGGATTTGCCCGCATTGGTATAGCCCACCAGTGCGATCACCGGCCACGGCGCCCTACCCCGACGTTCGCGGTGGAGGGTCCGGGTCTTGCGCACCTGATCGAGTTCGCGCCGCAACCGGCTCATCCGCTGGCGGATCATCCGGCGGTCGGCCTCGATCTGGGTTTCCCCCGGGCCGCCAAGAAAGCCAAACCCGCCGCGCTGCCGTTCCAAGTGAGTCCAACTGCGCACCAAACGGCTCTGCTGGTAATCAAGATGCGCCAGCTCAACCTGCAAGCGCCCTTCGGCGGTCGCCGCACGTTCACCGAAAATCTCGAGGATCAATCCAGTACGGTCGATCACCTTGCGCTTCAGCTTGTCTTCAAGATTGCGCTGCTGGATCGGGGTGAGCGCGCCATCGACAATAACCAACTCGGCTTCGTATTGCTCGCACCAGACCGCGATATTCTGCACCTGTCCGGAGCCGAACAGCGTGTTGGGCTGCATCTTGCGCACCGGAAGGATCGCCGAATGCCCAATCACCACGCCAATTGCGAGCGCCAAACCTTCGGCCTCGGCGAGCCGTTCGGCCGCGTCGAGATCATAGCGCAGCGCGCGGATGTCCGGACACAACACCAGCGCCCGCGCACCGCGGGTTACCTCGTCTTGAAGATCGCTATCAAAACTCAGTCGTCGATCCCGTCTTCGCCGTCATCATCGCCCACGCTGAGGTCAACCGGCCCGGCAGGCTGGATGGTGGAAACAGCGTGCTTGTAGGCGAGCTGCACTGCGCCATCGCGCTCCAGCATCATGCAGAACAAGTCATAGGCGGCGATCCGACCCTGGAGCATCACGCCGTTGACCAGAAACATCGTCACTTGAATGTGCGATTCTGCAACGCGGCTAAGGAACACGTCTTGCAGTAATTTCTGCTTCTTGCTCCCGGTCTGGCCTGCGAATTGCGCGGGGTCGAGCGATTGGCCCGGCATAATCGTGCTGATCGCATGCTTGTAGACCAGCTGCGACTGCCCATCTCGACGCAGCAGGATCGAGAAATTGTCGAACCAGGTGACGATTCCCTGCAGCTTAACGCCCTTCACCAAGAACATGGTGACAGGAATTTTGTTCTTTCGCAGCAGGTTAAGGAAAGCATCTTGCAGATTGCCTTGGCGGCCTGATGATCCGCCGCCTTCGCTGCCGCGTGGTTCTGCCGGTGCCGCAGGGCGCGGCACTGGTCTGGGAGTGAGCGTTCGCCCGCTGGACATGGTCGTGCTCCTGTTTTTGGCGGCCGCCTTTGCGGACCGCGGGTATCGGGCGGTCGGCAGCTTTCAAAACGCTGCCTGTTGCCATGTCACTATAATGGCGATTGCGCCGCCTTGGGACAAGCACTGATTTTGCAGGAGGTTCCGGGTTGGGAAACCGCCGAAGAGGTGCCTACTCGTCCCCGTCGCGCCGGTCGGCCATGCCGAGCAGCTTCAATTTGCGGTGGAGCGCCGATCGCTCCATCCCGATGAAGCTCGCGGTCTTGGAGATATTGCCCGAAAACCGCCGGATCTGGATCGCCAGATACTCACGTTCAAAGCTTTCTCGCGCCTCCCGCAAAGGCACGCCCATAATCGCTGAAAGGCTGTCGCCCGCCATGCCGATCTGCCCACCGATGATTTCGGGCGGGAGCATGTCAGGTTCAACCAAGCCGAGCTTTTCGCGCGGGGTCATGATGATCGTGCGCTCGACCACGTTACGCAATTGGCGGACATTGCCGGGCCAGTCATAGGCCTGCAATGCGGCCATCGCCTCGGTCGCGATATCTGGCGGGACCAAGCCTTGATCGTTGGAATAGCGCGTGAAGAAATGCTCGGCCAGTGCGGGGATGTCCTCGCGCCGCTGGGCCAACGAAGGCAACACCACCGGTACCACGTTGAGGCGGTAGAACAGATCTTCACGGAACCGCTTCTCCGCCATTTCGATGGTCAGATCGCGAGTGGTAGAAGATACCACGCGCACATCGACCCCGATCTGGCGCGTGCCGCCGACCCGCACAAAGCTCTGGTCGGTGAGCACCCTGAGAATTCGCGCCTGCGTCGACAAGGGCATGTCGGCAATCTCGTCGAGATAGAGCGTCCCGCCATCCGCCAGTTCAAGCAGGCCGGGGCGCACCTGTTTGCCGCCCGCTTCTTCGCCGAACAATTCCTGTTCGAACCGTTCAGGCGTGATCCGTGCCGAATTGACCAGCACAAACGCGCCATCAGCCCGACCGCTCCAGGCGTGGAGCAGCCGCGCGGCGACTTCCTTGCCAGCACCAGGGGGGCCGGAAATCAGCACCCGGCTGCCCGTGCTTGCCACCCGCTTCAGCGTAGCGCGCACGGCGTTGATCGCGGGCGAATTGCCGGTGAATTCGGCGCTGCCCCAGCTGCCTTCACGCAAGCGGCTGTTCTCGCGACGCAGTCGGTCAGTCTCGGTCGCGCGTTCGACCAACAGGAGCAAACGCTCGGCCTCGAACGGCTTTTCGATGAAGTCCATCGCCCCGCGGCCCACTGCGGCGACCGCAGTGTCGATATTGCCGTGACCCGAGAAGATGATCACCGGCAGATTGGGCTCACGCGCCTTAATCGCATCGAGCAACTCCAGCCCGTCCATTGCGCTGCCGTGCAGCCACACATCCAGCAGCACAAGGCTGGGGCGGCGTTCGTCTATTGCGGCGAGCGCTTCGGTGCTGTCGGCAGCGGTGCGGCAGGCATAGCCTTCATCGCCTAGCACCCCGGCCACCAGTTCGCGGATATCGCGTTCATCGTCGACGATCAGGATTTCTAGCGCCATCGGCAAAGTCCTTCGGCTTGGAGGTCAGAGTTGATCGAGATCGGCATCATGCAGCCACGCCATCGGGTGTTTGTGGGCTGCGGGCAAAGCGCAAAGTCACGCGCGTGCCACCATCGGGAAGGCTGGCAAAGCTCATGCTTCCGCCGTGTTCATCGACGATCTTGTTGACGATGGCGAGGCCGAGCCCGGTGCCTTTTTCGCGTGTGGTGACATAGGGTTCGGTGATGCGCTCACGGTCGGAAGGCAACCCGATGCCATTGTCATCAATAGTGACGACAATCGCCTCGCCTGCATCGCGCATCGTCACCGCGATTTCGCCGGCATACTGGCCTATGGCCTCGGCAGCGCGCGCTTCGACCGCTTCGACCGCGTTTTTGAGCACGTTGGTCAGTGCCTGACCAAATTGGTGGCGGTCGCACCGCACCTCACGGTCCAGCAATTCGGATGATGCGACGGTGAAAGCGATGCCCGAATGCGCGACTTCCTGCAGAAACACTGCCTGGCGCACGAGATCAAGCGCGTCTTCATCGCGGAACACTGGCTTGGGAAGGCGCGCGAAAGACGAAAATTCGTCGACCATCTTCCGGAGGCCGCCAACCTGCCGCACAATCGTGCTCGTGAGCTCGTCAAACAGCGCGCGCTCATCATCGGCCACTTGCGTACGGTAGCGCCGCTTCAGCCGCTCGGTCGCCAGCTGGATCGGAGTGAGCGGGTTCTTGATTTCGTGCGCGATCCGTCGGGCGACATCGGACCATGCTGCCTGCCGCTGATCGAGCAGCTGGCGGGTGATGTCTTCAAACGTGATCACATGACCGCTTGTGCCCGGTGCGACCTTGACCGCGAGGGTCAGAAGTTCGGTGCCTTTGGCGTGGGTGATGATTGCGCGTTCTTTGCCCTCGCCGATCAGCCGGCACAACTCGGGCGACAATTCCTCAAGCGCATGGCCAATCATGCTCCCACCTTCGTCGGACGCCAGCAACGCCTGCGCCGATGAGTTCATCAGCGTAACCCGTGCTTCGGCATCCACGGAGATCACCCCGGCCGTCACAGATTCTAACACCGCTTCGGTAAAGGCGCGGCGATCATCAATCTGGCGATTGGCGCTGATCAACGCCTGCGTCTGCTTTTCGAGCTGCGCGGTCATGCGGTTGAAGGCACGGTTGAGCATGCCGATCTCGTCTGCCCCGGTGCGTCCTTCCAATCTGAGCGCGAAGTTCCCTTGCCCTACCATGCGCGCGGCGCCGACCAGATTGGTCAGCGGCTCAACCTGACGGTCCGCGAACCGAAGTGCGAACCAGATCGCCACGCCCACCAACAACAGGCTGACCGCAACCAGTGCAAGGTTGAACCGCAATTGCAGCGTCCGCGCGCTGCCGGTCAGGCGGTCATAGGCGGTCACGATCGATTGCGCCCGCGACCACGAATTGAACATTGTCTCTTCAGTGGTGCGGGCATTGTAGAGGTAAACGCCGCTTTCGCGGTCGATCGGCACCAGCGCCTCAATCCGTTCCGGGCTGCCAACGACCACAGCCAATTCGCCCTGATCCAGCTTTGGCAGAGCCTCGCGGCTGAATTCGAGCGGGCTGTTATCGCGCGTCAGATTGAGGATCGCGGCGGTGCGCAGCGAACCATCAGGCATCCGCTGCAACACCGCGCTTTCCGAAATTTCGCGGGCCTGCGTCTGGAAAAGGTAGAAATCGGGAAAGTCCGGGTCGGCAATCGGCACCCGCGCCAGAATATCGCGCATGTCGGTCGCCATGGTGATGGTGTTCTGTTCAACATCGCGCTGATTGGCGTCATAGTAATTCTGCGCCAACGCGTTGGCGTTTTCCATCAGCCCTCGAGAATCGTCGGAGAACCAGAAATCGACGCCAGTCTGAAACAGGAACGCGGCAAATCCCGCCACAAGCAGCGTCGGCAAAGCCGCGACCATCGAGAAGAAAAAAACCAATCGGACATGCAATCGCGCCGTACTGCCCGCCGCGCGGCGTAAGGCGAGCCGGCGGCCAATCAACACTAGCAGCGCCATGGCTGGCACGAGCGTCGCCATCAACAGGGCCGAAACCTGCATGGTTGGCAGCAAGTCGTCTGGCTTGGTTGCCCGGGAGAAAGCAAAATAGGTCGCGCCGATTGCGGCGATCAAAGCGACGATGGAGATGGCTTCAAGCCACAAGAACACATTTGCCCGGCGCGCGGCGAGCACGAATTTGCGCCACCAGCGAGGCAATTGCCGGGGCGTGGGGCTCAGGGCGCTCGGCGAGAGTTGCTCCATCGTTGCTCACTTACAACAATGGTGTGGCATAAATGCAAGGCGAAACTGGCGAGCCGTTGATAACCCATGGTTTCGCGTAAGCTGTCAGGACGGTGAGAAGCGGTCTGGCTCAAGCCCCAGCTCACCAATTCGCTTGCGCAAGGTGTTGCGATTGATGCCGAGCAACTGTGCCGCTCGCAACTGATTGCCACCGGTGCGACCCAAAGCATGTTCGATCAAGGGCTTTTCAAAAGCGGCCAGCGCGCGGTGATATATCGCGCCGGGCGGCGGCGTTTCGGCCGCGAGCCAGCTGGCCAAAGCCGCAGCGAACCCGCCCTGCCCGTCAGCCAACGCGACATTGGCAGCGGCGATTTCCGGGCCGATTATGTCGATGACATTATCAGCGTCGATCCGCTCTTCCCGCGCCATCAACGCAAGGCGGTACACCACATTGCGCAATTCGCGCACATTGCCGCGCCAATTGCGATGCTCGAGCTGCTCAATCGCTTCGGATGTAAGGTTTCGCCGTGGCAGGCCATCTTCGGCAGCCAGAACCAGAAAATGTTGCGCCAGCGCAGCAATATCCTCGCGCCGTTCGCGCAGGGGCGGCAGCACGATTGGCACCACGTTGAGGCGGTAGAACAGATCCTCGCGGAATGTGCCTGCCGCGATCATCGGAGTAAGGTCGCGGTTGGTGGCGGCGATAATGCGGACGTTGACCGCAATTTCCTGTCGTCCGCCGACCCGCCGGATCCGTCCCGATTGCAGCGCGCGCAGCAGCCGGGTTTGCGCTTCGGCAGGCATATCGCCGATTTCGTCGAGAAACAGCGTGCCGCCATTGGCCTGTTCAAACTTGCCAATCGCCTGCGCAATGGCGCCGGTGAACGCGCCTTTCTCATGACCGAACAACTCGCTTTCGACCAGATCGGCTGGAATTGCAGCGGTGTTCACCGCGACAAATGGCCCGGTGCGGCGATTGCCGAGTTCGTGAATCGCTTCGGCCACCAATTCCTTGCCAGTGCCGCTTTCCCCGGTGATTAAGACGGTCAGATCGTTGCGCAGCACGCGGGTGATCATGCGGTAGACGCCTTGCATCGCCGGGCTTCGGCCAACCAGCGGCATCCGCTCGCCTTCCGCCCCTGACAGGGCTTCTTCACCCGCATCAGCGGTGGGCGCGCGCGAACCGGCTGCCTGCCGGACGGCATGCACCAGTTCGTCAAGATCGAAAGGCTTGGGGAAGTATTCGAAAGCGTCACTCTCGCTCGCGCGGACCGCAGTATCGAGGGTGTTCTGCGCTGACAGCACAATCACCGGCATATCGGGCGCGCGATCCCTTACGGCGGCAAGGCTGGCCAGCCCGTCGCCGTCTTCCAAGATCACGTCAGTCAACATCACCGCAAACCGCCGCCCGGCCAGCAAGCGATCGCGTGCGGCGATGTTGGTGCAATGGGCGATATCGAAGCCTTCGTCTTCCAACGCAGCGATGATTACCGTCGCAATAGCGGCATCGTCTTCGACCAGCAGCACAGGATCGGGGGCGGTGCGGGCCATGGCTTAAACAACATCCTGTGCTTGCGGCAGATGCAGCCGGAAGTGGGTCAGTGCAGCGCGGCTATCGCGGTCGTGGCTGATATTGCCGTTCATGTCGCGCACCAGCTTTCGCACCAACGATAGTCCGAGCCCCTGCCCCGATGGCTTGGACGAGACGAAGGGTTCAAACACATAATCGCGCAAGGCCGCATCGATCCCGGGGCCATTGTCGCTGACGGTAATCTCGATCGGCAAGGGCACCGCGCGCCCACTGCGGATTGCGCTGAAGGCGAGGCCGCTGACGAAGCGGGTCTGCACTACGATCTCGCCATGCGCGCCGCCCAGACAGGCAGCATCGCGGGCGTTGGAGATGAGGTTGATCAGCACCTGCTCCAGTGCGTCACGGTTGGCCAGCACCGGGGGCAGTGAAGGATCGAACTCCTCACGAATATCGAAATCGCCGCGACCCGCGCCCGCAGCGCGCACGGTGGCCACTGCCGCCCGGATTGATTCGTGCGGGTTGCAGGCATCAACCGGCCCGGTGCGGGTGCTGCCAAGTTGCTGCATCCGGTCGATCAGGCGGGCGATCCGGTCAACCTCGTCCGTAATCATCCGGGCGAGCTTCTTGTCGGCGTGCGGCAATTTTCGTTCGGCCAATTGCCCCGCCCCGCGGATCGCGGCGAGCGGGTTCTTGATTTCATGCGCCAGCACCGCCGGCGCGCCGAGCATTGCGCTCCCGCCGTCAGAGTGCGCCGCATCATCGTGCCCGATCTGCGACATTGTCACCACACGCCAACCCGGAAATCCGCCGAGTGGCGACGCAGTAAGGTTGATCCGCACCTCGCCCTCACCCACCCGGATCACAAGATCGCGGGCCACCAGCGCATCATCGCCGCCGGCAAGCCGCATTTCCACGCGGGTGTCGAGCGGGCCGATCCGGTCGGTCAGCTTTGTTCCGATCAGCCGGCTTGCACTGGTGCCCAGCAGGTCTTCGGCAGCGTGGTTGGCTTCGGCGATGCGGCCATCGGCATCAATCAGCACGAGCGCGAAGATCAGTCCGGCAATTTGCGCGCGGGCATCGGGGCGTGGCGCGTCGCCGGTAAGGTCAGCCGCCACGCCATGAACAGAACCGGTCGCCACCAATCAGGCCGCCTGCTGCATCAGAAACGGGGTGTAGAAGCGTTCGATCTCGCCCAGCACCTGATCGGCGTCGTCGATGAAATTTGCTTTGTGCCGGAATTCGGCTGAGCCATGCAGACCCTTGGTGTACCAGCCCAGATGCTTGCGCGCCATCTTGACCCCGGTATCTCGGCCATAGTGATCGAGCATCCGGCGATAGTGTTCCACCAGCACCGCATATTGTTCATCAATGCCCGGCGCCGCGCGCGCCTCACCGGTGCGCCACCAGTGCATCACTTGCCCCAGCAGCCACGGCTTGCCGTAAGCCCCGCGTCCGATCATCAACCCGTCTGCGCCCGATTGATCAAGCGCCTTGGCGGCGTCTTCGATGGTGCAGATATCGCCGTTGACGATAACCGGGATATTGACCGCATCCTTGACCTTGCGGACGAACGCCCAATCCGCGCTGCCCTTGTACATCTGATTGCGGGTGCGGCCGTGAACGGTGATCATCTTGACCCCGATATCCTCGGCCATCCGGGCAAGTTCCGGCGCGTTGAGGCTGTCGTGGCACCAGCCCATCCGCATCTTGACGGTGACCGGCACCTTTACGGCTTTAACGGTCGCCTCCATCAATCGCACCGCCAGCGGGACTTCGCGCATCAGCGCGCTGCCCGCCAATTGCCCCACGACCTTGCGCACCGGGCAGCCGAAATTGATGTCGATGATTGCCGCGCCGTTGCCTTCTTGCAGCTTGGCGGCCTCGGCCATGCTGGCAGGATCGCAGCCGACCAGTTGCATCGACACCGGCTCTTCGATCCGGTCCCACGCCGATTTCTGCGTGCTGACCCGCGTCTCGCGGATTGCTGCCTCGCTTGCCACCATTTCAGTAACGTTGAGGCCCGAGCCATAGCGCCGCACCAGCGTGCGGAACGGCATGTCAGTCACCCCGGTCATCGGCGCGAGCACGACCGGCTCGGCGATCGTTACCGGGCCGATGGCAATGGGCTTGATCGCCGGAGGGGTTGGGAGCGCGGTCATGATGCTGTGTGCCTAAATATTGGGCAGGCGCATAGTGGATTGCCGAAAGCCCGTCCAGACCTTAAGCGCGGGGCCGCTATGCCGACCCTCTCGCCCCTTCCTGCATTTGGAGCAATCGTCGTTGCGGCGGGCAAGGGCCTGCGCGTCGGCGGCGATACGCCGAAGCAATTCCGCGACTGGCGCGGGAAACCGCTGATCCGCCATTCTGTCGAAGCTTTGCTTGACCATGGCGCCATCGAAGTTGTGATCGCAATTCCTGGGGGAGCCGAAGAAGCGGCAGAGGCGGCGCTTGCAGGGCTGGACCTCTACCGGCTCGTGATCGGCGGTGAGACCCGGCAGGATTCAGTACGCAAGGCGTTGGAGGCGATGGACGACGGCTCGTACACGCGGGTGCTTATTCATGACGCGGCCCGTCCGGACTTGCCGCAGCAGGTCACTCACCGCTTGCTCGATATGCTGGACGTCTACGAAGGTGCGATCCCAGTGCTCCCGGTGGTCGATAGCCTTGCCGTCGCCTCCGACGGGTTGATGACTGGCAAGGCCGAGCGTGAGATGCTGCGCCGGGTGCAGACCCCGCAAGCCTTCCGGTACGCTGACATCCTTGCCGCGCACCGCGCTTGGGCAGGCCCGACCGATGCGGGCGATGATGCGCAGGTTCTGGCCGCAAGCTCCGGTTCAGTTGCATTGGTCGATGGCGATGAACGCCTGAAGAAAATCACCTTTGCCGAGGATTTTGCCGAGACCATGAACAATGCTCCCGCCTTTCGCATCGGTCAGGGCTATGACGTCCACCGGCTTGAGACTGGCGAGGAATTGTGGCTGTGCGGGGTGCAGGTGCCGCACGATAAAGGGCTGTCCGGCCATTCCGATGCCGACGTGGCACTTCATGCGATCACTGATGCAGTGCTCGGCGCGGTAGGTGAAGGCGACATCGGCACGCATTTCCCGCCGAGCGACCCGCAATGGCGCGGCGCTCGCTCAGGCCGATTTCTCGAACACGCGGTCGCGTTGGCGCGCTCGGCGGGTTACGCCATCGCCAATGTCGATCTCACGCTCATCTGCGAAGCGCCCAAGATCGGCCCCCACCGCCCCGCAATGCGCACAGAAGTTGCGCGACTTATGGGCCTTTCCGAAAGCATGGTAAGTATCAAAGCGACGACTACCGAAGGCCTAGGCTTTACCGGCCGGGGCGAAGGGATCGCCGCGCAGGCCATCGTCCTTGTCAATCTCACGTCAGAAGGAAGCATCCCATGACCAAGCAGATCATTGCCCCTGCCCTCGCACTAGCCGCGCTTTTGACGGCGCAAACCGCGCAGGCACAGCAGCCGGCCTGCGTCGCTGCTGCCGATCTTGGGGACGCGGTGGTCTATGCCATGCCGATCGCGTTCGACGCTGCGCAAACCGCCTGCGCCAACCGCTGGTCACGCGATGGCTTTGCTGCTCGGGAAGGCGAAACGTTCGTTGCGAACTTCCGCGCCGGACAGGATCAAGCCTGGCCGGGCGCGTTCCGGTTGCTCAAAACCTTTATGGCGGATGAGCAAAACGCGGGGCAAGATGCCAACATTACCGCGATGATCACCGCCCTACCCGAAGATTCTCTCCGCCCCTTCGTCGATGGGCTTGTCGGCCAGATGATCGCGGGTGAGATCAAAGGCGACAGCTGCGCCAAGATCGAACGTGGGCTGGAATTGATCGCTCCGCTGCCGACCGAGAATGTCAGTGGGCTTTTCGCTTTCATTGCGGAGCTGGCTGACCTCAAAAACCCGACTATTTGCGCGGCGGCCCAACCCGCAATGAAGAAGTAGAGCTGATGCCGCTCTACCTGCTGCCCGATGATATCACCGCACTAGCCGGGCGGGTCGTGGCTGAAAACGCCGCCACTGGGCGCAAACTCGCGCTCGCCGAAAGCTGCACCGGGGGTTTGGTCGCGGCCGCGTTGACCGAAATTGCCGGGTCATCAGCCGTGCTCGATCGCGGGTTCGTGACCTACTCGAACGAAGCCAAGATGCAGATGCTTGGCGTGGCGAGCGACATCATCGAGACGTTCGGCGCAGTCTCGATTGCCTGCGCATGGGCGATGGCCAAGGGCGCGCTTGACCGGTCTGACGCGGATGTGGCGGTAGCGATCAGTGGCGTTGCCGGCCCAGGCGGCGGGACATTACACAAGCCGGTCGGCACGGTGGTGTTTGCGCGCGTGACCCGCAATGCCGATGGCGACCCCGAAGGCGAACTCAGGCACTTTGACGGCGGCGAAGGGCCCGAAGGCCGCGCCGAAATCCGCCGTCAGGCGACGCTTTGCGCGCTCGAACTGCTGCTGCCGTAAAGCTGCGCCGCGCGGGTTTCGAACGCTTCGACCATCTTGCGAAAAGCACGGTCGAAATACTGGCCCGCAATCCGTTCGAACAGACGGTTCTTGAATGTAAAGTCGACCACGAAGTCGATTTCGCAGGTGTGGTCATCAACCACCCGGAACGTCCAGACATTGTCGAGATCAGAAAGCGGCCCGTCTAGGTAATGCACGTCAATCTCGTGCGGCCGGGTCTTCTTGACGCGTGACGTAAAACTTTCACGCAGGGACTTGAAGCCCACCACCATGTCAGCGACCATCTCGGTCTCGCTATCCGAACGAACGCGTGTGGCGATCACCCACGGAAGGAACTCGCCATAGCGGCCTACGTCAGCCACCAGATCGAACATCTGCTCAGCGCTGTATGGCAGCCGCCGCGTTTCGCGAATGCCAGGCATCAGGCGCCAGCCTTTGCTCCGGCGCGCGCCAGTTTATCTTCACGTGCGGCACGCATCACCGCAAAATCGTCGCCCGCGTGATAACTTGACCGCGTCAGCGGGGTCGCCGCGACCTGCAAAAAGCCTTTCGCGCGCGCAATCGCTCCATAAGCTGAAAACGCCTTGGGGGTGACGAATTCCTCCACAGCCGCATGCTTGGGAGTGGGCTGGAGATATTGGCCCATCGTGATGAAATCGACATCAGCGCAGCGCATGTCGTCCATTACCTGATGCACTTCCAGGCGTTGCTCGCCCAACCCCAGCATGATCCCCGATTTGGTAAAGATCAGCGGATTGTGTGCTTTCACCTCTTCCAGCAATCGGAGTGAGGCGTAGTAGCGCGCACCGGGGCGAATAGTCGGATACAGGCGCGGCACGGTTTCAAGATTGTGGTTGTACACATCCGGCCCGGCTTCGCAGATCATCTCCACCGCGCGGCGCATCTTGCCGCGGAAATCGGGGGTGAGGATTTCGATTGTCGTCTTGGGCGTGGTGCGCCGCAGTGCCTCGATCACCTTGACGAATTGCGAAGCGCCGCCATCGGGCAGATCATCGCGGTCGACGCTGGTGATGACGATATGTTCAAGGCCCATCCGCGCCGCAGCGATAGCGGTGTGTTCCGGCTCCAGCGGATCGACCGCGCGCGGCATCCCGGTCTTGACGTTGCAGAACGCGCAGGCCCTAGTGCAGACATCGCCTAGGATCATGACGGTGGCGTGCTTTTTCGTCCAGCACTCGCCGATATTGGGGCAGGCCGCTTCCTCGCACACAGTGTTGAGGTTCAGCTCGCGCATCAGCCTGCGGGTTTCGTGATACCCTTCGCTCACCGGCGCACGCACACGGATCCAGTCGGGCTTGCGCTGGCGTGCAGGGCGTTCGGCTGGCGACGGGTCGGGCTGCGGCGTGCTGGCAAGATCGTTCATGGGAAGCCATTTAGGCGCGCCAACCGTGTCCCGCAAGCATGGCTGGTTTCACATTCCAATTAGCTTGCTTGTCGGCGCGCAGTGGCCGCTGCATAGTGAGTGTATGACCGACCAAACGCTCAAAAACATCGCATTGCTGATTGATGCCGACAACACTACGCCCGATGGCATTGATCCCGTGCTGACCGTGATGGCCGAATTGGGACAGGTCAACATCCGGCGCGCTTACGGCAATTTTGCCAAGAATAATCTTTCACGCTGGGGCGAGATCAGCAACAAATACGGCATCCGCCCACAGCAACAATTCGACGTATCCAAAGGCAAAAACGCCACCGATATGGCGATGACCATCGACGCGATCGACCTGCTTTATCAGGGGAAAGTCGACGGTTTTGGCATCATGACATCTGACAGTGATTTCACCCCGCTTGTCACCCGGCTGCGTCAGGACGGGATCATCGTCTATGGCTTCGGCGAAGAAAAAACACCGCAGTCGTTCAAGTCTGTGTGCACCCGTTTTATTGATATCAAACAGCTTATTGCCAACTATGCTGCCGACAAACCCGGTGCCCCTGCCATCATCCCCGCCCCGGTCGGCAATGACGCAAGAGCAGCCATTGACGAAGAGTTGCTCGAATTGATCACCGCCGCCTATTCCGAAGCCAAGCGCGACGATGAAGGCTATGCGTTGCTGACACAGGTCGGCCAGATCGCGGGGAACCGCTCAAGCTTTGACGTGCGCAATTATGGGTTCAAACGCCTGTCCGACTTGTTCGCCTCGCTGGCGAATTTCAAGCTCGACCGCCGGGCGGACGGTCAGATCTACGTCAAACGGCTGCGCTGATCGCAAAGCATTTTACCAAAAAGCAAAGGGAGCGCCGGACGCATCGCCCGGCGCTCCCCAATTGTTTTGCAAAGCTGCAATCAGAGGCCAGTGGTGGCCGGAGCCTCGCTCGCCATGCTGTCCTTGACCATCGCGCCAGCTTCCTTCTGTGCAGCATATGCGCCCCACAGCTTGGCAATCGGCGCGCGTACGCCTTCAACCTGCGCCAACGTGGCGCGCGCTGCGACGGCATTGCCAGCAGCAATCTGGGCAATACCAAGCCGGTTCAGCGCAAGATTGCGGTCAACCCCGGCCAGCGACAGGCTCTTTTCATAATACGTCGCTGCCTTGGCAAATTCGCCGTAGCTCAGGAACGCATCGCCAGCTGCCACAACGGTGCGATAGGTCGCGCCGCTGCCATTGGCATCACGCTCAAGCGCCGGAAGCTCCGCCCGGTCAGCCGCGATGCGACCGCTGGCAATCTTGAGCTGTTCGTCGACCCAGCTGTCCGATCCCTTGGGAATAACCCCCTGAGCGGCGGCCTGATCAATGATGTCCTTGACCTCCTTGGGAAGGCGGCGGGCATCGGCGGCTTCGATGTAATAGATGAAGTCGTTCTTTTCCTTGAGCGTCTGCACCTCTTTGCCCAAGCGCAGCAGATCGAGCAGCACCTGCGGCTCAAAATCATTGAGATTGCGCGTGAGGTTCACGGCATCGCGCCAGTTTTCAGGTGCGGGATTGTCGGTCACCCACGCGGTCACAAAATCATAGACCTGCGGCACGATTTCATTGGTGTAGGCCACCGAAACGCCGCGACGATACCAACGCGGATCAACCGCCTCGCCCTTTGCCTTGTGCGCGGCAATCGCATCGCTCAGGTATTGCAGGCCTTCGACATTGCGGTTTTCGCCGAAATAGAGCTCGGCCATGTTCATCTGCAAATCGGCCATCGTGATATTGGGAGCGGTGTAATTGGCGTCAATCGCACGCTGAAGGTAAGTGCGCGCTTGATCATATTGCTTGAGGCTAGATGCGACTTGGAAGCCGACCAGATTGAAGCGGCCCGCTTCGGCTGGCTGCACCTTGCCGCTTGCCAGCATCATGTCGACGCCCTGCAATTGCAAAGCCTGGTCCTTGGCACTGATCCCGGTGTTGAACATCATGCCGCCAAGCGCCTGACGTTCATCAGGCGAAACAGCCAGCGGCAACAGCGCCAGCACCTGCGGCTTGAGCGCCGTGAAATCCGCGCCCGGAGCCTTCAGTGCAACGTCAAGCGGCTGATAAGCCTCGACGAATGCCTTGGAATAGACGGGCTTTGCCGCTTCAGCAGCTTCGTCTTTCTTCTTTTTCTTCTGCGCGTAAGCTGCGTCGGTAAAGCCCGGAACAGCCAGCACCGCAGTTCCGCTGGCGAGCGCAAGCGCAAGTCCAAACTGCCGCGCAAGGCTTGCGGGACGACGACGGGGCGAAGTCAAATGGGTCACTGCATCCTCCAGAAATATCGCAGATCCGCGCCAGATTGGCCGACGGGCTGCTTCAAGATCTGCCTCGCCTTTGGACGGCTCAGGGCAGATTTGCAATTGCGACTAGGTGAGCTGTGCTGAACGGCCATTGAATGCGCTGTGCAGCTTAACTGAGGCGCAGGTCTGCAAATGTGGAAAAATGCACGATGTTCCACCTGTGTTCGCGTGCAGCAGTGGCGAAAGCGGCAGCCTGCGCCTAAATAGGAGGCAATGCGTGGCCGGACACGGCCAACGCCGCCAGCGCGGCTTTACGAACACGAACAGAAACGGCCCCACCCTTGAGCGACGACACCGAAATCCTCGATTCCCCCGTTCCTGCCCCGATGGGCGGATTTGAACGCATCGACATCGTCGATGAAATGAAATCGAGCTATCTCGATTACGCGATGAGCGTGATTGTCAGCCGCGCGCTGCCCGACGTGCGCGACGGGTTGAAGCCGGTGCACCGCCGCATCCTGTTCGCCAGTCAGGAAGGCGGCTTTGTCGCGGGCAAGCCTTACCGCAAAAGCGCGAAGATCGTCGGCGACGTGATGGGCAATTATCACCCGCACGGCGATTCCGCGATTTACGACGCGCTCGCCCGGATGACGCAGCCGTGGTCGATGCGGGTGCCGTTGATCGATGGTCAGGGTAACTTCGGATCGATGGACCCCGATCCGCCAGCATCGATGCGTTACACCGAAGCACGGTTGGCGAGGGTGGCGAACAGCCTGCTCGACGATCTCGACAAGGACACGGTCGACTTCACCGAAAACTATGATGGCAGCCGGCGCGAGCCGACGGTGCTTCCGGCTCGGTTCCCCAACCTGCTGGTCAACGGCGCGGGCGGGATCGCGGTCGGCATGGCGACCAACGTGCCGCCGCACAATCTGGGCGAAGTGATCGACGCCTGCTTTGCTTACATGGACAATCCGGCGATCACGTCGGAAGAACTGATCGCTTACATCCCCGGCCCCGATTTCCCGACCGCGCCGCTGATCCTCGGCACGCACGGTGCACGTTCGGCCTATACCACCGGGCGCGGGTCGATCCTGATGCGGTGCCGTCACGAGGTCGAATCGACCCGCGGCGCCAAGAGCGAAGGGCGCGAAAGCATCGTCTTCACGTCGATCCCCTATCAGGTCGGCAAGTCAGGCCTGGTCGAGAAAATCGCCGAAGCGGCCAAGGACAAGCGGATCGAGGGCATTTCCGACATTCGCGACGAAAGCTCGCGCGAAGGCGTGCGGGTGGTGATCGATCTGAAGCGCGATGCCACGGCCGAAGTGGTGCTCAACCAGATCTGGCGGCACACCCCGGCGCAATCGTCGTTCCCGGCCAACATGCTGGCGATCCGCGGTGGGCGCCCGGAAACGCTGTTGCTGCGCGATTTCATTGCGGCCTTCATCACCTTCCGCGAAGAAGTGATCACCCGCCGCACCAAGTACGAACTCGCCAAGGCGCGTGAACGGGCGCACCTATTGCTCGGCCTGGTGGTGGCGGTATCGAACCTTGATGAAGTGGTGGCGATGATCCGCACCGCCCCCAACCCCGCCGAAGCGCGCGGGCGGTTGATGGCCAAGGAATGGCCGATTGGCGATATCGCGCAGTATATTCGCCTGGTCGAAGCAATCGATCCCGACGCCGATCAGGAAGGCGGCACCTACCGCCTGTCCGAACGGCAGGTGCGCGCCATCCTCGAACTACGCCTCCACCGCCTCACCGCGCTGGGGCGTGACGAGATTGGTGATGAGCTCAAAACGCTGTCGCTGGCGATTGAGGGGCACCTCGAAATTCTGGGCGACCGCGTGAAGCTCTATGCGGTCATGCGCAGCGAACTGGCCGAAATCCGCGCCACTTACGCCACTCCGCGTCTGTCCGAAATCGCGCCCGCGTGGGACGGCTTGGACGATGAAGACCTGATCGAACGCGAAGAGATGGTCGTCACGGTCACGCATGATGGATACATCAAGCGCACACCGCTCAACACCTTCCGGGCGCAAGCGCGCGGCGGCAAGGGGCGCAGCGGGATGGCGACCAAGGACGAAGACGCGATTGTCGAACTGTTCGTCACCAGCACCCACAACCCGGTATTGTTCTTCACCAACACCGGCCGTGTTTACCGGATGAAGGTGTGGAAGCTGCCCGAAGGCGGCCCCCAGACCAAGGGTCGGCCGATGGTCAACCTGCTGCCCTTGGGGGAGGACGAGCGCGTCACCAACGTGCTGCCCCTGCCCGAAGACGAAGCATCATGGGCCAACCTCAACATCGTGTTTGCAACCGAACAGGGCATGGTGCGGCGCAATTCGATGGATGCCTTCACCAACGTGCCGACTGCTGGCAAATACGCGATGGGCTTTGTCGATGGATCGGGTGACCGCCTGATCGGGGTGCAATTGCTGACCGAGGAACAGCAGATTTTCCTCGCCAGCGATAGCGGCAAGGCGATCCGTTTCTCCGCCACCGATGCCCGCGAAACCAAGAGCCGCACCGGCATTGGCGTGCGCGGCATGGCTTTGAAAAACGGCGCCAAGGTCGTCAGCATGGCCGTGCTCGATCCGCTGACCGCCGATATGGAAACGCGCGACGCCTACCTGCGCTCTGCCGCATGGAAGAACAACGAAACCGCCCCCACCCTACCCGCCGACCAAGTGGCGGCGATGGCAGAGGGCGAAGAGTTCATCCTGACCATCACCGCCAATGGCTATGGCAAGATTTCGTCGGCCTACGAATACCGCACCACATCGCGCGGCGGGCAAGGCATCACCAATATCGGCACACCTGAAAGCAACCCGGACCGCAACGGCCCGGTGGTGGCGAGCTTCCCGGTCAAACACGGGTCGCAACTGATGTTGGTGACCGATCAGGCCAAGTTGATCCGGCTCGGCATCGATCTGCGCCATCTGGTCGAAGGCGGGTTTGAGGCGCTCAAGGGATTCTCAATCTCGGGCCGCAGTTCATCGGGTGTGCGGATCTTCGATGTGGCGAAGGACGAACACATCGTCGGCGCAGCCTTGATCGACGAGACCGCCGAACCGGAAAACGCTGCCGAGGAAGCCATTGCCGCAGAATTGGGCAACGATCAGGGTGAGACGCCTGCGACCTAAGGAGCATCCCTTAGCCTGCCCAAAAAACGAGCAGTCCGTTACCTGACGGGCTGCTCGCCGCGCAGACATTGCACGATGCCGGTCGCGATCATGACCTGTCCGATGTAATACAGCGGCCAGATCAAAAGGTCGGGCAGCGGAGCGAGATTGTAAGTGCCCATACGCGAGAAGATCAGCCAGTCGCTGATCACGAACAGCACGGCACCGGTGCCGACGCGATAACGCGGATAATGGCTCATCCACGCCGCTGAAGCCATTGCGCCGAGGAATGCGGCATAAATTGCGATGTTTGCCTGCCCGCTCAGTCCGTAGCTGACCAGTGGAGTACCGATCAGCAGAGTAAGCCCGATGAGCTTTTGCACAGGTGACGGACGCGCGTGACGGTTGCGAAGATAGAGCACCACTGCCGCGCAATGGGCGGCTGCAAAAAACGCGCCGCCCGTCAGGAAATCGAGCTCGATTGCGATGTCGCCCGCTGACGCCAGCGCCAGCGCAAACGCCAGTAGCAGGCCATCTCCGCGATGCTTGCCGCGCGGCACGCGCAGCAAAACATAGAGCGCCAACAGGCCGACCGATGCGCCTTTGGCAAGCAGCCCCCAGGTGCCCTCGCCAATCGGGTTGTCGCGCAGGAAATAAAAGGCCGTGGCCGCCACAACGCTCGCCAAAAGCCACGGCCTCTGTTCGATCAGCGCCTGTTTCGCCATGACTGCTCGTTCCTTTTCCCGAACCCAATCGGTAACACTTGCAGGCTCGCTATCACGCAATTACCTGCCTTGCCATGACAGCAATAACCACCAACCACGATGTCCACATCATCGGCGGCGGGCTCGCGGGGAGCGAGGCGGCTTGGCAGCTTGCGCAGCGCGGCGTCAAAGTGCGCCTGTCCGAGATGCGCGGCTCTGCCAAAGACGGCAGCGACATGACCCCGGCACACCAAACCGATGGGCTGGCGGAAATGGTGTGCTCCAATTCCTTCCGTTCGGATGACGATGCGAAAAACGCCGTTGGCCTGCTGCATCACGAAATGCGGGAGATGGACAGCATCATCATGCGCGCTGGCGAAATTGCGCGGGTGCCTGCGGGCAGCGCGATGGCGGTTGATCGTGACGTGTTCTCGGCTGAGGTGGAAAAGGCGCTCCAAGCTCACCCCAATGTCACCATCGTGCGCGAACGGGTCGACGCCCTGCCGACGAGTGGCCTCACCATCGTCGCCACCGGGCCGCTCACCGCCCAGGCGTTGGCGGGCAGCATTGTGCAAGCAACGGGCAGCGAACGGCTGGCATTCTTCGATGCCATCGCCCCGATCATCCACCACGACAGTATCGACCTGAGCAAATGCTGGATTCAGTCGCGCTGGAACAAGACGACCGCCGCATCGAACGAGGGCGGCGATTACATCAACTGCCCGATGACGCAGGAACAGTACCTCGCCTTCCATCGCGGCCTGATTGAAGGCGAGAAGTCCGAATTCAAGCAGTGGGAAAAGGACACGCCTTATTTCGATGGCTGTATGCCGATCGAGGTGATGGCCGAACGCGGTGTCGAAACCTTGCGCTATGGCCCGATGAAGGGCGTAGGGCTGGACAATCCGTTCGATACGACGCCCGAATTTCCGCAAGGGCGCTGGCCTTATGCGGTGGTGCAGCTGCGGCAGGACAACAAGCTGGGCACGCTGTGGAACATGGTCGGGTTCCAGACCAAGCTGAAATATGGCGCACAAATCGAACTGTTCCGCACCATTCCGGGGCTGGAGAATGCCGAATTTGCGCGGCTAGGCGGGCTGCACCGCAACACCTTCCTCAATTCGCCCGAGGTGCTCGACCGCCAGTTGCGACTGAAGGCCGCGCCGCATATTCGCTTTGCTGGGCAGGTGACTGGCTGCGAGGGCTATGTTGAAAGCGCCGCGATTGGGCTTGTCGCAGGAATGATGGCGGCGGCGGAACTGGCGGGACGCGCATGGCAGCCCCTGCCCGCCACTACGGCGATGGGGGCGCTACTCAGCCACATTACCGGCGATGCCGAGGCAGCGACCTTCCAACCCATGAATGTCAATTTCGGCCTGTTTCCACCGCTCCATGAAGTCGGGAAGAAAGTGCGCAAGGAAGCCTATACTTCGCGCGCCAAGGCTGATCTGGCGAGTTGGATTGCCGAAACACGGGAAACCGTTCCTGCATAATCAGCATTTGCAGGCAGGTTTCTTCTTCGCGGCAGGTTTGGGCGCGGTGGTGGCAAATTCGCGCGGGGTCAGCCGTCCGTTGCCATCGGCGTCTGCGCCTTCGAACCGGTCAACCGTCGCCACGGCCCATTCCTCGAACGTCAACAGGTTGTTCCCGTCGACATCAAGATCGCGGAACGCGTCCGACCGGGTCGATAGCATTTCGTTGCGAGTGATCAGCCGGTCGCGGTTGCGGTCGTAACGGAAGAACCGCAGCTCCTCGCGCGATAGCTCGCTAACCTCGGGCGGCGCCAAGCCTTGCATCGCGCCGGGATCGCTGAGCGGAAGGGCTTCGGGGTCAAGTGCTGGTGCCTCGGCCACGGGCGGCGGCGGAGCATTCGCCTCAATCGCGGCGCGGCCCTGCCACCAGAACACGCCGACCCCGGCTAGGGCCAGCCCTCCCAATACTCCAACAATTGCTTCGCGCAACGGTCTGCCCCCTGTTGCTGAACATGCCTTAGGAAATATACGTAATCAGGTCAGAAAGATAGCCGACCGCATTGCCGCAATTGGCGCACCCCTGCCCTCCATCAGCGGGCGCCCGCCGCGCCGCAGCGCGCGCAGCGCCAGCGCATCAAGCACCGCCAGCCCGCGCAAGGGTTTCGGCATGCGTCCAACGCCGCC
>LNFM01012806.1_pt1 | contig 22153 bp, 24 predicted proteins | sample 596031 | NCBI WGS metagenome assembly LNFM01 (sample SAMN04254537, study PRJNA301005) | activated carbon metagenome | isolation source: dual media filters at the Ann Arbor, Michigan drinking water treatment plant | place: USA: Ann Arbor
TCGGCCCGCTCGATTCCTACTTCCATGATCTGCTGCTGGCGGCCGAGCCGCACACCGCCTCGCGCTTGCGCATCGTCGAAACGACCACTCCTCGCCCGATGCCGCTGCTGGTCGCCTCGGACGGCGTCGGGGAGGCGGTCGTTGCGCGTTTGCAAGCGGCGCTGCTGGAGGCCGCGCAAGACGATGAGGCATGCGCGATCCTTGCCCGGCTCCGGCTGTCGGGATTTGCTGCCGTCGAGCCGCAAGGCTACCGCGTGCTGGTCGAAGAGGCGGCAGCCGCCGACCGCGCTGGCTATCTCCAGCCGGCGTGAGAGCCTTGATCGTCATTGCGAGCGCAGCGAAGCAATCCAGAATGGCTCGCTCGGTGGCATCGTGGATTGCTTCGCTGCGCCCGCAATGACGGTCAGGACAAGGTCGTCCCCGCACTCCGGGCCCGGATCCCTGCGAGCGTGATCTGTCCCAGCGCCGCGCCGTCCTCGCTGCGGATCGTCGCGGCATCGCGGCCTTCGGCCAGAAGCGCCGACAGCACCTCCCGCACCGAGAGCGTGCCCGGCAGCGCAAAGCCGTCCGCAGCCTCGCCGGGCTCGACGGCTTCCGTCGCGCGCACCAGCGAGAGCCGACGCAGCGCGCGGTCGGCGCCGACGAAATCGGCGACGAAGTCGTTGGCGGGCGCCGCCAGCAGCCGGTCGGGCGTGTCGTACTGCACGAGCCGCCCATCCTTCAGGATCGCGACGACGTCGCCCATGCGGATCGCCTCGTCGATGTCGTGGGTGACGAGGATCACCGTCTTCCTCAGCCGCTTCAGGATGGCGAGGAACTCCTCCTGCAGCCGCCCGCGCACGATCGGGTCGACGGCACCGAAAGGCTCGTCCATCAGCATCACCGGTGGATCGGCCGCGAGCGCGCGCGCCACGCCGACGCGCTGGCGCTGCCCGCCCGAGAGATGGCGCGGATAGCGCCCGAGGAACTGCGCCGGATCGAGCCCGACAAGCTCCAGCATCTCCGCGACGCGCGCCTTGATGCGCGAGGTCTCCCAGCCGAGCAGCCTGGGCACGGGAACAGCCCGATCTGCTGGATGACATAGCCGATATGGCGACGCAGCTCGACCGGATCGGCCTTGGTGACGTCGCGGTCGCCGACGAAGATCTGGCCCGAGGTCGGCTCGATCAGCCGGTTGACCATCCGCATCGTCGTGGTCTTGCCGCAGCCCGAGGGGCCGATCAGCACGCAGACCTGTCCGCTCTCGATCGTCAGGTCGAGCGCGTCCACGGCCGGTTTGGCCACGCCCGGGAACAGCTTGGTGACCTTCTCCAGCCGGATTGTCATGAGGCTCCCATCCGCAGCTGGCGTGTCATCAGGCGTTCGATTCCCGCAAAGCCGATCTCGACCGCGAGCGCGAGCAGGGCGACCGCGACGGCGCCGGCGATCAGCTGCGGGAAGTTGAAATTCGCCATGCCCGCCGTGATCAGCTCGCCCAGGCCCCCGCCGCCGATGAAGGCCGCCAGCGTCGCTGCCGAGACGATCTGCACCGCCGCGGTGCGGATGCCGGCGAAGATCACCGGCAGCGCCAGCGGGATCTCGATGCGCGTCATCACCTGGGCATCGGAAAATCCCTGTCCGCGCGCGGCGTCGACGATGTCGGCATCGACCTCGGTCAGGCCGGTATAGGTGTTGAGCAGCAGCGCCGGCAGCCCATAGAGCGTCAGCGCCACCACCGAGGGCAGGAAGCCGGTGCCCAGCAGCGGCAGCATGATCACCAGCAGCGCGAGCGATGGCACCGTCCGCAGGATGTTGACGATCGCCATGGCGGCGTTGGCGAAGCGGCGCTGGCGAGTCAGCAGCAGGCCGAGCGGCAGTGCGATCAGCAGCACGGCGGACAGCGCCACGCCCGTGAGCCAGAGATGATTCTGCAGCGCGACGATGAAGATTTTGGGGTTTGCGGCGATCCACCCGGTCATCAGGCGGCCTCCGCCTGGCTGGCGCGCAGCCGCAGCTCGACCCGGCGCAGGCTCTCGTCGCAGAGCACCGCCAGGCCGAAATCCTGGGTGATACCCTGGAAGATGATGTCGCCGAGGCCGCCGGCATTGATGAAGGCGGCCACCGTCGCCACCGAGACCTGCGTGACGACGGTGATGCGGATGCCGGCGATGATGACCGGGAGCGCCAATGGCAGCTCGATGGCGAAGAGCCGGCGCCAGCGGCCATAGCCCATGCCGTCGGCGGCATCGAGGATGTCGGGCGCGATCTCCTGCAGGCCGGTCGCGACATTGCGGATGATGATCAGGAGCGCATAGGCAACGAGCGCGACGATCGCCGGCCAGAAGCCCAAGCCCAGATAGGGGATCAGCAGCGCGAAGATCGCCAGCGCCGGCACGGTGTAGAGCGCGCCCGAAACCAGCAGCACGACGAGCGCGAAGCCCGGCCGCCGCGCCGAGAGCACGCCGAGCGGCAGGCCGATGGCGAGCGCAATCGCCAGCCCGACGCCGACGAGCTGGATATGCTCCCACAGCGCGATCAGCAGCCGGTCCCAGTTCTCGATCCAGGCCAGGCCGGCCCGCAGGAGATCGCCGGCCTCGATCGCCAGCGCCAGCGTCTCGTAGTCCCGCCCCATCGGCCGGTCGTCGTCGAGGCGGGCGACATGGCCGCGCACGAAAGCATGCGCAACGGCGGTTCCGCGGCCGAGCGTGATGGCGCCGCGCAGATCCACCGCCTCCGCGGCCACCACGAGTTCGACCGCCGCGAGCCGGGCCAGGCGCCGGGCAATGGCATGCGTCTTCTCGACGATCGCCGGCGTCATCGGCGCGTAATCCTCGACGCCGTCGGCCACCGGCAGGGTCATGGCGCCGAGCGGCAGGGCGAGATGGCGGATCTCGGCCTCCAGCGCCGCGGCCGTCTTCTGCGTCGTGGCGAAGCCGGAATGCGAGCCGCCATGCCGCGTCAGGAAGCGCGGCAGATCGGTCATGCCGGCGTTCATCAGCTTGACGATCCGCGCCGCCGACGTCGCCGCCAGATGGGAAAGCGCGAGACCGGCGGCCTCGAAGGTCAGGGCCAGCTCGGTCGTGTCGAAATTGACGCTGGAGAGCAGGATATCGCGCTCGACCAGCACGGCCGGGCTATCGGGCGCGCTGGCGAGTTCATTCTCGACGGCATGGCTGGCTGCTGCGACGGCGTTGCGCGCATGACCGGCGACGGGGGCGAGGCAGCGGAAGGACAAGGGGTCCTGCAGCCGCCGCGCCGTACCGGGTTTGAACAGGTCGCTGCCAGCCAGCAGGCCGCGCAGCCAAGCGGCCCCGACACGGTGGCCGAGAAGCGGCCGCATGTCCGCCAGCCCCTCGTCGAGCGGCGAGAGATTGGCGCGAAAGGCTTCCAGCGAGAGCACACCAGCCATGAAGCCCGCGTCGAGCGCCTTGTTCATCGCATCGACCGCCAGAGCGCCCAGCCCGACGCTCTGGGCGTTGGTGTTGAGCAAAGCGAGCCCGTCCTTGGGGCCGAGCACAGGCAGCGCAATCCCGGCTGCCGCCATCGCCTCGCCGCCGGGCAGGAGGGCGCCCCGGAATTCGCACTCGCCCTCGCCGATCAGCGGCAGGAAGGCCTGCGCCAATGGGCTGAGATCGGCCTGCCCGAGCGAGCCGATCCGACGCACCACGGGGTGGACGCCGGCGTTCAGCATGGCGGCGATCGTCTCCGCCAGCGCAGGCGAGAGGCCCGACGCACCATGACAGATCGCGACGAGCCGGGCCGCCAGCAGGGCCCGCACCTCGACCGTCGAGAGGGGCTCTCCGACGCCAACGGCCCGCGCGCGGATCGCACGCGCCTGGAAGGCGGGGATGGCGTCCGCGTCGAGGCGGGTATCGACCGCCGCTCCCAGCCCGGTCGTCAGGCCGTAGACGCTGTCGCCTCGGTTGAGTGCCCGCGAAACGACCGCGCGTGCGGCTTCGAGCCGTGACGCGACGCTGTCGTGGAGGCGTACCGGCGCGGCATCGAGTGCGATCAACCAGATCGCTTCCATGCCGGTATAGGCGCCGCCGACGACGACCGGCGCGGCTTCCCCGACGCCTTCGGTGCCGGGTGTGGCAGCGAGGCTCAGTTCACCAGCCCCTTGGCCTTCAGGAAAGCCGCCGCCACCGTGCGCGGCTCCTTCTTGTCGACCTCGACCTGCCGGTTCAGCTCCTGCATCGTCGGGTTGTCGAGGGCGGCGCCGATCTTCTCGAGGATGGCGACGATCTTGGCGTTGGCCGCGATCTCGGGGCGCACGACGGGCGCGAGGAAATAGGGCGGGAACAGCGACTTGTCGTCATCGAGCGCGACGAACTTGTCGGCTGCGATCTGCCAGTCGGTTGAGAAGCCGTTGGCGACCTCGATCTGCTTCTGGTTCAGCGCCTCGTAGCGCAGGCGCAGCGCGGCGAACTGCTTGAACTCGGCGAATTCGGCGCCATAGACCTCCTTCAGCCCCTTGATGCCGTCGCGGCGGTCGACGAACTCCGTGCCCGCGCCGAGCCGCAGCTTGGACGAGGCCTTGCCGAGATCGCCGCACCACGATCGCATAGCCGTTGTTGATGTTCGACGGCTTCAGCCAGGTCAGGTTGAACTCCTTCTCGTAGAAGGCCTTGACCATGCCGCGCACCTTCTCGGGGTCGGTCTCGGTCACCCCTTGCGCTTTCATCACCGCATTGAGGCCGGTGCCGGTGTATTCGGGATAGAGGTCGATCGCGCCGCTCTTCAGCGCCTCATGCGCCACCAGCGTGCCGCCGAGATTGATCTTGCGCTCGACCTTGAAGCCGGCGGCTTCCAGCGCGGCGCCGTAGAGCTCGGCGACAATGAACTGCTCGGTAAAGTTCTTCGAGCCGATCTTGATCGTCTGCGCGGAGGCTGCGGACAGACCGGCCGCCAGCAGCGCTGCGGCTCCCAAGAGCGTTCTGACAAGGCGCATGGCTGAATTCCTTCCGAGGGCTCGTGAAGTCAGGCTAACGGGCGTGGGGCCCGATGCAAGGATGGGGCAGGACAAAGACGCGTGATCCCGGCCGCGGGCAGAGCCCTGGCCTGTACGCGTCACCGGGGTTTGTAGCGCTTCAGCGGATGGCATCGCGCTCGCCGGCCCGGATCGCGCCCGGCAGGCGGTTCTCCGGCGGCGAGAGCGGGCAGACCCAGGCCTCGGAATAGGCGCAGGACGGGTAATAGGCGAAGTTGAAGTCGAGGATCAGCCGACCCGCGCCGTCGCTGCCGAGGTCGGCGCTCTTGATCGTGTCGAGCAGGTAGCGGCCGCCGGCAAAGCTCTCCCGGCCATTGGTCGCATCGCCAAAGGGCAGGAAGACGCCGCCGCCATAGCCCTCGATCCAGTACAGCGTCAGTTCCTTGCCGAGCGGTTGCGCGAGCCCATCCGTCAGGGCGAAGGGCAGCAGGGTCATCGTGCCGTCCTTGCCGGCCTCGACGCGGATCGTCTCGTGCTCGCGGGCCGGCACGGTGGCGACGGTGAACCGGAGCGCGGGGTCATAGGCGAAGCAATCGATACCGCGGAACTGCGCGCGCCGCGTCGTGGAGAGTGGCGATTGCGGATGTTCGCGGAACAGCCGGTCGCGGACGCTGCGCCAATGCGCCCAGCCCTCCTCGCCGGGCATCGCCCGGATCGCGGCATAGAGGTCGGCCACCTGCCGGCGCCAGTCGTGCAGGCTGGAGAAGCGTTCCAGCAGGCCGGAGGCCGCCGTGTCGCCGGCCCTGTCGATGATGTCGCCCATGATGTCCCACCCCAAACACTGCCTACGCCACGGCGGCGATCGCGGATCAACGCGCGGGAGCCGATCGGGTTTCAGGTGGGCAGAATGTCGAGAGCGGCTGTCAGCTCCCGTCAGGGGCCGACGCCGCAGGGGGAGCCCGAGCGGCGGCCGCCGTCGTCAGAGCGCGAGATCGACCCAGAGCGCGGCATGGTCGGAGGCCGCATCCTGGGGGCGCTTGAGCTCCGCATAGGCCTCCCATTTCCGGGGCTTCACGCCGGGCCACATCCCCTTCCGGAAGATGCCGCCACCCGTCACCCGGGCAAACAGCGCCGGCGACAGGAGGATGTAGTCGATCTTGTTGCCGGCGGAACTCGCGCCATAGGTTCCCGGGAAGCCGCCATCGTCGAAGCTGGGGTGGGCGGAGATATCCTTGAGCGAGGTGCCTTCGACCAGCGGCTGCAGCGGCGCGCTGCCGGGCGTGTCGTTGAGATCGCCCATCACCGCCACATTCTCGACCCCGCTCGCGATCAGGCCCTCATAGATCGCGGCGACGCGCTCGGCCTGGGCCCGGCGCCGCGCATTGGAGCTGGCCTGGCTGCCGAAGCCCTTGCTCTTGAAGTGGTTGACCATCACCACGAGCCGCGCCCCGCCCGGCGTCGTCAGCTCGAACTCCGGGCAATCGCGCGAGAACACCGGCACGCCCGCGGGCGTCAGGTCGTCGACATGGCTGCGCATCGCGCCGATCGGATAGCCGCTGCGGCTCATCAGCCCGACATCGATCCCGCGCTCGTCATTGCCGTCGATCAGCATGACATGCCGGAACGGCTGGCCGCCGACCGCCGTCACGATCTCGCGGTTGAAGGCGGACAGCGCCGGCCGGTTTTCGGCCTCGACCACGCCGAGCACGTCCGCCTGGAGGTCCGCCATGACGCGGGCGGTGTTGCGCATGGCGTGCTCGTCGATCGGTTCGTCGCGCAGTTCGAGCGAGCCGACCCAGTCGGCCCTTCCATCCGCCACGATCTCGACGCCGCCGGTCTTGGGGCGCTTCAGCAACCCGCCGCGGTTGCGCCGCAGCAGCACGAAGGGCCCGGTGTCGGAGTTCTCCAGGCCGAGTTCGACGATGAGCGCGACCATCCGCGCCTTGTCGGCCGCGCTGTAGCCGGACTGGCCGAGCAGCGCGTTCAGCGCCGCGAAACGCTCCAGAACCGGGCGGCCTTCGGCCCAGCTCTCCAGATTCATCGCCTTGGCGCGATCGAACAGGTTTTCCACATTGTAGACGGCAAGCCGCATCGCATCCTCCCCCAGGGTCGAGACGTCGTCGTTGGCAGTGTCCGTGAGCCACGTGACAATCCGGGGAAGGCGACAGCCGGACAAGGCCGGAATGGGCTGATTCAGCCGCTTCGCCGTCATATATTTGCGGTCGATGGTCTCAGGTCAGGCGGCGCTTCTCGAGCTTCCGGGCCAGCGTGCGCCGGTGCATGCCCAGCCGCCGAGCCGTCTCGGAGATGTTGAAGTCGCTCTCCACCAACGTCTCGTGGATGCGCTCCCATTCGAGGTTCTTGAGCGAGGTCTGGCGCTGGGTCAGCGGTACTTCGGCATCGCCGTCGGTCTTGTCGAAGGCAGCCTCGATGTCGTCGGTATTGGCCGGCTTGGCGAGGTAGTGGCAGGCGCCGAGCTTGATCGCCTCCACCGCGGTGGCGATGCTGGCGAAGCCCGTCAGCACCACGATCTTCGTCTCGGGGTCGCGCTCATGCAGCAGCCGCACGCACTCCAGCCCCGAGCCGCCGACGACCTTGAGATCGACCACGGCATAGCCGGGCTTTGCCGTCTCCAGCAGCGCCCGCAGGCTCTCCAGGCCGTCGCAGTGCTCAACCACATAGCCCCGGCGCTCGAAGGAACGGCGCAGCACCGGCGCGAAGGCCGGGTCGTCCTCCACGATCAGGAGCGTCTTGTCGTCGCTCATCGGGCATCCTCCTCGGAGACCTGTACGGGCGAGAGGGCCGCGAGGGGCAAGGTCACGGTGACGCAGGCGCCCCCCTGTTCGCGATTGCGGGCGTTCAGTGTGCCGCCGAACTTGCGCATGACGTTGCTGACGAGGAACAGGCCGAGCCCGCCGCCGGGACGCCCCTTGGTCGAGCGGTAAGGCTTGCCGAGCCCGGCCAGGATCTCGTCGGGGAAGCCGGGCCCCTCATCGGCGACGATGATGGCGAGGTCCTCGCCCCGCCGCTCGACGCGCACCGCCATCGCATGGGGCGAGGCCTCCTGCGCGTTGTCGAGCAGGTTGCCGAGCACCTGCCTGAGGGCGGGGTCGGAGACGATGGGCTCGTCCGGGGTGAAGGCGTTGGCATAGTCGAGCCGCATCGGTGCCCGGTGCGAGCGCCATTGCTCGATCAGCTCGTCGACGAAGCCGCGCACGGTGGTCCAGCCCGGATTTTCCGCCCGGGTCTCGCCCGACGACATCAGGATGCCGGAGACGATGGTCTTGCAGCGGTCGAGCTGGGCCTGCATCTCGCCGATCTCGGCAATCAGCTCCGGTTTGGCCTTGAACACCGGCATCCGGCGCCAGTCGTTGACGATGACGGACAGGGTCGAGAGCGGCGTGCCGAGTTCATGGGCCGCGCCCGAGGCGAGCAGGCCCATCCGGACGATATGGTCCTCCTCGACCGCGCGCTGGCGCAGATCGGCGAGCTTTTCGTCGCGGATGCGGAGATTCCGGCTGATCCGCTGCAGGAACAGCACGAGCAGCGCCGCGGCGATCAGGAAGCAGACGAAGACGCCCTGGAGATAGAGCCGCGGCACGCCGTCATCGAGCGCGACCGGCAGCGCCAGCGGCCGATGTGCGCCCATCAGCGCGATGAAGCCGAGGCTCGCCAGTCCCACCAGGACCCAGGTCGACCAGCGCTCGAGCAGCACCGCCGCCAGCCCGATCTGGAGCAGATAGAGCGAAATGAAGGGATTGCTGGCGCCGCCGGCGAGATAGAGCTGCGTCGTCAGCGCGCCCAGATCAAACAGCAGCGCGCCGAACAATTCGGCATTGCGGACATCGGCCTCGACGCGGCGGTGGCGCAGGAGGCTCGCCAGGTTGAGCAGGATCAGCAGTAGCAGAACGAGCATCATCTCGCCCAGCGGCAGCGCGATCCCGAGCACCTGGTCGACGAAGAGGATGGTGACGACCTGGCCGCCCACGGCGAGCCAGCGCAGTTGCACCAGCAGCAGCAGGTTCGTCTGGTTGGTGGTGTCCTGGAACCTAATGGGCCTGCCCCCGCGCCCGCCGCAGCCTGAATTCGTGGCGTAGCACGAAGCCCAGCGCGCCCGCGAGCATGGCCGCGAGTGCAAACCAGGTGGCCGCATAGACGAGATGGTTGTCCGAGAAGCGCACCACCGTCAGCCCGCCCACGGGAAAGCCGCCGGGATTGGGCGTGGCGTCGGCATCGACGAAATAGGGTGCGACCGGCGTCAGGCCGCGCGCGGCGGCGATGGCTGCGACGTCGCGGGAATGCCAGCGGTCCTCGGCCGGTGCGTTCGTCCGGAGGAACCCGCCGCCGGGCTCGCTGAGCCGCAGCAGCCCGGTGACGGTGACAGTGCCCTCCGGCAGCGCCTGCGCACGGCTGGCGCGCTCGCGCCGCTCCGGCGGCACGAAGCCGCGATTGATCAGGACCGTGAAGCCGGAAGCGGTGACCAGCGGCGTCAGCACCCAGGAGCCGGCGCCGCGCTCTGTCACCGCCTGCACGAGCGCCTCGCGATCGTGCAGGAAGCGGCCGGTCAGCGCGACGCGGGTGTATTCCGCCTGCTCGATGTCGGGCCAGGCGGCAGGCCCCGGCGCGGCGACTGGGGCGGCATGGATGCGCGCCTCGACCCGCTCGATCAACGCCTTCTTCCAGAACAGCCGCTCGACCTGCCAGACCCCCAGCCGCGTGAAGCCGACGATTCCCGCGAGCGCGACCAGCGCGACGATGACCAGGACCGCGCGCGACCGCGGCGCGCGGGCCGCGGCGGCGGAGGTCACGGCATCTGCCTCATGTCGTGCACCGGCATCATGTTGGTGTTGAGGTGGTACATCACCCACAGCGACCCGGCGAGCGTGATCACCACGACGATCACCGTGAAGACGAGCGCCAGGAGCGTCCAGCCGCCTTCGACACGGCCGTTCATGTGCAGGAAGTAGATCATGTGCACGACGATCTGGACGACGGCGAAGCCCATCACCACGAAGCCGGTGAGCTGGTTGTTGCCGAGCGCGCCGGACATCACCAGCCAGAACGGGATGGTGGTGAGGATGACCGACAGCACGAAGCCGGTCATGTAGCCGCGGAAGGAGCCGTGGGCCTCGTCCTCGGGATGGGGCTCGTAGCCCGGCTGGTGCTGGGCGTTCGTCTCGGAGCTCATCGCAGCATCCCCATGAGATAGACGAAGGTGAAGACGCCGATCCAGATGACGTCCAGGAAGTGCCAGAACATGCTCAGGCACAGCAGGCGCCGGCGGTTGGCGGCGATCAGCCCGTGCCGCGCGACCTGCACCATCAGCACCGTCAGCCAGACCAGGCCGAAGGCGACGTGCAGCCCGTGCGTACCCACCAGCACGAAGAAGGAGGAGAGGAAGGCGCTGCGCTGCGGCGTCGCGCCGAGCGAAATCAGGTGGTGGAATTCGTAGAGCTCAATGGCGAGGAAGGCGAGGCCGAACAGCCCCGTCACCGCCAGCCAGCCTTGCGTCGCCGCGACCTTGCCCTTGGCCATCTCCAGCATGGCGAAGCCGAAGGTGATCGAGGACAGCAGCAGCATCGCGGTGTTGATCGCGACGAGGTTGAGGTCGAACAAATCCTTCGGCGCGGGACCCGCCGCGTAGTTCGCCCCGAGCACGCCGTAGATCGCGAACAGGATCGCGAAGATCAGGCAGTCGCTCATCAGATAGAGCCAGAAGCCCAGCGGCGTGCTGTGGCCCTCGGGATGCGGGTGCTCCTCCTTGAGGTAGAAGACGGGCGCGTCGCCGCCCTGCGGAACGGTCATCGTCGATGCCATGATGTCAGGCCCCCGATCCCGCGAGCAGGCGGGTGCGCGCGTTCTCCGCGGCGACGACCTCCTCTGCGGGAATGTGGAAATCGCGGTGGTAGTTGAAGCTGTGTGCGATCGCGACCAGGAGGATGCCCGCGAAGGACACCGCCGCCAGCCACCAGATGTGCCAGATCAGCGCGAAGCCGAGCGCCACCGAAATCCCCGCCAGCACGAGGCCGGTCGGCGTGTTCTTCGGCATGTGGATCGGCTTGAAGCCATCGACCGGCCGGACATAGCCGCGGCGCTTCATGTCGGTCCAGGCGTCGTTGTCGTGCACCACCGGGGTGAAGGCGAAGTTGTAGGCCGGCGGCGGCGAGGAGGTCGCCCATTCCAGCGTGCGCCCGTCCCAGGGATCGCCGGTCAGGTCGCGCAGCTCGTCGCGCTTCCAGATGCTGTAGGCGATCTGGGCGATGAAGCTGACGATGCCGAGCAGGATGAGGAAGGCGCCGAAGCCCGCGATGATGAACCAGATCTGCAGCGAGGGATCGTCGAAGACGCGCATCCGCCGCGTCACGCCCATCAGGCCGAGCACATAGAGCGGCATGAAGGCGAACAGGAAGCCGAGCGTCCAGAACCAGAAGGAGAACTTGCCCAGCAGCGGGTGCAGGCGGAAGCCGAACGCCTTCGGCCACCAGTAGATCATGCCGGCGAACAGGCCGTAGAGCACGCCGCCGATGATGACGTTGTGGAAATGCGCCACCAGGAACAGGCTGTTGTGCAGCACGAAGTCGGCCGGAGGCACGGCGAGCAGCACGCCGGTCATGCCGCCGATGATGAAGGTCAGCATGAAGGCGATGGTCCACATCATCGGCAGCTCGAAGCGGATGCGGCCGCGATACATCGTGAACAGCCAGTTGAAGATCTTCGCGCCCGTCGGGATCGAGATGATCATCGTCGTGATTCCGAAGAAGGAATTCACGCTCGCGCCCGACCCCATCGTGAAGAAATGGTGCAGCCAGACCAGGTAGGACAGGATGGTGATAACCACCGTCGCATAGACCATCGAGGTGTAGCCGAAGAGGCGCTTGCCCGAGAAGGTCGAGACGACTTCGGAGAAGATGCCGAAGGCCGGCAGGATCAGGATGTAGACCTCAGGATGGCCCCAGATCCAGATCAGGTTCACGTACATCATCGGGTTGCCGCCGAAGTCGTTCGTGAAGAAGTTGGTGCCGACATAGCGGTCGAGCGTCAGCAGGGCGAGCACCGCGGTGAGCACCGGGAAGGTCGCCACGATCAGCACGTTGGTGCACAGCGACGTCCAGGTGAAGACGGGCATCTTCATCAGCGACATGCCGGGGCAGCGCATCTTCACGATCGTGCAGATCAGGTTGATGCCGGATAACGTCGTGCCCACGCCGGCGATCTGCAGCGCCCAGATGTAATAGTCGACGCCGACCTCCGGACTGTAGGAGATCCCCGAGAGCGGCGGATAGGCCAGCCAGCCCGTGCGCGCGAACTCGCCGACGAAGAGCGAGATCATCACCAGCACCGCGCCGGCCGTCGTCATCCAGAAGCTGAAATTGTTCAGGAAGGGGAAGGAGACGTCGCGCGCGCCGATCTGCAGCGGCACGACATAGTTCATCAGCCCCGTCACCAGCGGCATGGCGACGAAGAAGATCATGATCACGCCATGGACGGTGAAGAGCTGGTCGTAGTGATGGGCGTTGAGATAGCCCTCGGACCCGTTGAAGGCGATCGCCTGCTGGATGCGCATCATCACCGCGTCGGCGAAGCCGCGCAGCAGCATTACCAGCCCGAGGATCATGTACATGATGCCGATCTTCTTGTGGTCGACGCTGGTCAGCCAGTCGCGCCACAGCCAGCCCCAGAGCCGGTAATAGGTCAGGGCACCGACGATCGCCGCGCCGCCCAGCGCCACGACGGCGAAGGTCGCGACGAGGATCGGCTCGTGGATCGGGAAGGCGGCGAGCGTCAGCTTGCCGAAGATCGGAGAGGTGGTGGCAACGGAAGCGTCGGTCACGGGGATTCTCGCTTCAGGACTGTGACGAACGGGCGAGGCCGAGCAGCTCGGTAAAGGTCTGCGGCCGGCGCGGCGTCAGGGGGGCGAACGTCAAGGGAGCAAGCGTTGTCAGGGGAGGCGTCAGGCCCAGGCCCCGGATCGGGGTCAGGTCGCGCGGGGTGGTGTCGGGCGGCGCCATGGCCATCATCGCCTTCGCCTCCTCGACCGTGCAGATCGAGGCGATGAAGCGCGGCTCCTCGCCGAAGGGCGCCTGGTTGCCGCCGCGGCGCGAATACTTGTCATAGGCCAGCGGCAGTGTCGTATGCAGGCCGGCGAGGCCCAGGCCCCCCTTGGCGTCGAGCGCCATCATCTCGCTCATGCACATCTTGCCGGGCTGGACGCAGAGATTGCGGATGGCGTCGAACAGGCGCGGCTCGGTCGCGCCGAAACGCTGCACCGCGACGTTCTCGCTCGGCCGCTCGAGCCGGAGATAGGCGGCGCGGTCGAGCCGGGCGTCGCTCTCCTTTGTCTTGGCGACCCAGCCCTCGAAATCGGCCTCGCTCATGCCGAGGAAGGAAAAGCGCATGCCGGAGAAGCCGGCGCCGCTGTAATTGGCCGAGAAGCCCTGGTAGCGGCCGGGGCGGTTGATCACGGCATGGAGCCGCGTCTGCATCGCCGGCATCGCGTAGATCTGGCCCGCGAGCGCCGGGATGTAGAAGGAGTTCATCACCGAGGAGGAGGTGAGCTTGAATTGGATCGGCCGGTCGACCGGAGCGGCGAGCTCGTTGACGGTGGCGATGCCCTGCTCGGGGTAGATGAACAGCCATTTCCAGTCGAGCGCGACGACCTCGACCTCGAGCGGCTTGGTGGTCGCCGGCACCGGCTTGCCGGAGGCGATCCGGTCGAGCTTGCGGTAGGGGTCGAGCAGATGCGTGCCCATCCAGGTCAGCGCGCCCAGCGCGATGATGATCAGGAGCGGCGCCGCCCAGATGACCAGCTCGAGGCCGGTCGAATGGTTCCAGTCCGGCTTGTAGGTCGCCTCCTTGTTGGAGGCGCGGTAGCGCCAGGCGAAGAACACCGTCAGCGCCATCACCGGCACGATGATCAAGAGCATCAGCACCGTCGAGATCACGATCAGGTCGCGCTGCTGCGCGGCGATGTCGCCCGACGGCGCCATGACCACGAGGTTGCAGCCGCCGAGCGCGGCGAGCAGGGGAAGCAAAGCGAGGACACGCAGGGGGCTCAAGGCAGACACCTTTCGCTGATCGGCTTGCCCGGAGAGCTAGCTGCGGTGCAGCAAAGGTAACATTGGACAATTTGCCCAATGCCGCCCGGAGGCCCGATGGGGCACTAGGACCGGTGCCGCGGCATGGTGCGACGCACCATGCTTTTGTGAGACCGATGCGCGACGGGACAGATCATGGCTCAGATGCCGACCACGGCGGAACGCGACGCCAGCCATCTCAGCGAGAGCCATGGCGAGGTGAACCCGGGCGAGATGGCGATCGGCGTCATCATCGGCCGCACCTCGGAGTTCTTCGACTTCTTCGTCTATGCCATCGCCTCGGTCATCGTTTTCCCGAAGCTGGTCTTCTCCTTCGCCGATCCGCTGACGGGAACGCTGTATTCGTTCGCGATCTTCGCGCTGGCTTTCATCGCGCGCCCCTTCGGCACGGTTATCTTCACCGCGATCGACCGCAAGGCCGGCAAGAGCGCCAAGCTGACGCTGGCCCTGTTCCTGCTGGGCACCTCGACCTGCGCCATCGGCTTCCTGCCGAGCTATGAAAGCATCGGCGCGGCCTCGATCTGGCTGCTCGCGCTCGCCCGCATTGGCCAGGGCATCGCGCTCGGCGGCACCTGGGACGGGCTCGCCTCGCTGCTCGCCTTGAACGCCCCCCAGCGCCATCGCGGCTGGTATGCGATGATCCCGCAGCTCGGCGCGCCCTTCGGCCTGATCGTCGCAAGCGGGCTCTTCGCCTTCTTCGTCGGCAATCTCTCGGCCGAGGATTTCTACGACTGGGGCTGGCGCTACCCCTTCTTCGTCGCCTTCGCGATCAATGTCGTGGCGCTCTTCGCCCGCCTGCGCATGGTGGTGACGCCGGACTACCAGACCCTGTTCGAGACGCGCGAGCTCCAGCCGACAAAGATCGTCGACACGCTGCGGGCCGAGGGGCGCCATGTCGTGATCGGCGCCTTCGCGCCGCTGGCGAGCTTCGCCATGTTCCACATGGTCACGGTCTTCCCGCTCTCCTGGGTCTTCCTGTTCACCAACGAAGGGCCGGCGCGCTTCCTCCTGATCGAGGCGGTGGGTGCGGTCTTCGGCGCGCTCGCCATCGTCGCCTCGGGCCTGATCGCCGACCGGATCGGCAGGCGCGCGCTGCTCGGCGGCTGCGCCATCGCGATCGCGGTCTTCAGCGGCTTCGCACCGCAGCTGCTCGACGGCGGCCTCATTGGCGAGCTCGTCTTCATGATCGGCGGCTTCATCCTGCTCGGCCTGTCCTTCGGCCAGTCCTCCGGCTCGGTCGCCTCGGCCTTCTCGCCGACCTATCGCTACACCGGCTCGGCCGGCTTCGCGCCGCTGGCGGCGCTGCTGCTCTCGACCCAGTTCGGCCTGATCTCGGCGGGCGCCTATCTGCTCTCGGGCGCCGTGGTCACGCTGCTGGCGCTGCGCCTCAACCGGCGCTGGGAAATGCGCCGGGCCGATGAGGGGCGCGGGTGAGGCGTGGTGCGACGGCCGCGCTGCGGCGCGCCGGAGGGCGCTAGCGGAGTGTGGCGAGATCGGCCTTCAGTCGCGCGACGTCCAACTCCAGCAGACGGATGCGGTCGTCTCGGTCGGCAAGCGCCGCTTCCACATCGGCGGCCTCAAATCGCTGCGGGATATGCTGCGGGCAGTTGGCGTCCCAGGCTGTGATGGTGAAAAGCATGATCTGCTCGGGGCGCGCGCTGTACCCGTCCGGCATCAGCTGCGCGGTCAGATCGGCGTCACCCTCGACGACGCGAGCCTCGCCCCAGATCTTGATCCGCCGTTGTTGCGCGTAGTCGATCAGGAACAGGTAAGCCTTCGGATTGTCCGCGAGGTTTCCTTGGGAAATGTATTGTCGATTGCCGGAAAAATCCGCGAAACCGAGGGTCTTGCTGTCGATGACCCTCAGGAAGCCTCTGGGGCCGCCGCGGTGCTGGATATAGGGTTGGCCATCCGCATTGGCGGTGCCGAGGAAGAAGCTCGTCTGGGCTTCCACGAACGACTGCAGCGCCGGTGTGACCTGCGTCTGCCACGAGCCGCCGGCTTCCATCCGCGCATAGCCCGTGCGTGACCCCTTGCGTTGCTGGATGGCTTTGACGGTCGGCGTGAAGGCGATGTCGCTGGAGACAGCGTCACTCATTTTCATGGTCACCTCCCTAGAGTCCGAGATCGCTCAGGGACGGGTGTTCGTCGGGTCTGCGACCCAGCGGCCAGTGGAACTTCCGATCCTCCGTCCGGATCGGCATGTCGTTGATGCTCGCATGGCGACGCCGCATCAGGCCGTCCGGGCTGAACTCCCAGTTTTCATTGCCATAGCTGCGGAACCAGTGGCCGCTGTCGTCGTGCCACTCGTAAGCAAAACGGACGGCGATCCGGTTGCCGTCGAAGGCCCACAGTTCCTTGATGAGCCGATAGTCGAGCTCGCGTGACCATTTGCGCTCCAGCATGGCCACGATCGCGTCCCGGCCGGCCGGAAACTCGACGCGGTTGCGCCAAAGGCTGTCGGGCGTATAGGCGAGCGCGACCCGGTCAGGCTCGCGGGAATTCCAGGCATCCTCGGCCAGCCGGACCTTCTGGGTGGCCGATTCTGCCGTGAACGGGGGCAAGGGCGGGCGGCTTGTCATGGGCACCATCACGAAAAGGAAACGGGACATTCAGCGGTAGCGTTGGCTGTGCGTCGGCCGTGACATCGACGACCGGCTTGCCGAAATGCCGGGCCGCTTCGAGCGCGCCATAGGCCGCTGGCACAATCAGAGCGCGTATTCCCAGTCGGCTGGCAGCCAGCGCAGTCCGCTGCCATCCTTCACGATCCGGCCGAGGCCCGGGAACGGCATGTGCGTCGCGGCCAGGAGGGACTTCTCGGCTGCGGCCTTCGGGAAAAAGCGGGCGCGGGCCGCGTCCGCTGCCGCCTTGTCCTGCTCGAAGAGAATCCCGAGGCCCGGGATGGCCGGGTGCGCGGCGGGATGGAACAGCATGTCCGACACGAGCAGCAGGCTGTCCTTGCCGTCCTCGATCCGCACGCCGACCTGGCCTGGCGTATGGCCGCCCAGATCGAACACCGACAGGCCCCGCGCAATCTCGCGGTCGCCATCGATGCGCTGCAGGCGCGGATAGAGCGCAACCACCTCCCGGGACGTCGCGAAACTGCTCTTCAGCAGGTCCGGGGCCGCATTGGCCTTCGCGGCGTCGGTGAAGTGATTGATGTCGCGCCGGTCCACATAGATCTCGGCATTCGGAAAATTGGCGCGTCCGCCCGCGACGAGGCCCGCGATGTGGTCGACATGCATGTGCGTGACGATGACCGCGTCGATCTGTTCGGGCCTGACGCCGATCGCCGCCAGAGCGGAGGGAAGCCGCCCGGATGTCTTGCTCACGGTCCCGGCCGGGCCGGCGTCGACCAGAACGAGCTGGTCGCCATCGCGAATGAGCCAGACGGTGAAGCCAGAGCGGACCCCCGTCGGGCGGGCGGCGAAGAACGAGCTAACGGCCTGCTCGACCGCTGCGGGAGGCGCTCCGGTGAACAGGGAAAACGGAAAGTCGATGAAGCCGTCCGACAGGAACGTCACCTCGAACCGGCCGACCTGGATCCGCGCCAGGGGAGCGATCGAGGGGAGGGCGCTCGTGCTGCGGGCGGGTGAGAGGGTCGGCAGCGCCGGAACGGCCGCTGCAGCGAGCAGGGTGCGGGCAAAGGCCCGGCGGGAAAGATCGATCATGGTCGGCGTCCTTGTCTGGCGCTGGGGCCGGGCCTTGCGCGGCTGAAAGAAGGGGACACGCGGCAGCCCGCGCAGGGCGAGATCGCCGCGTGTCGGTTTCTCGGGCTGCTTACTGGTTGAGCTTCGGCCAGTTCTGCTCGGCCTTCGCGACGAGGGCGGTCTGGTCCGCCTTGAACAGCTTCAGGATGTCGCCGTTGAACACGACGAACAGCTTGCCGTCGGTGATCGTCCAGCCGTCGGCGGGATCGATGTCGAAGAGCTTGCCGTTCGCGACGCCCCAGGCGCAGAAGCCGCCGTACTGGGGCAGGTACTTCGCGGGTTCTTTCTCGAAGGCCGCCTTGTGGGCGGCATTGGCAAAGCGCCAGGTCAGCCCCGCATTCGTCGCGGTGATGGTGTCGAGGCCCCTCTCGGCCTTGCCGCTGGTGAAGTAGGCGACCGGATCGTAGCCCTTGAGGCCGATGCCGGCATACATCGAGTTCGGCGCGCCGCCGGTGCGCGATTGCGCGAGGGCGGGGGATGCCAGGCTCGCCCAGGCGAGCCCGAGGGCGGCGGTGGCCAGCGCGGTCCGGCGCGACGGGATCGTGGTCATGGTGGTTCTCCTGTTGTCTGGGGCGTCTTCGGGCAGGCTGCGCTTCAGGCGGCCTTGCGGGCGGTGACGACAGGGAAATCGATGGTCGTCTCGGCGACGCTGTTGACGTAGTTCGTCCAGGTGTTCAGGGCGACGTGCAGCACGATCTCGACGATCTGCGCGTCGTCATACCCTGCGGTCTTGATCGCGCGGACGTCGTCGTCGCTCACATGGCCCCGTCGACGGACGACCTCGGCGGCGAAGCGCAGGGCGGCATCGGCCTTGGGATCGTTCGATGCGCCGCTGCGATTGGCGGTCATCTCGGCATCGTCCAGCTTGGCCATGTTCTTGCCGATATAGGTGTGGGCCGAGAGGCAGTAGTCGCAGCCGTTGATCTCGGCGACGGCGAGAGCGATCCGCTCGCGCGTCGGGGCAGGCAGGGTGCCCTTGCCCAGGGCACCCGACAGGCCGAGATAGCCTTCCAGTGCGGCGGGGCTGTTCGAGACGAGGCGAAACAGGTTCGGCACGACGCCGATCTGCTTCTTGACGGCTTCGAGAAGCGGCTGGGCGGCAGCCGGCGAGGCTTCGATGGATGCGGGAATGGCAAGGCGGGGCATGGTCGGTTCCCTTCACGGCGCGGCCGGAACGGCCTGCTGTCCATGGAGGTAGCCCCTTCCAAATTCGCCCGGCAGTCGGCAATGTCGAGAAGGATTCTCCCAGAATTTGGAAGAGACATGGATCGTCTGGAATCGATGTCGATCCTTCTCGAGGTCGTCAAAGCGGGCAGCTTCTCTGCGGCAGGGCGAAAACTCGGCGTTCCCCTTGCCACGGTCAGTCGCAAGATCTCGGATCTCGAAACCTTCCTGGGGACCCGCATCTTCAATCGGTCGACCCGGCAGTTCGCGCTGACCGAGGCGGGCTTGACCTATGTGGAGGCCTGCGAGCGGATTCTGGAGGAGTTGCGAGAGGCTGAGAAAGCCGTCGCGGGTGAATACAGAGCGCCGCGCGGGAATCTCACGATTGCCTCGCCGGTGGTTTTCGGACGGATGCACCTCGTCCCGGTGGTGGCCGAATTCCTCAAGGCCTATCCCGAGATCGATGCCCGCATCGTGCTGGCGGATCGCGTGCCTGAGCGGATGATCGACCTCGTCAAGGAGCACATCGATCTGGCCGTCCGGATTGGACGCCTGCCGGACAGTTCCATGCACGCGTCGAAGATCGGTTCGGCGCAGTTCGCCGTCTGTGGCAGCCCTCGCTATTTTGCCGAGCGAGGCACGCCATCAGTTCCCGAAGATCTGGCCGCCCATCTCTGCGTCACCTTCGAGGGGCTGAATTCACCCACCGAATGGAGCTTTGTCCGGGACGAGGTCGCGCTCGTGGCGCCGATTCATTCCCGACTGATCGTCAACACGGCGCAAGCGGCGATCGAGGCGGTCACCGAGGGTTTCGGCGTAACGCGCGTGCTGTCATACCAAATAAGAGACTTGGTCGAATCCGGGAAATTGGTTCAGATTTTGCATCAATTCATGCCGACGCAGTATGACGTCAACATTGTATACGCAAATCAGCCGTATCTGCCGCAGAAGATCCGCGCCTTTCTGGATTTCGCGGCCCCGCGGTTGAAGTCGCGACTAGCCTAGGCCAGATTCGGAAAAAGCGTCGGCTGGCGCAGGGCGCTGATGTCCGATCATCGCCGATTTGTCCGAGCCAGTGGGGGCGAACCGGCCGGCCCCTCGATTTCGCGTTCCATCGCGATGGTGAGATGGCGCGTGGCTTCTGCGCGGGTAAGGCGCGGGTCGCCAGCCAGGGTCAGGCCCGCTAGCCCATGCAGCAGGGCGATGATGCGCCAGCTCGCACCCTGAGGGTCGCCGCAGGACCACGCGCCCTCGACGCAGCCACGCTCAAGCAGGCCGGCCAGGGCCTGCCACCACTGATCCGTGCATGCGGCCACCACCCGCGACATGGACGGGTCTGCGGCCGCCAGTTCGGTCGCCTCGATCCAGAGGCGCCAGACCGGGTCCGCGGATTCACCGAAGGCAGTGGCGATGACGTCGCGCAGCACCTGCGATGCGTCGACATCGGAGCGCTGGCGGATCGCGCTGTCCAGATCCGCCTCTGCAACGCGTGCAAACGCGATGGACCGCAAATCGGTCCAACTGAAATAGTGGCTCAGAAGCCCGACGCCGACACCGAGCTCTTCGGTGACGTCGCGCGTTGTCGCCGCCACCAACCCTCTGGCGAGAATGACTTTTTGCGAGGCGGCGATCATCGCTTCGCGGCGCTGTGCAGCGGGCATTCTGGACATGGCCGGGCTCCGGGGAGGGTTCTTGACAAATATTGAGCGGTCGCTCAATTGAGCGCTTGTTCAATTTTGCGGTGAGACGAGGTCAATGGCAAGGGCAGGGGAAGTCGACGCTATCCGTGGATTGGCGCTGCTGGGCATCTGCGTGGTCAATGTGCCCTTCCTGGCCCAACCGCTCGAACGCATGCTGGAGCGACCGGTAGGCGTCGACCTTGTCGCCCAGATTGCCGTCGAGTGGCTGTTTCAGGGAAAGTTCTTCGTCCTGTTCTCGTTCCTGTTCGGGTGGGGCTTCGCCATCCAGATGGCCGCTGCGGCGCGGGCGGGCGTCTCCGGCGCGAGACGGTTCACCCTGCGGCTGCTGGGCCTTCTGCTGATCGGCGTGGCCCATGCGACGCTGGTCTTCTTCTGCCGCTGCTGGCGCTCCGCGGCGCGTCGCCGCGGGCGCTGGTCTATGTCGCCGCGGCGGCGATGGTGGTGGGATTTGGCGCACTCTGCGTGCTGGCCATCCTGCTTGCTGACCCCTCGAACCTGGGCCTTCCGGCCCCCGTCGGACCGGGCTATCTCGGCGGCTTTGCCGATGCCGTCGGGCAGCGGCTCGCGGACTGGCGCGTTGCCTTCGGCTTCCTGTGGCTGTTCAACGGGCCTGTCGCCTTCGCGGCCTTCTGTCTGGGTCTCGCGGCGGCGAAGATCGATGTCTTTCGACCGGGAAACCCCGCCTACAGCGTTCTTCGCCGGAACCTTCCGCTGTTGCTGTCGGTCGGGCTGGTGCTCAATCTCGGCTATCCGCTCAGCCTGCAGGGGACCCTCGGTCAAGACCTCCTCGCGGTCGTCGCCTTTGCCTCGCTCGCGTTGGGCGGGCCGATCCTGGCCTCAGCCTATCTCGTCCTCGCCGTCGAGGCGGCGCGTCGTGGTTGGCTTCAGGGGGCAACCGCTGCGGCCGGGCGGATGTCGCTGACGGGCTATGTGCTCGAAGGCATGCTGGCGGGGCTGGTCTTCAACGGCTACGGCCTCGGTCTTCTCATCGCGCTCGGCATCGTCGCGGCGACGCATCTCTTCGCGATGCTGTGGCTGAGATTTGCCGCCAACGGCCCGCTCGAGATCGTGCTGCGCGGCATCACGCGCTTCGGCGAGGGGCGGTCGACGAACTGGAAAAACGGATAGCGGGCAGGGGGGCGCCTGTATCGCCCAAGGCGTACCATTGAGCGCGTAAAGGTCGACCGGCCCGTGACTGGTATGGCGCCGATCTGGGATATCGAACGGGAAACGATCATGCTTGGCGGGCCGAGCGCGGCTTGCCGGCCCTGCCGGAAGCGGGCGAGCCCTATCGCGAGGGCGAATGGGCCAACGACCTCCCGGACCTCTCGGGCGAGCCGGCCCGCGCGGGGCGCTCATGGATGGGCTTGCTCGGCACTGGCGCTGTGGCGGCCGGCGGTTTTGGGTCGCGGCGAAGCTTCGCATCGAACGCCGCGACCCAGTTCAACCGCGACGATCAGTCGGTGCGGATGCCTTCATTAAGCATGTAGAGGTTCTTGAGATTGCAGAAATCGGCCCGATGCTCGGTCGGATCGTAACCGGCCCACTGGACCCGGAAACGCACTGTGCAGGAGC
>LNFM01005407.1_pt1 | contig 22145 bp, 25 predicted proteins | sample 596031 | NCBI WGS metagenome assembly LNFM01 (sample SAMN04254537, study PRJNA301005) | activated carbon metagenome | isolation source: dual media filters at the Ann Arbor, Michigan drinking water treatment plant | place: USA: Ann Arbor
TGGATATTCCTGCACCTCGACCTTCTTGATGCAGTGCTCGGCCAGATTGGCCGCCGAGCCGCCGATCGAGCCGAGATAGAAGCCGCCATACTTTTTGCACGCGTCGCGCACCGCCGCCGAGCGGTTGCCCTTGGCCAGCATCACCATCGAGCCGCCGGCCGCTTGGAACGCATCGACAAATGAGTCCATGCGGCCCGCCGTGGTCGGGCCGAAGGCGCCCGAGGCATAACCTTCCGGCGTCTTCGCAGGTCCCGCGTAATACACCGGGTGGTTCTTGAAATAATCCGGCAGGCCCTGCCCTGCTTCCAGCCGTTCGCGCAATTTGGCATGCGCCAGATCGCGCGCCACGATCATCGGCCCGGTCAATGACAGCCGCGTTTTCACCGGATATTTCGACAACTGCGCGCGGATTTCCGCCATCGGCTTGGTCAAATCGATCTTGACCACGTCGCCGCCGAGCTTCTCCTGATCGACGTCGGGCAGATACTGCGCCGGGTGCTGTTCGAGCGCTTCGAGATAGACGCCGTCCTTGGTGATCTTGCCCATCGCCTGGCGGTCGGCCGAGCACGACACGCCAAGCCCGATCGGCAGCGACGCGCCGTGGCGCGGCAAGCGAATGACGCGCACGTCGTGGCAGAAATACTTGCCGCCAAACTGCGCGCCGACGCCGGAGGCCTGCGTCATCTTCAACACTTCCGCTTCCATCTCCAGATCGCGGAACGCGTGCCCGTCTTCCGACCCCTTGGTCGGCAGGTTGTCGAGATATTTGGTCGAGGCGAGCTTCACCGTCTTCATCGTCATTTCGGCCGAGGTGCCGCCGATGCAAATGGCGAGGTGATAAGGCGGGCACGCCGCGGTGCCGAGCGTCATGATCTTCTCTTTGAGGAAGGCGAGCATGCGGTCATGCGTCAGGATCGCCGGCGTCGCCTGAAACAGGAACGCCTTGTTGGCCGAGCCGCCGCCCTTCGCGATGAACAGAAACTTGTAGGCGTCCTCGTTCTCGGCGCCCTCGGCATAGATCTCGACCTGCGCCGGCATGTTCGACTTGGTGTTTTTCTCCTCGAACATCGAGATCGGCGCCAGCTGCGAATAGCGCAAGTTACGCTTCAGGTACGCATCGCGCGCGCCCTCAGCCAGGGCGCCCTCGTCCGAACCGTCGGTGAAAATCAGCCGGCCCTTCTTGCCCATGATGATCGCGGTGCCGGTGTCCTGGCACATCGGCAGCACGCCGCCGGCGGCGATGTTGGCGTTCTTCAGGAGGTCATAGGCGACGAACTTGTCGTTGCCGGTCGATTCCGGGTCGTCGAGGATCGCGCGCAGCTGCTTCAAGTGCGCCGGCCGCAAAAGATGATTGATGTCGTTGAACGCCGCTTCGGCCAAAGCGCGCAACGCCTCGTGGCTGACCACGACCATCTCGCGGCCCAGCACCGTCTCGGTCCGCACGCCCTCGGAGGTGATCTTGCGATAGACCGTGGTGTCCTTGCCGAGGGGAAAAAGCGGCGTGTGGTTGTAGGGGGGCAAGGCGGGGGGTGGGGTGACGGGGGCGTTCATTGAAAATCTCCGGGCATACTCGTATCCTAATGGCCATTTAGAACAGGCAAGATATGCCGATAGAACTCCTAAATCATCAAGTTCCGCAAGTCATAACTTGGTTCAATAATTTTGTGGGCTTTCGAGAAATGTACAGCCGTCTCGAAAAGGCAGAGGCGAAACTTATATCGCACGATTTTGCATCCTCCACCCTTAATAAGCGGTACTTTTTCCATACGCACTACAAGCGGATAATATTTAGAAATCGCATGTGTCGAAAAATACGACTTGAGGAAAACGAAAATTATCGACCGATATCGTTTGCAGCATCAATCCGAGACGCAGTTCGCGATTTAAGTGAAAAAGGCCGAGCACGATTAAAGTCTCAAATCCTAGATGCACTAAACCCGGACAGAGACTTCCGAGCTATTGAGCACGAAATCAGAGTGTACACTCATTACCGGCAACAAGGCTGCAAAGTAACATTCGCGGACCTTGAGGGAATCGGGAACCACGACTTCAACGTAATGAATGGAGATTTTGAGTTTGAAGTAGAAGCAAAGACGCTAAGTGAAGACATCGGAAATCTAGTGTCAACCGAAGAAAGCCTTGTTTTCTTTGACGCGTATAAACGCGCAATCGAGAACGTGCCTAGCTTTCGTGAAAGCGGCTGCCTCACGTATCAATTGAGGTCTCGGCCGAAAAATTCATATTCACTTTCAACAATCACCGACAACATATCGAACTTTCTTCGCCGCGCACCAACCGAATCTCAGTACGGCGACGCAACCCTGACATTCCAACGAAGAGACGATTGGAGTTCTCTGATTCAAAAAAGACAGTTTGCGCCAATCCGAAATGAAATCGCGTCTCAGCATGAAACACAAAACCCTCATGCAATGGTAGTCGTCGGGCATGGCCAAGCGGTTATGTTTTGCGTTAAAGGCAATCGGCCGCTCCGACTTTTTAGAGGCATCAGGGAGCGATTAAAGCATGCAAGCTCGCAGTTATCCGGTGACCTTCCGGGGGTAATCTGGGCACATTTTTTGGGATTAGACGAAGGTGACTTCAAATCACTCAGAAACGAGGCCATTGCTGGACAGAACAACGCGTTCGCGTCATTTGGGCGCTATGTTTTCGGATCAAAAAATCGCAATCATGTTTGTCGCTTAAGGTTGAGCGGTGAGGCATCAGCGGTCACGTCAAACAACAAACCCTTTCTAATCGGAATGAGCAAAATGATAACTCAAAGCGGCCCAGCTTACGACATGACGTCAAATGTTTCAAAATACGACGCACAGCTTATCATTTGATCGAACGAGCGTCACACCAAACGCAATGGATCGGGGAGCCAAGCAGCGCGTGTCCGTATTCTGTTCGGTAACGCGCCACATATTCTGTCATGCCCGGGCTTGACCAGGCCATCCACATCTTACTTCTAACCAGCAATAAGTCGTGGATGGCCGGGACATAGGCGAGCGAAGCGACGCCGTCCTTCGGACTGCTATGCCCGGCCATGACGAGGCTATTTACGCCTCAACGTAATCGGCAATGCTGCTCGGCGTCGGCACCGGCTGGCCGTCTTCTTTCAATCCATCGATATGAAAGCGTATGGCCTCGCGGATTTCGAGGCCGACATCGGCAACGCTCGCCCCGGTCGCGACGCAGCCCGGCAGGTCCGGCACATAGGCCGAATAATTGCCCTCGGCTTTTTCGATGACGATTGCGTAGCGCATCGGCGATGATCCCAACTCCGTCATGCCCGGGCTTGACCCGGGCATCCACGACTTTCTTCTTCAGCCACTAGTCAAGTCGTAGATGGCCGGGACGAGCCCGGCCATGACGCCTAGTTTTCATTGTCCCGTTCCTGCGCACCATGCACGAAAGCGGTCACGAGAACCTCATCGCGCTCGGCGTAGACTTCGTAGATGACGATATAAGGCAGACGTGGCACGACCCACTCAAGTGTCCCCTCGTCGCGACCGGCATGCCCCATCTGCGGAAATGAGGCGAGATGTTCGGCGCTGCCGAACAGACGCTCCACCACAGCCTTGGCCGCGGTCGGGCTATCCTTGGCGATCCAATTATAAATGCCTTCGAGATCGACGAGCGCTGTCTCGTCGAAGATGAGCTTCACGCACCGAGCCGCTTGATGCGGGCGCGCGCCTCTTCATGCGACACCAGTTTGCGATTGGGATCGGCGCGGCGGCGGCGGATTTCCGCAAGCTGCTCATCAGACACGCGCAAGTCGCGCCGGTGCGTGAGGTAGTCGAGCAACGCGCCGGCAGCGGCGTCCTGTTCGCCGTCCGGCAGTTTCTCGACCTGACTGATCGCGTCACGGAGCATTTTGGTCATGGCCTTGCCTCGCCCCGCGCCACACTGTCCGCTATCACAAGTCCGATGGCATCCTGCGCCATGGCCAGCGCTTCGCCCTCGTCCTTGCCGTAGGTGACGATTTCCGGAAAGGCCGGAACGCGGACGGTGAACCCGCCCTCTTCCTCAGGCTCCAGAACGACGGCAAAGGTGCGGCTGTTGCTCATGGTCCTCCTTATACTACGCCGGACGTTCCTCCCTCAAATTTTCCCCCTTGACCACTATCCTATTTCTATGCTTATAGTCCCCTTGCTTGGCTCGTGGGAGGGCGTCGTCGCGAGACGTTCCGTCGATGGAGCCACCGAAAGGGCCGATGACCTGGGCAACCAGTCATCGGTAGTGCGGCGCCTGCGGGCGGGGCTCGTAACCCCGCACTCGGGAGGCCTCGGGTCGCTGTCCGTCCCCACTACGGGGGACTGCCTTGAATGGCTGGACGCGGTGCGGATGAAGGCGGGCGAAAGCCTGCCGGATCGGGGGCCCAGGAGGGACCCGTCCGCGCCCGGAAGCACAGCCCCGGGGACTGAAATCGCCGCGAAGTGGAGCGCCGGGAGGCGCCTCTCCGTCTCGCAAACGGAAGAGGACACGCCTCCGCAAGGCGTGTCGGGCGGCTTCGCCGGTCGCTCAGGAGGTTTCGCAAACCTCCGCGTTTCCCGGCGCTTCGCTCCCTCCCACCTGGAGGGCTTCAAGGAAAGACAGGCGTTCCCGGCGCCTCGACAAAAAACACGGACGATGAGTCATGCCTGAAACGCGAACGCTGTTTGACAATTGAATCAGTCGATCGCGAGTGAGAGCTTACACCGCCCTCGCCTTGCCCGCCTCGCCCACATCGCACTCCAGCGCCTTGCGGTCCCACTTTCCCAAATCCGCCGCAGCGTCGTAGGTGCTCTGCAAAAACTCCATCAGCGCCGCGTCGGGATCGTCAGCCAATCTCACCGCGTCATAGGGCAAAATAAACTCGCCGAGAATTTTCGAATAGAACGCCTTGTCCGGTTTCACCTTGGCCTCGGCAAAGCCGGGCGGCGCAGGGTAAGCGTAAGAATAAAACGCCGGAAAATTGACCGGCCCCTTCGAGCCGGGCCAGAACCCGGCGCTCGACACTTCGTGCGAATAGGCCTCCTGCGCGACGGCATTGGGCAAATGCGGAATGCCGCCGGGATGCTTCGGTGCAGGTCTGCCGGAAAAACGCGTCACCGCCAGATCGAAAGAGCCCCAGAAGAAATGCACCGGGCTCGCCTTGCCGATGAAGCCGGTGCGGAAGCGCGCGAGCACATCGTTGACCGATACCAGAATGCGGAATAAGCGGTTCACCGCCTCGGGGTCATAGCTCTTGTGCGTCTCGTCCTTGTCGAACGGAATGGCGTCGGTCAGTTCGCACGGCATCGGGTTGATGGCGACGTCGATGCCCAACTCGGTGAGCGCATTCATCACCTCGCTGTAAAATTCCGCCACCGTGGTGCCGTGCGACGGGCTCGGCAGCAGCAGCATCTGGCGATAGCGGCCGTCGCTGGTGCGGATCCACAGCACATGGTCGATCAAATCGAAGTCGATCTGGAACGAGCGCTCGCCGTCGGGGATCGGCCCGGTGGTCAGGCCCCGCGCTGATACATAAAGCGTCACATGCCACGAATGGTTGAGCCAGGGCGTGCGCGCCAGCCTGATCTTGCCGACAACCTGCGTCCACAGATGCAAGGTCTCGGCGGTGTCGGCCCAGGCGATAAAGGGCAGTTCGGGCCAGCGGGCATCGGTCATGTCGCATCCTTCGACTGTCAGCGAATATGGTAACGGGGCGTAAGGCCGCATTCCACAGGCAGCCTTGCAAAGGCGGCGATATGCCCGCAAACCATTGACGTAACGCGCGTCATCTGCAATCTCGCTTTATAACTGCTCATCCGTTGGACCTTAAAGTACACGATGCCCCCAAGACCATACCGCCTCGGCCGCTCGCTCACGGGCTTGGGCCTCTTCGCCACCCGGCCGATCAAGAAGAAAATGCGCATCGCCGAATATCGCGGCCGGCGCCTCGGCATCGATGCCGCGCTCAAGGCGGAGAAGAGCGGCAATCGCTATCTCTACGAGGTCAACAGCAAGATCACGATCGACGGTGCTAAGCACGGCAACCTCGCCCGCTATTTCAATCATTCGTGCAATCCGAATTGCGACACCTTCATCCGCAACAAGCGCGTCTTCATCCGCACCTTGCGCAACATCAAGCCGGAAGAAGAGCTGACCTACGATTACGGCCGCGACTACCTCAAGAACGTCATCGGCCTTGAGAATTGCCTGTGTTCGCGCTGCCGCAAGCGGCGCAAGAAGCTCGCCGCCGAGGCGCGGGCAAAGCGCGCCCGCAAGGCCAAACGGCTGGCCAATGCCGCGGTCAAGGGCAAGACCACGAAAACCAAGAAGACGGCCAAGACGAGCCGCAAGAAGACCACGAAGAAGCGCGGGACGAAGCGCTCCTAGGCATGGCGGCGAACAAAGCCAGAAAGCCCGCGATCAAGCCGCCGCTCTATCGCGTCGGCCGGGCGCAGACCGGCCTCGGCCTGTTCGCCGCGCAGGACATTCCCGAGCGCAAGTTGATCATCGAATACATCGGCCGCCGCATCACCACCCGGCGCGCGCAGGAAATCGATCGCGCCCGCGCCAACAAATATTTGTTCGAGATCGACCGGCGCTGGACCATCGACGGCTCGACCCGGAAAAACCTGGCGCGCTACGTCAACCACTCCTGCGATCCCAATGCCGAGGCCGAATCGAACCGCGGCCGGCTGATGTATCGCGCCATCAAGCCGATCGCCGCCGGTGAGGAGATCACCCTCGATTACGGCGAGGAGCACATGGAACTGTATTTCGGCAAGGCCGGCTGCCTGTGCCCGTCCTGTGTTGATAGGGCGAAAAAAGCGAAGGCGAAAAAGAAGAAGCGGAATCGTTGATGCTGTCGTCCCCGCGAAGGCGGGGATGACAACAGCGGCACACCCGCCATCCGCTTTTACCGCTGCTAGGCGCGACGCCCTTGTGTTAGGCAGGCCGCCCTGCCCTCGATCAGACCTTCCCTCGATCAAGGCTCCCCGGTGACCGACAGCCTCGAACGTCCGGCTCCTCCTGCGCGCACCGATAAGGTGCCGCTCGGCATCCTGTTCATGCTGGGCGCAACGGTCATGTTCGCCGGCTCGACCGCTTTGTCGAAATGGCAGGTCGATACGTATTCGTTCGCCGAGGTGCTGCTGTTCCGCTCGGTGGTGTCGCTGGTCGTGTGCGCGCTGCTCATCATGCCGCGCACCGGCCTCGCCGTGTTCCGCACACGGCGCATCGGCCAGCATGTCGGCCGCAGCGTTACGCAGACCGTGGCGCAGAGCTGCATCCTGATCGCGCTCGGCCTCATGCCGATCGCCGGCGCGATGGCGATCAATTTCTCCGCGCCGTTGTTCGCCACGTTGTTCGCCGCCTTCTGGCTGCGCGAACCCATTGGCCTGGCGCGCGGCCTGGCGCTGGTCGTCGGCTTTTGCGGCGTGCTTTTGGTGGTGTCGCCCGGCGCCGACAGCTTCACCATTGGCGCATTGTTCGCGGTCGCCAACGCGGTGCTGTACGGCAGCGTCACGGCGGCGGTGCGCGGCATGTCGAACACCGAGTCGGCGGAGACATTGACGATCTACCAGATGGCCTTCATGACCTTGTTCTTCGCGCTGGCGACACCTTTCTTCGGCTTCACATGGCCGAACAACACCGACCTCGCGGCCATGGTGGCGATCGGCGTGTTCAACGGCTTCGGGCAATACTGGTGGACACGCGCTCTGTCGATCGCGCCGCCGTCGGCCGTCGGGCCATTCTATTATTTCTCGCTGGTCTGGGCCATTGCGCTTGGCTACGTGTTCTGGGGCGACATCCCGACGCTGACGTTGCTCTTGGGCTCCGGCATCGTCGTCGTCTCCGGCCTGACCTTGCTGTGGCGCGAAAGCGGCAAGAAGGCCGCATAGACTCAAGAAACCTGGGAGAGAATTCGATGGCCATCAACATCCGCCGCGTCGTCACCGGTCATGACGATGAGGGCCGCGCCAAGGTGCTGATCGACGAACAGGTCACCAACACCTTCTCGCACCGCAAGGGTGCCGAGTTCAGCGTCATCTGGTCGAGCGAAGGATTTCCCGTCAACAATGACGGCAACGAAGACCCGTCGAAAAAGGACATCGGCACCTTCATCGACAACGGCACCGTGTTCCGCATCGTCTCTTTTGCACCCGGCGTCGCGCCGCGCAACCACCGCACCGATTCCATCGACTATGCGGTGGTCATGTCCGGCGAAATCGACATGGTGCTCGACATCGGCACCGTGCATCTCAAGGCCGGCGACGTGCTGGTGCAGCGCGGCACCATTCACGACTGGGTCAATAACGGCGACGTGCCCTGCGTCATCGCCTTCACGCTGATCTCCGCCAAGCCGGTCATCGCCGGCGGCAAGCCGCTCAAGGCACAGGGGTAGCTCTATCCCGCCTCATCCTGAGGAGCGGCGCAGCCGCGTCGCGAAGGACGAGGCGGCCCACGGTGGCCTTCATGGTTCGAGACGCGCTTCGCGCTCCTCACCATGAGGGTCTAGCAACTACCTATCCAATTCCGGATAACGTCTGAAAATCCCGTTCTCGTTAAACGCAATGCGGCGCTCGGAAGCGAGATAGGCCGCGATGCCCGGCCGCGCGGCGACACGGTCGCGCACGGCAACCACCTTCGGAATTTTCTTCTCGATGCGCTTCATGCCCTTGGGGAACGCATAACGCAGACCCTCGACCAGTTGGAACAGCGACAGGTCGGTGTAGGAGATCCTGCGGCCCAAGAGATAAGGTCCGCCGCCGTTGTCGATCACCCGCTCGAAATAGCCGAGATATTTCGGCGCCCGCTCGTCGAGAAAGCCGCCGGCATAGCGTTGCGCTTCCGGCTTCTGGTCTTCGTAGTATAACCCGGTGCCGACCGGATGGTGCGTGTCGTGCACTTCCTTGACGAAATCGGTCACCGTCAATTGCAGCGCGTTGAGCCACAGCCGCGCGCCTTCGTCCTTCGGCGCGAGGTTCAAACGCGGACCGAGGTAAAACAGAATATTCGCCACTTGCGCGATGACGAGCTTGCCGGATTTCAGGAACGGCGGCGCGAAAGGCGGCCTGGCCTCGCTTTTCATCATCGCCATCATCGCGTCGGTGCCGCCCTTGCCGCGCGCCACATCGTCATAAGATGCGCCGGCATCTTCCAGCGCCAGCCGCACGAATTCGCCGCGGCCCTGAATACCCGGCCAGTAGAACAGTTGATAGCGCATGATCCCGCCTCTCTCCCGCTCCACAGGGACGAAAAACCACTGTCACAAAACGAGCCTAACTCTCCCCGTGCCTTCAGAGGAGCCCCGCCATGCGCGTCATCGTCGCCCTGCCCTTCGCCGCCTTGGTCTTGCTGTCGCCCGCAGCGGCGCAGACCATCTATCGATACGACCGCGGCGACATTCTGCCGCCGCGACGTTCGATTTCAAAGTCGAATTCCCGGGCTTGCAAAAGGCCCGCGTCATGGTCGAGGCGCTCGGCTTGGGTTACGGCGAATAAGATAGAGGTGCCTTCTTTGCTTTCCCTCGAAAGGGAGAGGTCAGGGAGGGGGTCATTCGTGGAAAATATGTAACGCCGACTCATTGACCCCCACCCGCCCGCCTTCGCTAAGGCTCGGCGGACGACCTCCCCTTCGGGGGGAGGTAAAGCAAGCGGCCTAGTTCGCCGCGAAGCAATAGAACAGACCGTCGCCGCCGGTGGTCGGCAGATCGGTCTTGGCGCAGCCGCCGCCGGGCCCGCGCGTCGTATGGGACGAATTCCACGACAGCGACAGCGGCTCGGTGTTCAGCCCCTGACGGTCATGATGACCGACCATGGCGGTGCCTTCGGTGCTGCTCGTCCAGTTCTTGCACGTCATGTCCTTGTCCGGCGGAAACGCGGTGCCGTCGGCCTGCGAGCCGGTGAGAATGTCATGCCGGTTCGGCGTGTCGCCGCGGCCGTTGATGAGGTCGCCTTTCTCCGACAGCGCGGTCTGCTTGGTCAGGTTGTTGGTGCCGTGCAACTCGGCGACATCCTTTGCGACCGTGACGCCCTTGGCATTGACCCAGGGGCCCTTGCCGATGCGGTCACGCGCATTCACCGCGCCCGCCCCTTGCGTCGATAAATAAGCGCGCCAGGTCTTGCCGGCGCCGGCGCCGGCGGTGCCGGCCAGCGCCTGGCAATGCGCGTCGGCGCCGGCAAGGCCGCCGAGATCGGCGCCTTTGCCGGGTCCGGCGCTGGTGACGAAAAAGCTCATGGCGGATTGCTGCGCGAGAGCGGGCAGCGCGGACCCGGCGAGCAAGGCTGCGGTACCAAGCGCAGCAAGGCGACAAGCGAAACGTAAGGTCATAGGGTCCTCCCGGCGTGGCGCGGCCTTATCGCCGCATCTCATCCGTTTCGAACCCCGCAGCACAGTTTGTATTCCGTTGGAACTCCTAGCCCGACGTCCGCGCCAATAAAAAAACCCGGCGTCGCCGCCGGGCTTTCTGACTGCAATCTAAAACTGCGCGCTGGCCTCAGGCCGGCTGCAGATTGCCCGCCGCCTGCTTGCCACGCTCGGTGACGATTTCGAACGAGATCTTCTGGCCTTCGGCCAAAGAACGCATGCCGGCCTTCTCCACCGCGGTGATGTGCACGAACACATCCTTCGATCCATCATCCGGCTGGATGAAACCGAAACCTTTTTGGGTATTGAAGAACTTCACAGTTCCGACGGGCATCGTAGTTCCTTTCACGTTGAACGCCGGCGCGCTCATCGCACAGGCGGCAACATCCGCGTTTTGGGAGTTCACTTTCAGTCCAGCCCAAAACGGGAGGCCAGGCGAGCAAGGTGAGCCGAAAACCAGGTTGCGGCCGGCGACATAAACGGAAATCGCGTTAAGGTCAACGCCGACCGGAGGCGCCAAATCCGCGCAAGCCCAAGGCCCGCCACGGAAAATCGCCGTTTTGCGCGGCGCGGCCGCGGCCCCTGCGGCATGCTGTCCTGCCAAACTACTTTAACAATTGGTAATAAGGCCGTCGCTATAGTCGCTCTCGACGCCACCCACCGCGGTTAACGCAAGCTTAAAGCGCGCGGCTCCGCTCCATCCCGCATTCGGGTTCATATGCGCAGAGACAAACGACGAGCGATCCGCCGGACGATGCGGTACGGCGCATTCCTCATCCTCGACGGCGATACGCAGCGCGGCTGCGTGCTGTCCGACATTTCCGATACCGGCGCCCGCATCGACGTCGCCACCGCCGACGAATTGCCCGACCGCTTCACGCTGATGCTGTCCGGCAACGGCTCGCCGCGCCGCAACTGCCGCGTGGTCTGGCGTCAGCCGACCCAGGTCGGCGTCAATTTCGACGGACGGCTGCCGCTGAACGAACGCACCGGGCTGGTACCGGAAATGGACGCGGATTATCCCGCCGAAGGCGCCGACGCCACGCCGCTGAAAGCCTTCGACTAGCCCCAACGCCAATCGACATAAAAAAGCGCCGTCCGTTTCCGGACGGCGCTTTTGCGCGTTCTTATGTTCGCTAAAGAGTTAGGCCTGCTGGATGGCCGAGAGCAGCCATTCGCCGCCGCGCAGCCGCATGAAGGTCCACAGCTCAGTGACCTCGCCCGGCGTGCCGCCTTCGACCGTGCGGCCGCTGGCGCGATCGACCGTGCTGTCGGTCAGGGCGAAATGCATGGCGACAGTGGCGTATTCGCGGTCGCCTTCGCGCCAGGCTTCAGACAGGTCGCCCTGCAACAACTTGACGTCGGTGACCGTGTTGACGACGCCGCGGCTAGCATTGTCGGTCAGTTCCTCGGCGAAATACGACATCATTTCCGGCGTCGAGCGGGCGCGCAGCGCGGCCAGATCCTCGGCCGAGTAAGCGGCCTGGATATCGCCAAGCAAGGTCTCGAAGTCGTCGAAATCCGACTTCTCCAGCGTGACCGGTGTACCTGCGGGAGCTGCCGGCGCATTGCCGCCGAACATCGCGCCAAGGCCGCCGAAGGCCTGCGTGTTTGGGCCGGGGCCAGCGCCCGCAGCCGGACCGGCCGACTGCATGGCGGCAGCCGGCGGCGCATTGCGGCGCTGCCACCAGGCAAAGGCCAGGCGGGCGACGATGATGATCAAGCCGATCTGCAGCAACAGGCCGAGGATCGAGGCAAAACCGCCCATCCCGCCCATGAAGCCGCTGCCGAACAACATGCCGAACAGGCCGGCGCCGATGAAGCCGGCCGCGAGGCCGCCCAGCATGCCACCGCCGAACAGGCCCGGACGGGCCGCGGCACCGGCAGCGCTGGCGGTACCGGCGGCGCCTGCCGTGGCGGGGGTGCTCGGCTGCGTCACCGAGCGTTGCATCGGGGCAGCGGTCGGCGCGGTATTGGTCGCGGCTGGCGGGGTGAAGGTGCGCGAACCGCGGCTCCCCATCGATCCGCCGCGACCGCTGCGGGCGTCCGCGTAATCGGCGGCAACAAAAACGAAAACAGTCGCAATCGCGGCAAGCGCGATAAGCCAGCGGTGGCGCATCATGATCCCAGTTTCCTCCCGGCCAAATTCGGCCAACCAGGACAATAGGTGCGCCGCGGGCGTTTTGTAAGGCCCGCCCGGGCCCAGAGAGGCGGTGCGCTGCTACGCCGCAGCCTTTTAAGGCACCGCTTTGAGCCATTGCGGCGTCACGTGAATGTCATTGTTGTGGCAAGGAACATTGCCGGCCGGCGCCGCGTTCTTTTCGCAGTTCGGGGGCGTTTGGAGTCGGCAGATGAAGATTGCAGTCACAATCGCGTTGCTTGTGCCCGTCGCCATCGCCGCGTCTTTGCCGGCGTCGGCCAAATTTACGCCATTGCAGCAGATACCTTTCGAGCAGACAGATGTAACCTCGCTGCACACCGGCCCGGCGGCGGCCTCGCTGGAGCGCAATTATTTTCAGGCGCCGCAGCAAAAGCCGGTCGAGGCGCGCCGCCAGACGGCGCCGTGCACCGTGCAAATGGTGGTGTTCGACAAGGCACGGCTGGCGCAGGCTTGTTATTGATTTGAGTTAATTCGTTTCCGTCAACGTCTGCTTCACAATGGCGACGAGTTGCTTGAGCGTGAACGGCTTGGCCAGGAACGCATATTGCTCGTTGGTCGGCAGGTTCTTGGCGAAGGCTTCCTCGGCATAGCCCGACACGAAAATGATTTTCACTTTCGGATCGCGCGCGCGCAATTCCTTCAGCAACGTCGGGCCGTCCATTTCCGGCATCACCACGTCCGACACGACGAGATCGACATGGCCGTGCTCGGCCAGCACTTCGAGCGCCTCGACGCCATTGCCGGCTTCCAGCACGGTATAGCCGCGCGACTTCAGGCCGCGACCGTTAAGCGCGCGCAGGCCCTCTTCATCCTCGACCAGCAGAATGACGCCCTGCCCGGTCAGGTCGCTCGCCGCCGACTTCGCCAGATTGGCGGCCGCCGTGGCGGCGCTGTCGAGCGCGGGGGCAGTCGCTGCGACCGGCGCCGGCGCGTCCTCGATGCCGGGTACATGACGCGGCAGGAAAATCCGGAACGAGGTGCGGCCTGGTTCTGAATCGGCATAAACGAAACCGCCGGTCTGCTTGACGATGCCGTACACCGTCGACAGGCCCAGCCCCGTGCCCTTGCCGACTTCCTTGGTCGAGAAAAACGGCTCGAAAATCTTGTCAATGATGTCGGACGGAATGCCGGTGCCGGTGTCGCTGACCTCGACCAACACATAGTCGGCGACCGGCATCCCCTTGTAGCCGAACTTGACGCCTTCCGCCGCCGTCACATTGGCGGTGCGCACAGTGAGCTTGCCGCCGTCCGGCATGGCGTCGCGCGCATTGACCGCGAGATTGACCACGACCTGCTCGAGTTGCGACAGATCGACCTTGACCGGCCACAGGTCGCGCGCGAAAGCCGGAATGAGCGTCACGCGCTCGCCGATCAGGCGGCGCAGCAGCATGGTCAGATCGCTCAAGGTCTCGTTGAGATCGAGCACCTGCGGCCGCAAGGTTTGCTTGCGCGAGAACGCCAGCAACTGCCGCACCAGAGCCGCGGCGCGGTTGGCGTTCTGCTTGATCTGGATGATGTCCTGGAACGACGGATCGGTCGGCTTGTGCGCATTGAGCAGGAAGTCGGTCGCCATCATGATGGCGGATAGCACGTTGTTGAAGTCGTGCGCGATGCCGCCGGCCAGTTGCCCGACCGACTCCATCTTCTGCTGCTGATAGACGCGGTTCTCCAGCGTGCGTTCCGCCGTCGTCTCCAGCGCATAGACGATGGCCGCCTCGCCGTCGCGGTCATCTTCCTCGACCGAGGAGACAAAGAAATTCGCCCAGCGTTCGCTCTGGCCGGCCAGCGCCGCCTCGACCGGCGCGATGTCGCCCTGCCCCGATGCCGCCTTGGCGATCGCCGCTTCCAGCGCCGGCCGGTCGCGGTCGCCGACCACCGACAGGATCGAACGGCCTTCGTTCAGCATGCCCTCGAAGGCGGCGGCGAAGCGTGCATTGCTGCGCGCGATGCCGCCGTTCTTGTCGACGGTGGCAATCGCCATCGGCGTGTTCTGGAAGAAGCGCATGAAGCGCACTTCCGCCGCGCGCTGCGGATCGGTGCCGTCGTCGCGCGCGCGGTTGAGCACCAATGTACGCGACACGCCCGGCGCGCCATCGGCGCCGAACGCGACTTTATGAAACAGCCGCACCGGTACCGGCTTGCCCGAGCGCGTGCGCAGATCGAGATCGACCACCTCGGTTTTCACATCGCCCGGCGTGGCATTGAGCGTCGTCAACAGCGCCGCGCCTTCGCCGGCGACGATATCGGCGAGCTTGAGCGAACCGGCGCCGACCTGCGCCAGATCGTGATCGAGCCAGGCCGCGAGCGTCGCGTTGAGATAGACAACGTCGCCCTTGCCATCGACCGAGAAGAAGCCGGCCGGCGCGTGGTCGAGATAATCGATGGCGTGCTGCAATTCCTGAAACACGTTCTCCTGGCGCTCGCGCTCGCGCGTCACGTCGGCGACCGACCACACCGTCATCTTCGAGTCATGCCGGTCGGCCCCCAATGGCCGCACGCGCAGCCGCAGCCAGCGCGCCGGCTCGCCGGCGGGACCGGCAATCCGCACCTCTTCCATCAGCCGGCGGCCCTCGCGCGCCGCCTTGAGCAGGCGATAGATCGATTCCGACACGTCGGGGTCGCCTATGAACACCCGCTCGATCGGCCGCACGTCATGGCCGCCGCTGGCGCCGATCAGATCGAGGTAAGTGGCGTTGGCGTAGAAGACGCGGCCGGCCTGATCGGTGACCAGAAGGCCGTCGAAGGCATTGTCAGCCACCGCCTTGAGCAGCGGATTGCCCTGATCCTTAGCCGACAGCCGCATGATGCCGGAGGCCATGGCGAACAGCGCAAAAACACCGATGGTACCCAGCACCGCCAGCATCGCCAGAATATAGGTCTCGGCGTGGTCGGGGCCGATATAAATGAGCCCGGCGGCGGCGGCGACCAGGATCAGCGCCACCAGCAGTACCTTGCCGACCGAGCCGGAGCGCGGTGCACTAGCGCTCTTGTCGAAGGCCTGCCGGCCCGCCACGCGCGCCGGACGCTCGGTGTCGCCGCGCTCTGACGCCTGTCGCTGTGCTGCCGGGTCGGGTTGGCCTGCCATGTTCTTTGAGTGCCTTAAGCAGCCTTACCGTTCAAGGGCCGCGCGGCGGCAATCCCATTCTTTGCGCAAGTTTCGGCGCGTTTGACCGGATTTCGCCCGTTACTTGCGGATCGCGCCCCGCAGTTTCATGACATAGCTGATGACCTCGGCGACCGCCTTGTAATGTTCCGCCGGCACCGGTTCGTCGATCTCGACGGTGGCGTACAGTGCGCGGGCGAGCGGCGGGTTCTCGACGATCGGGATCGAATGCTGGCCGCCGATTTCGCGGATCTTCAAGGCGATGGCGTCCATGCCCTTGGCGACGCAGATCGGCGCCTCCATGCCACGCTCGTAATGCAGCGCGACGGCGTAATGCGTCGGGTTGGTGATGATGACCGAGGCTTTCGGCACCGCCGCCATCATGCGCTTGCGCGAACGCTGCAAACGGATGTTGCGCAGCCTGCCCTTGGCGGTCGGGTCGCCTTCGGTCTGCTTGAACTCTTCCTTGATCTCGTGCAGCGACATCTTCTGCTTGTTGAACCAGGTGCGGTACTGGAAGAAATAATCGGCCGCGGCGACGACAAAAAGCAGCGCCACCACCGCGCCCATCATTTTCAGCGCCAGGGTCTGCGTGAACGGCAACAGCGCCATCGGATCGGTGCGGATCAAGCCTTCCATGCGGTCCTGCTCGGGCCACATCAGCACCACGAGGACGGTGCCGAGCAGCACCAGCTTGACGATGCCCTTGGCGAAATTGGCCAGCGACTGTTTCGAGAACAGCCGCTTGAAGCCGGCCATCGGCGATATCTTGGAAAGCTTCGGCGTCAGCCCTTGGGTCGTCCACACTAGTTTGTGCTGCACCATATTGCCGATCAGCGCGGCGAGCGTCAGAACCAGGAACGGCATCGCGATCGCCGCCAGCATCTCGACGCCGAGCTTCTGGAACAAAGCGGGCAGCGCCGGCCCGTCGATATTGATCTTGTAGGAATTGGCGATCAGCCCGCGCAGCGTCGTGGTGAGCCCTTCGCTCATGCTGCCGGCGAATGTCATCAGCACCAGAGTGGCGCCGGCGATGATGAACCAGTTGTTGACTTCCTGGCTCTTGGCGACGTCGCCTTTTAATAGCGCATCGTCCAGCTTCTTTTGTGTTGGGTCTTCTGTTTTGTCTGTTGTGTCTGCTTCGTCGGCCATATCGGCATGTCCTCAGCGGCGCGGCGCAAGATCGTTGAGGACATTTTCGATATAGCCGGTGAAGGCGCCCATCATGGCGGTTATCACCAGAAGCAGCAGCAACAAACCGAGCAGGATCGACAGCGGCATGCCGATGAAGAATACCTGCATCTGCGGCATCAGCCGCGACAGAACGCCCAGACCGAGATTGAACAGCAGACCGAACACCAGAAATGGCGCCGACAATTGAATGCCGATCTTGAACGAACCGGCCACCACATTGGTGATGTGCTTGGCGATATCGCCGACGATCGGCACCTCGCCCGGCGCGAAAATGTAATAGCTGTCGTTCAGCGCGATGATCACCAGATGGTGCATATCGGTCGCGAAAATTAACGCGACGCCGAGAATGGCGAGGAAATTGCCGACCAAAAGGCCCTGCTGGTTCTGCGTCGGATCGACCGCGGTGACAAACCCTAAGCCCAATTGCTGAGCGATCACCGAGCCCGCCACCTGCAAGCCGGAAATCGACAGCCGCGCGGTCAGGCCGAGCACCGCGCCGATCAGGATTTCCTGAAACAGCATCATCAGCACCGGGCCGAGCGCGCTGAGATTGACGGTATAGGCGGCCTGATGCGCCGGCAAAAGTATCGCGGTCAGCACCAGCGCGATGGTCAGCCGAACGCGCGCCGGCATGTTCATTTCGCCGATGCCCGGCATCATCATCACCATGGTACCGACGCGCGCAAACGTCAGCAGAAACGCCGCCGCTAGAATCGGTAACATGGAAACGTCGATTTTCATCGCCAGCTATGTCAGTCGAAAAGAATCAGCCGCGGCGATCATACCCTCAACCGCTGACGATTCGCGCCGCGAGCCGCAACATTTCAGCGTTGAGCTTTTCCGCCATGAACGGCAGCGCCAGCAGCAGCGACACAAAGATCGCCAATATCTTCGGCACGAAGGCGAGCGTCATTTCCTGGATCTGCGTCAGCGCCTGCAGCAGCGACACCGCGACGCCGACGATGAGGCCGACCAGCATGACCGGCGCGGACACAATGACCAGCGTATAAATCGCGTCGCGCGCGACATCCATAACTTCGGGACCGGTCATTGATTTTCTCTCTTGTCATCCCCGCGAAAGCGGGGATCCAGTAAACGCAGGCCTTGGATTTTCTATCTCGTCGTCGGTGATTACTGGATGCCCGTTTGCGCGGGCATGACAGCTCAATTTAAATCGGCATCCGCATGATTTCTTCGTAGGCCGCGATCACCTTGTCGCGCACCGCGACCACCGCATCGATCGCCACTTCGGTCTCGGCCACCGCGGTGACGACATCGACCATGTTCGATTTGCCGTTGACCATGGCTTGCGACTGCACGTCGGACTTCTTGCCGGTCTCGTGCACGGCGCTGAGCGCTTCCTTGAGCACGGACGTGAAACTTGTTTCCGGCTTGCCCTGCCCGCCGGCAATGCCGGCCATGGCGGCGGCCGGATTGGCGCCGAGCTTGGCGATGTTGGCGTAGGCGCCGGCGGCGGACAACGGTGAGGCCATGATGACGAAATCCTTGTCGGTTTAAGCTTCAGGCGCGGGCGGTTAGGCGCGGAGAATGTCGAGCGTGCGCTGGAGCATGCGGCGCGTCGCGCTGATGACGTTGATGTTGGCCTCATAAGAACGCTGCGCTTCCCGCATGTCGGTCATTTCGACCAGCGAATTGACATTGGGATATTTGACGTTGCCGTTGGCGTCGGCCGACGGATGGCCGGGCTCGTATTTCAGGCGGAAATTCGAATTGTCGGTGCCGACTTTGCCTAGGCCCACGACGCGGGCTTCCAGCGTACGGTCGAGTTCGGTGTTGAATGTCGGCACCTTGCGGCGATACGGATCGGCGCCGGGATTGGCCGGCGTCGAGTCGGCGTTGGCGATGTTCTCCGAAATAATGCGCATGCGCCCGGCCTGCGCGCGCAGGCCCGACGTTGCGATCGACATCGTCTTGAGGAAATCCACCGTCATTACTCCTTAGTTTTTATCTACCGCTTGCCGAGCGCGGTCTTGAGCAGGCCGAGACTGCGCGAATAGAGCGCGGTCGCCGCCTGGTAATCCATCTGGTTGGCCGCGACTTTCATCATCTCATCTTCGAGATTGACCGAGTTGCCGGTCGGCCTGATTTCGTAATTGCCTTTGCGTTCGGTCTCGAACTTCGTCCCGGTCATGCTCATGCCGCCGATATGCGTGCCTTCCGTCGTCGCCAGAACGACCGGCGCCACCGCGCGCGACACAAGCAGGCCGGATTCCTTGAACTTCGGCGCCACCAGGTCGCGCTGGCGGAAATTGGGCGTATCGGAATTGGCGACGTTCTCGGCCAAGACCTTCTGGCGCTCCTGGTTCCAGTTCATCTTGGTGCGCAGCATCGAGAAGATGGGTAAGTCGGTAATCGCCATGGGGCCTGCCGCTTTGTCCGAAGCCAGAGCCGAATCCTTGAAAAGGGCCCGGCCAGCTAGGCAAACCTTGCCGGGTTTATGGTTAACGGCTGGTAAACAGGGCCTGTTGACGGCCGCGGCGGCGCGCCGTTTACCATGCTTGAAATAAGGGAATAGCGCCCCAGATGCGGAGCGCCGCCTTATTTGTTAATACTAATCTAGTGTCCGAGGCGGCAAAACGTGCCTAATAGCGTTAACTTATCGGCCGATTCTCGTCCCGGCCAGCGTTGGCCAGGCAGTCTGCCGCGTGCGTAGTCAGCAGTAGTAAAAAGTAACAGTACGGAGCGCTTTTGATGTTCGATCTATTTGGCGAGTCGATGCCGCTCGGCGCGAAGTTCTTTATCGCCTTTGCGGTGGTGCTTGCCCTGATCGGTCTGACCGCCTGGCTGGTGCGCCGCTTCGGCGCCGACCGCCTCGGCGGCGCCAATGCGCGCGGCCGCCAGCCGCGACTGGCCGTGATCGATGCCGCGCCCGTCGATGGCCGCCGCCGCCTGGTCCTGATCCGCCGCGACAATGTCGAGCATCTCTTGATGATCGGCGGCCCGACCGATGTGGTGGTCGAACAGAACATCGTGCGCGCCGCCTCCTCGGTCCGCGAGCCGGCACGAACCGAGCCGCAACTGCGCGAGACGCCTTCGCGCCAAACCCCGGCGCCGGCCGAAAACGCCTGGCCGTTGCAGCCGGCCGGTGAGCCGACGCCGGTCGCCGCGCCCCGCCCCTATCGCGCGACCGCGACCGAAGAGCCTTGGCTGCCGCCAGAGCCCGGCGCCCGTCCGCGTCCGTCCGACAGCAACAGCCTCTCGAACCTGGCGGTCGAGCTATCGACCAAGCTGACGCCGCCGGATGTCGCGCCGCCAGTGCCGCCCGCCCCCGTGCGTCAAGAGCCGTTGCGACACGAGCCGCCGGTCGTGCGCGCCGCGCCGCCGCCGCCCATCGTTGTGCCGGAACCGGTTGCCGTCGCGCCGCAGCAGAGCGACAACAATCTCGCCGAAATGGCGCAGCAACTGGAAGCCGCTCTGCGCCGCGCGCCGATGCCGGAAGGTCGCCCGCCGGTCACCGATCCGCTGGCGCAGCCGCCGAAGGCGGCCGAGCCGCCGCTGCGTCAAGGCGCGCGCGACTACAAGCTGCGCATCGATCCGAAATTCGAAACGCGGGCCGAGCCGAAATTCGATGCCAAATTCGATCTGAAGCCGGAACCGAAATTCGATGCCCCTGCCGAGCCGCGTGTGAGCGAGCCGCGCGCCGGCCAGCCGCCGGCGCCGGCCAAGAACGTCTTCGACAATCTCGAAGAAGAGATGGCCAGCCTGCTCGGCCGTCCACCAGGTAAAACTTGACAGGTCTTTCCGACCGCCGTGTTCGACTTTTGTCGGTGGCGGTTGGAGTAACAGGACTGATCCTAACGGCGAACGAGCCTGCCCTCGCGCAGAGCATCAACGTCGATCTGGGCCAGAACGCCGGGCTGACTGAGCGCGTGATCCAGATGATCGCGATGCTCACGGTGCTGTCTTTGGCGCCGTCGATCCTCGTGATGATGACGTCGTTCACGCGCATCGTCGTCGTACTCTCGCTCCTGAGAACCGCGCTCGGCACCGCGACCGCGCCGCCCAATGCGGTGCTGGTGTCGCTGGCGCTGTTTCTCACCGCTTTCGTCATGGGCCCGACGCTACAGGCCTCCTACGACACGGCGGTGCGGCCGCTGATCGCCAACGAAATCACCACCGAGCAGGCTTTCGAGCGCGGCGTCATTCCGCTGCGCGCCTTCATGGAAAAGAACGTCCGCGAGAAGGACCTCAAGCTGTTCGTCGACATGGCCAAGCTGCCGCAGCCGGAAAGTCCCGAGAACCTGTCGCTGCGCATTCTGGTGCCGGCCTTCATGATCTCCGAGTTGAAGCGCGCCTTCGAAATCGGCTTTTTGCTTTTCATCCCGTTTCTGATCATCGATCTGGTGGTGGCGTCGGTGCTGATGTCGATGGGCATGATGATGCTGCCGCCGGTCGTGGTGTCATTGCCGTTCAAGCTGATTTTCTTTGTGCTTGTCGATGGCTGGAGCTTGGTCGCCGGCTCGCTGATCCAGAGCTACAGTTCGTAAGCGCGCGTTCAATCGCCCTCGTCGTCCGAACTCTCCTTACCTGTCTGAGATTTCAAGACGAATGCATCGCGGGTTGTTTCGATCGCACCTAAGGTCTACATTTTCGCTGGCACACGCGAGTATTTGACCCCATGTTTGGCTCGGCCATCAACAGGCTTTTTATACCATTTACGCCCAAGGCGCCGAAGCGCCCGTTCTCATTTCGGCCAACCCAGTCTCTGCCCGAATGCTTCGAATTGGCAAATGACGAGGTATATACGAGAAGCCATGGTTTTCTGCACAACAGAGCATATCAATTTTTTTCCAAGGACGGAGGAATTACGCGAGTATCTGATTACGTAAATCAGAGATTTGGTCTAACTAAGTTTCAATACATTGGATGCGGAGATAACGCGGTTGTTGTCCGCTACTCAGAATTTCAGGTCTTAAGATTTCGCGCACCAGCTGTTGAGGCTGACGTGAATACGCTTTACGTTCTTGAAATGCCGTTTATTTGTCCGGTTTGGAGAGAATTCGAATTTGCGCGTGGGCGGCTCAACTTCGTGCCTTATGTCCCGAGTCTGGCTGTTAGTGTTTCCATTGGAGCGGTCTCACGGCCCGTTGCGGAGGAATATGTTTTTGCACTTTTACGTGTTGGTTTTGAAAGCGAACCGCCAATGTGGTTCTATGACTACAAGAACTACGACTACAAATTCGAGCAAATTGGTCTCCTCTCCGACGGCACGCCGATAATTATTGATCACGGATCAATTATCCTGGAAACTGACGCCCCGGATGAACGACTTGACCGCTTGGCCGAAGATAAACGACTACTATCCCTGCGCTTGCCGTCATCCAC
>LNFM01005676.1_pt1 | contig 22144 bp, 19 predicted proteins | sample 596031 | NCBI WGS metagenome assembly LNFM01 (sample SAMN04254537, study PRJNA301005) | activated carbon metagenome | isolation source: dual media filters at the Ann Arbor, Michigan drinking water treatment plant | place: USA: Ann Arbor
CTGGCATGACGACGATCACGCGGGCCAATCTGGCGGAAGCGATCTACGCGCAGGTGGGACTCTCGCGCAACGAGAGTGCCGAACTGCTGGAGACTGTGCTGGAGCGCATGTCGGCGGCGCTGGAGGCGGGGGAGGCGGTGAAGATTTCCGCCTTCGGCTCCTTCGTTGTGCGCCAGAAGGGTCGGCGCGTGGGGCGCAACCCGAAGACCGGAGTGGAAGTGCCCATCCAGCCCCGGAAAGTGCTGGCTTTCCGGCCATCCCATGTCCTCAAGGCGCGGCTCAATCCGGGCCAGACCATCGCGCGCTCGGCCGATGACGACGCATGAGTGACGAGGGCCAGGATGGCGATGATGGCCGCGGTCGCCCCCGCAAGGCGCCGACCGCTTTCCGCACAATCAGTGAGGTAGCGGATGATCTTCAGATTCCACAGCATGTCCTGCGGTTCTGGGAGACCAAGTTTCCCCAGCTCAAGCCGCTGAAGCGCGGCGGCGGGCGGCGCTATTACCGGCCGGAAGACATCACGCTGCTGCGCCGCATCTCCGACCTTCTCTACACCCAGGGCTATACCATCAAGGGCGTGCAGCGCCTGCTGCGGGAAGGCGGGCTGGATGAGGCCGGTCAGGCTCCCGAATTGCCGCTGGGCGACATCGATGAGCCGGAAGCACCGGAGCCGGTGCGTGATGCGTTGGATACGCTGGAGCGCCTGGCGCATGACCTTCGGGCGCTGGCTGCGCGGGGCTGATCTGGTGCCTCCGGCACGGCGTGATCTGGTGCCTCCGGCACGGCGTGGTCTGGTGCCTCCGGCACGGCGTGGTCTGGTGCCTCCGGCACGGGGCTGATTTCACTCCCCGGGGGTTGGCGCGGCCCGGTGCCCGGTGCTATTGCCGCCGCAGTCGGAGCGTAGCGCAGTCTGGTAGCGCATCAGTCTGGGGGACTGGGGGTCGTGGGTTCGAATCCCGCCGCTCATGCGGGTACGGACAGGTCGCGAACGACCTGCCCAACCTTCGCCCCGCGTCTTCAGGCCTTCTTGGCGAGACGCCGGCGCACGATGCCGAGCCCCAGCAGGCCCGCGCCGAACAGTGCCAGGCTCGCCGGCTCCGGCACCGCCACCTGCAGCACCGAAGGCGTGCCATTCTGGCGGCTGTAGTACAGCATGTAGTCACCGCCTTCGAGGTCCACGAAGTTGTCCGTCACCACACTGGTCGGGCCGGACACGCTCGTGCCGACACGCACGGCACCGAGATACAGGCTGATGCCGTCATCATGGGTGATGGTCAGGTTGGTGCCTGCCGCCAGCGTGCCCAGGGTGATCGCGTAGTAGGACCCGTAGCCATAGCCGGAGACGCTGCCACTGGAGTTGAGGAAGCCCGCCAGGCTGCCGAAATCCGCCACCTGATTGCCCATGAAGGTGACGGTACCACCGCCCGCATAGCCTGAGATATTGGCCATGCTGAAGCCGAAGGCGCTGTTCAGGTCGCCAGGCGGGACGGAGGGGCCGTTCTGCGGCGCAACGTTAACGAAGTTCAGCGCGCCACTGTAGGTGAAGCTGGCGCTGGCCGGCGCGCCGATGAAGGTCGGCGGCGTGTTCAGCGTGTCGAAGCCGGCACCACCCCTCAGACCGGTGAGGACGGAGAAGGAGTAGGATCCGGCTTGGGCGGAGCCGATCTGCACCGCGACGAGAGCGGCACCGCCAAGCAGTGCAAGTTTGAAATGACGCATGAAAACCTCCTCTTGGTCCGCGCCATGCGGACGGAGAAGGCGAATCAAGTTCTGTGCCAGATCGCGACGATCCGCCGAATCAACGGGCTGCCGTGTTGCCCGACGCAACCGTTCCGGATCCGTTAAATTGGCCGACGCTGTGGCCGCCTTTTGGTCCTTTTATGAGGCGCAACCGTGCTTGCATGCTGATCACGCGGCCTTGCGCGGGAAGGGCATGCCGCTAAAGCACGATCCGGTCACACTGAAGCAGTGTGACCGGATCTCGTGCTTTAGAAACAACATCTTCTAGAGCACGAGATCCGTCCAATAGGACGGATCGTGCTCTAGCGCGCCGGTCGCAGCCAATCCGCCAGCACGGCCGCGCCGACGCCCGCCAGCATCAGTAAGGCCATCGGCACGGCATCATCCCGGGTCAGGGCTCCGACCAGGCCGGCGCCCAGCGCCGCGAGGCCGAACTGCATCATGCCCAGCAGGGCAGATGCGCTGCCGGCGCGCGTACCGTGGCGCGCCAGCGCGCCGACTGCGGCATTCGGCAGCACAAGGCCGGTGCACGCCAGCGCCACGCAGGCCGGCAGGTAAAGCCCGAGGAAGCCCCCCCAGCCCGTGCTGGCCGACAGCGTCATCAGCAGTACAGCAAGCATGGCGACATACAGCGCGACCCGCGGCACCAGCCCGCCGAACCGTCCGAGCAGCCAGGGGTTGAGCTGCGTCAGCCCGATGAAGCCGATGGCGCTGATCGCGAAGAGCAGGCCGAATTCGGACGGCGCGATGCCGTATTGCGCGATATAGACCTCCGGCGCCCCGCCGATGAAGGCGAAGACCATGAACATCGCGGCGCCGCCCATCACCGCATGGGTGATGAAGCCGCGCTCCACGCCGATGCGGCCGAAATCGCCCAGGATCGTCATGCCGGAGCGGCGCTGCCGGCGCTCCGGCGGTAAGGTCTCCGGCAGCAGGATGGCCGCCAGCAGGCAGGACACCAGGCCATAGCCGGCTGAGACCCAGAAGATCACGCGCCAGCCGGCCGCCTCCAGCAGCAGCCCGCCGATGGTCGGCGCCAGGATCGGTGCCGCGCCCATCACCAGCATCAGCCGCGACATCAGCCGCGCCGCATCCAGCCCGGTCGCCAGGTCCCGCACCATGGCGCGCGGGATCACGGCGCTCGCCGCGCCGCCGAAGGCCGCGATGCAGCGCCAGGCCGACAGCGTGGCGATGTCGGATGCCAGCGCGCAGCCGACCGAGGCCACGGTATAGATGGCTGTGCCGATGATCAGAGGCCGCCGCCGGCCCAGCCGGTCCGCCAGCGTGCCCTGCACCAGTTGGCCGACCGCCAGGCCCAGGAACCAGGCGGACAGCGTCGCCTCGACCCCGCCCCAGCCGGTGCCGAGCTCGGCCCGGATCGCCGGGAAGGCCGGCAGGTACATGTCGGTGGAAAGCGGTCCGACAGCCGTGAGGAAGCCGAGCAGCAGGGGAAGCCAGCGGGGCATGAAGGTCTTTCTGCGATGCCGAGCTTGCCGCTGCGACGAGGGGAGGAAATCATGCGGGATGCCGGCGCGGCATGCCAACGCCGATAATCGAGGCCGGGTATACGCTGCGCGCCGGGTCGCCGAAGCTCGGGTGGAGCGTGAGGTTGCCTGAACAGATGAGGGGTTTCCCCAGCCACGCGGCGACGCGCTAGGCTGCGCGTCGGATTGGGGGAACGCCGAACGATGCCGCGCCGGATCATCGACCTGTCGATCGCGCTCGATAATGACGTGGTGCAGGACCCGCCGGGCTATGGCCCCGCCATCGAATACCGCACCCACAAGGACTCGGCCGGGGAGCTGGTGGCCTTCTTCCCCGGCATCACGCCTGACCAGTTGCCGGATGCGGAAGGCTGGGCGATGGAATGGGTGAAGCTCTCCACGCATAACGGCACGCATCTGGACGCGCCCTGGCACTACGCCAGCACGATGGATGGCGGCGCCCCGGCGCTGACGATCGACGAAGTGCCACTGGATTGGTGCATCGGCCCCGGCGTGCGGCTGGATTTCTCCGAATTCGCCGATGGGCATGTGGTGACGGCGGCGGAGCTGGAAGTCGCGCTGTCGGCCATCGGCCATACGCTGCAACCCGGCGATATCGTGCTGGCGCATACCTCGGCCGGCGCCTGCTACGGGCGGCCGGACTATGTCTCCCGCGGCTGCGGCTTCGGGCGGGAGGCGACGTTGTGGCTGACAGCGCGCGGCGTGCGGGTGGTGGGCACCGATGGCTGGTCCTGGGACGCGCCCTTCGTCCACACCAAGGCCAAGGTGGCCGCCACCGGCGATGCCAGCCTGATCTGGGAAGGCCACAAGGCGGGGCGGGAGGCCGGCTACTGCCAGATCGAGAAGCTGACCAACCTGGACAAGCTGCCGCCGACAGGATTCACCGTGAGTTGCCTGCCGGTGAAGATCACCCGCGCCTCCGGCGGCTGGTGCCGGGCGGTGGCAATCTTCGAAGCCTAAGGGTCGCGCTGGACAAACCTCGCGGGTCCGACAACTCTGGCGTCAACATGCCGTGGCCATGACCGCGGCGGACGTCCAGGGAAAGTATCGAAGCGGTGAAACCAGCCCCCTTCGCCTATGCGCGCGCGACCACCCTGGCGGAGGTGTTCGACGTGCTGGAGACCCATGGCGATGCCGCGCGTCTGCTCGCCGGCGGGCAGAGCCTGATCGCCGCGTTGAACCTGCGGCTGGCCAGCCCGTCCCTGCTGCTCGACATCAATGGCGTGGATGCGCTGCGCGGCGTGTCCTTCGCGCAAGGCGTGCTGCGGATCGGCGCGCTGACGCGGCATGCGGAACTCGGCGCCGATCCGCTGGTGGCGATCCATGCGCCGCTGCTGGCCCAGGCGGTGCCGCATATCGCGCATGCCGCGATCCGAAACCGGGGGACCATCGGCGGGTCGCTGGCGCTGGCGGATCCGGCCTCCGAACTGCCGGCCTGCGTGCTTGCGCTGGAGGCGGCGCTGGTGCTGGCCAGCCGCACGGGCGAACGGCGCGTGGCGGCACGCGACTACTTCCAGGGCCTGTACCAGACGGCGCTGCGCGGGGATGAGGTGCTGGTGGCGGTCGAGATCGCCTGCCACGCGGGCGCGCCCTGCACGCTGCAGGAACTGGCGCGGCGGCATGGGGACTACGCGATCGTCGGCCTCGCGGCGCAGTCTGCCCGCGGCGCGCTGCGCCTCGCTTGGTTCGGCGTCGGCGCGACGCCGCTGCGCACGCCGCGGGCCGAAGCCGCGCTGACCGCGGGCGATCTTGCGGCGGCACAGGCGGCGCTGGCCGGCGAGCTCGACCCGCCGGAGGATCTGCACGGCCCGCCGGCGCTGCGCCTGCATCTGGCGCGCGTGCTGCTTGGCCGCGCTGCCGCCGCGCTGAAGGGGCATTGAGATGAAGCTGGACCTGTCGCTCACGGTGAACGGCGAGGCTGTCTCCGCCCGCGTCGAGCCGCGCATGCACCTGGTGGACTTTCTGCGGGAGGTGCTGGACCTGACGGGCAGCCATGCCGGCTGCGAGCATGGCGTCTGCGGCGCCTGCTCCCTCATCGTGAACGGGCAGATGGTGCGCGGCTGCCTGATGCTGGCCGTGCAGGCGGAGGGCGCCGAGGTCTGGACGGTGGAAGGGCTGACCGAGTCCGGCGCCATCGCGGCGTTGCAGGACGCCTTCGTGGCCCGCAACGCGCTGCAATGCGGCTTCTGCACGCCGGGTATGCTGGTGGCGGCGGCCACCTTGCTGAAGGCGAATCCGAGCCCGACCCGGGAAGAGATTCGGGAGGGCATCAGCGGCAACTACTGCCGCTGCACCGGCTACCACGCCATCGTCGACGCCATCGAACAGGCTGCACGCGCATGAGCGAATTGTCGGCCGTGGATCGGCCCAACTCCTATATCGGCCGCTCCGTGCCGCGGCCCAATGCGAAGCGCCTGGTGGCCGGGCGCGGGCAGTATGTGGATGACCTCCGCCTGCCGCGCATGGTGCATGTCGCCTTCCTGCGCAGCCCGCACGCGCATGCGCGCATCCTGTCCATCGACAGCGCCGCCGCGAAAGCCGCGCCGGGCGTGGTGCGCGTCGTGACCGGGGCGGAGATGGCGGAGGTGTGCACGCCCTGGGTGGGCGTGCTGCACCACCTCAAGGGCCTGAAATCCGCACCACAGCACGCGCTGGCCGTGGACCGCGCCTGCTGGCAGGGGGAACCGGTGGTCGCCGTGGTCGCACGGTCCCGCGCGGAGGCGGAGGATGCGGTCGGGCTGGTCGAGGTGACGTGGGAGGAACTGCCGGCGGCGGTGGATATGGAGACCGCGCTGGCCGATGGCACGCCGGTGATCCACCCCGAACTCGGCGACAACCTTGCCTTCCAGCGCGAGCATGTGGGGGGCGAGCCGGAGGCCTGCTTCGCAGATCCGGACAGCATCGTGGTGCAGGCGGTGTTCCACACCGGGCGGCATACCGGCGTGTGCCTGGAGGGCCGCGCGATCCTGGCGGATTGGAACCCCTCCGAGGGGCGGCTGACGGCGTATCACTCGAACCAGGCGCCGCACATGATGCAGACGGTGTTCGCGAAACACCTTGGCCTGCGAGAGGGCGATGTGCGCGTGGTGTGCCGCGACGTCGGCGGCAGCTACGGCATCAAGGTGCATGTCTATCCGGATGAGATGGCGACGGCGGCACTGTCCAAGATGCTCGGTCGCCCGGTGAAGTTCGTGGCTGACCGGATCGAGGGCATGGTCTCCGACATCCACGCGCGTGACCATCGCATCGCCGCGCGCGCGGCGGTGACGAAGGACGGCACGATCACCGCGATGGAAATCGATGACCTGACCGGCATCGGTCCCTATTCCGTCTATCCGCGCACCTCCGCGGTGGAGGGCAACCAGGTGGTCAACCTCTGCGGCGGGCCGTATGGGCTGCGCGGCTACAAGGCCAGCACCAGCGTGGTGTTCCAGAACAAGACGCCGACCTGCCAGTACCGCGCCGTAGGCCACCCGATCGCCACCGCGGTAACGGAAGGGCTGGTGGATCTGGCGGCCGAGGCCATCGGCATGGACCCCGCGGAAATCCGCCGACGCAATCTTCTGGCTGATGACAACTACCCTTTCCGCAATCTCGCGGGTCTCGCCTTCGAGGGTCTGTCGCATCACGCCTGCCTGACAAAGCTGCTGGCGATGATGGACTACGAAGGGCTGAAGGCGGAACGCGATGCGCTGCGGGCGAGGGGGGTTTATCGCGGCATCGGCATTGCCAGCTTCATCGAGCTGACCAATCCCTCGCCCTTCATGTACGGCATCGGCGGCGCGCGGATTTCGGCCATGGATGGCGCGACGGTGCGGCTGGACCCGGATGGCAGCGTCGCCATCGCCTCCGGCGTCACGGAACAGGGGCAGGGGACGGAGGCGATGCTGGCGCAGGTCGTCGCCGGCGCCGTGGGTGTCGATGTGGCGCGGGTGCGCGTCACCACGGGCGATACCGAGACCACCCCCTATGGCGGCGGCACCTGGGCCAGCCGTGGCGCGGGCATCGGTGGGGAGGCGGCGTTGCAGGCCGGCAACGCGCTGCGCGAGCAGATTTTGCAGATCGCCGGCGCCATGTTGCAGGCGGCACCCGACAGCCTGGATGTGCGCGGCGGCGTGGTGGTGGATCGCGCAAGTGGGGCGGAACGCCTGCCTTTGGAGGAACTCGGCCGCATCGTCTATTTTCGCGGCGACACGCTGCCCAAGGATCTGCCGCGGGAGCTGGTGGCGACGCGGCACTACACGCCGAAGGACTATCCCTTCGCCTTCACCAACGGCGCGCAGGCGAGCTACCTGGAGGTCGATGTCGAGACCGGCTTCGTGAAGCTGCTGAAGCACTGGTGCGTCGAGGATTGCGGCACCGTGATCAACCCGATGCTGGTGGATGAGCAGATCAGGGGCGGCGTGGTGCAGGGCCTCGGCGGCGCGCTGCTGGAACACTGCGTCTATTCCCCGGAGGGCCAGCTTCTGACCGGCTCGCTGGCGGACTACCTGCTGCCGATGTCGGGCGAGATGCCCGATATCGCCGTGGCGCATGTGGAGACGCCGACGAAGGAATCCGCCCTCGGCGCCAAGGGCGCGGGGGAGGCGGGGACGGCCGGTGCGCCGGCCGCCGTGCAGAACGCCATCAACGACGCGCTGCGGCCATTCGGCGCGCGCGTCTTCGCCCAGCCCTTCACCCCCGCGCGCATCCTGACGGCGCTCGGCAAGATCTGAACAACAGGGAGAGACCAACATGAATAACTTCACCCGTCGCGCGCTGCTCGGCACCGCCGCCGCCGCGCCGCTCGCCGCGCCTTCCGTGCTGGCGGCACAGACACAGATCAACATCACCATTGCGGCCAGCCACCCCACCACCATCGCCTGGATCTGGGCGATGCAGCAGGCGCTGATGCCGGCGGTGAACCAGGCGCTGGAAAGCACGCGCTTCCGAATCCGCTGGCGCGAGGCCTTCGGCGGCACGCTGTACCGCTTCACTGAAACCCGCAACGCGGTGAAGGACGGCATCACCGATATCGGCTTCGTCGGCACGCTGTGGGAAGGCAGCGCCATGCCGCTGCAGAACGTGACCTACTTCACGCCCTTCGCCACGGACAATCTGCGCCTGCAGGTCGATGTGATGGAGAAGATGACGGCCGAGATGCCGGAGATGCAGAAGGCCTGGACCGACAACAACATGGTCTATCTCGGCACCTGCGGCACCGAGACCTATGATCTGTGGTCCACCTTCCCGGTGCGCACGGTGGAGGACCTCCGCAACCGCAAGATCAGCGCGCCCGGCGTCTCCGCCACCTGGCTCGGCGGCACCGGCGCGGTGCCGGTGAATGGCGCGCTGACCACCTACTACACCGATATCCAGACCGGCGTGAGCGAGGGCGCATTGTCCTTCCCGTCCGGCATCTTCCCTGTCCGGGTGCATGAAGTCGCGAAATACATCACGCGGGTGAATGTGGGCTGCATGTATGTCGGCGGCATCGGCATGAACCGGCAGACCTTCGGGCGGCTGGACCCGGTGGTGCAGGCAGCGTTCCGCACCGGCGGCAAAGCCTATACGGCGGCGCTGACCAACCGGGTGCTGGAAACCAGCGACGCCAATCTGCGGCAGATGGCGGCGGCGGGGGCGGAGGTCTCCACCTTCCCGGCGGCGGAGCGGCAGCGCTGGGTGGATGGCCTGCCGGATATCGCCGGCGACTGGGCGCGCACCAATGAGGGCCGCGGCCAGCCGGCGAAGAAGGTGCTGGCCGCTTATATGGACGGGCTGCGCGCCGGGGGTGCGACGCCTGGCCGTGCCTGGACGGCCTGATCCTGCGATTTGCAGCCGGCGTCGCTGACGCCGGCTGAGCGGCCGAACGGCCGCCGCCGGCAGTCCGGCGAGCCAAGCGGCCGGAGGCCGCGTCCGGCGATTGAGGGTCAGAATATGGCGGAACTGGATAGCATCAGCGATGCGGCGCAGGAGGAAGCGGCGCGACCGCCGAAGGATGCCTTCGGCCTGGTGCTGTGGCTGCTGAACAGCCTCGGCACGCTGATGATCGCGGCGATGATGGTACTGATCGTGACCGATGTGGTCGGCCGGTCCTTCTTCAACGCGCCGCTGAACGGCGTGGCGGAAATCTCCGCCAAGCTGATCGTCGCCATCGTCTTCCTGCAATTGCCGGCGGCGATCCACTGGCAGCGCATGACGCGGGCGGACATGTTCCTCAATCGCCTCGCCGCGCGCAGCCCGCGCGCGGCGCATGCGGCGGAGGCCGTATTCGCCGCCATCGCCGTCTTCGTCTTCATCGTGATCTTCCGCGCCACGCTGCCGCAGTTCATGGATTCCTGGGAGCAGGCCGAGTTCTTCGGTGTGCAGGGCGTCTGGACCCTGCCGACCTGGCCGATCCGCCTCGCCATCCTGCTGGGCTGCGCCGGTGCGGCGTTGGCCAGCCTGGTGCAGGTGGCGCGTGGCCTGCTGCATGCGGTGCGCCCGGCATGATCGAGATCGAGATCGGCCTGGCGCTGATCGCCATCATGGCCGGGCTGGTGCTGGCCGGCGTGCCGATCGGCATCGGCCTGGTGTTCCTGTCCTTCATCGGGATCGGGCTGATCCGGGAGAACTGGGACCTGGCCGGGCGGTTGCTGGCGCTCGCCTCCTACGCCGCGATTTCGGACTACCTGTTCGCGACGATTCCGCTTTTCGTGCTGATGGGACTGCTGGTTTCCGTCAGCGATGTGGGCCGCGACACCTTTGAGGTGGCGCAGCACCTGCTGCGGCGCCTACGCGGCGGGCTCGGCATGGCCACCGTACTGGCGAATGCGGTGTTCGGCGCCGTCACGGGAATCTCCATCGCTTCGGCGGCGGTCTTCACCAAGGTGGCGGTGCCGCAGATGATGCGTTTCGGCTATACGCCGCGCTTCGCGGTGGGCTGCGTCGCGGGCAGTTCGATCCTTGGCATGCTGATCCCGCCCTCGCTGCTGCTGATCATCTATGGCGTGCTCGCGGAGGTCTCGATCGGGCGGCTGTTCCTGGCCGGCATCATCCCCGGCCTGGTGATGGCGGCCGGCTTCATGCTGATGATCTGGCTGATGGCGACCTTCCGGCCGGACTGGGTGCAGCCCATCGCCACCCAGGTGGCGCCACCGCCGGACGAAACCGCGGGCAGCCTGCTGGCGAAATCCGTGCCGATCACGACGCTGATCGGCCTGGTCCTCGGTGGTCTCTACACCGGCTATTTCACGCCCACCGAGGCAGGCGCCGTGGGGGCCTTTGGCGCACTGGTGATCGCCCTGGTGCGGCGGCGGCTGAATTTGCAAAAGTTCTGGCGCATCCTGGTGGAGACCGGCTTCGTCTCCGTCGGCATCCTGTTCCTGCTGATCGCCGCCAGCATGTATTCGCGCATGCTGACCATGGCCGGCATCCCGGCCTCGATCGCCGACCTGATCCAGGCGATGGGGCTTGGCGTCTACGGCTTCCTGTTCGTCTACATCCTGTTCGTGCTGCTGCTCGGCATGATCGTGGACAGTTCTTCCATCCTGCTGATCGTGACGCCGATCGCCGCCCCGATCGCCATGGCCTTCAACCTGGACCTGATCCATTTCGGCATCATCACCGTGATTGCCGTGGAGGTTGGGTTGCTGACGCCGCCCTTTGGCATCGGCGCCTTCGCGGTGAAGGCAACCCTGAACGACAAGCGCATCGGGCTGGAGACGATCTTCGCGGGCTGCGTCCCCTTCATCGGGGTCATGCTGGTGGTGCTGGCGCTGATCGTCGCGGTTCCGGGCCTCACCCTGATGTTCAATTAGGGCCAAACTGGCGTGCCAGTGGCATGCCGCTGAAAGGTTGAGCTTCCCATCGGGTGATGCCTTTCCGTCACTTGCGTCTTGCACGAACAGCCTGCACAAATGTCCCAGAAGCGCATCGGCCATGCGTCGTGGGCGGACCACTGCCCCGGCGTCGCCGAGCCATAACAATACATTTGGGGGCGTCCACGAGTGGTCGATACGATCCTCGAGACCGAGGGGCTGACGAAGGAATTCCGTGGCTTTGCCGCGGTCAGCGATGTGCGCCTTCAGGTGGCGCGCGGAAGCATCCATGGCCTGATCGGCCCCAACGGGGCCGGCAAGACCACCTGCTTCAACCTGCTGACCAAGTTCCTGCCACCGACCCGCGGCACGATCCGCTACGAGGGCCGCGACATCACCGGCATGAAGCCGGCGGAGGTCGCACGCCTGGGCCTGGTGCGGTCCTTCCAGATATCCGCGGTGTTTCCGAACCTGACGGTTCTGGAGAATGTGCGCCTGGCGCTGCAGCGCCAGCGCGGCGCATCCTTTGACTTCTGGCGTGGCGAGGGGCTGCTGAAGCAGTATGACGACCGGGCCATGGCCTTGCTGGCGGATGTCGGGCTGACCGAGTACGCGCGCTTCTCCGCCGGCCAGCTTCCCTATGGGCGCAAGCGCGCGCTGGAGATTGCCACCACCCTGGCGCTCGATCCCGTGATGATGCTGCTGGATGAACCCACGGCCGGCATGACGCATGAGGATGTGGACCGCATCGTCACGCTGGTGAAGCGCGTCGCCGTCGGGCGCACCGTGCTGCTGGTGGAGCACAACCTGAAGGTGGTGGAGGGTCTGTGCGACACCATCACGGTGCTGACCCGCGGCCGCGTGCTGGCGCAGGGCGACTACGCCACCGTGTCCCGCAACCCGGAAGTCCAGGCCGCCTATCTCGGCACCGATCCCGGCATCTCCGGAGGGACCCAGCATGTCTGATGCCGCCATGCTGCAAATCCGCGACCTGGAGGCCTGGTACGGCGAAAGCCACGTGCTGCACGGCGTCTCGCTCGATATCCATCCGGGGGAGGTGGTGACGCTGCTCGGCCGCAACGGCGCAGGCAAGACCTCCACCCTGCGGTCCATGATGGGTCTGGTGGGGCGGCGTTCGGGCAGCATCAAGTTCGAGGGGCGGGAGACGATCGGCCTGCGCTCCGACCTCATCGCCCGCACCGGCATCGCCTATTGCCCCGAGGAACGCGGAATCTTCGCGAGCCTTGATGTCACCGAGAACCTGATGCTGCCGCCGGTCATCGCGCCGGGCGGCCTTGGGCTCGATGAGATCTACACGCTGTTCCCGAACCTCAAGGAACGCGCACGCAGCCCAGGAACAAAACTGTCGGGCGGTGAGCAGCAGATGCTGGCGATCGCCCGCATCCTGCGCACCGGAGCGCGGCTGCTGCTGCTGGACGAGCCCTCCGAGGGTCTGGCCCCGGTCATCGTGCAGCAGATCGGCGCCATGATCCGGGAGATCAAGCAGCGTGGCTTCACCGTGCTGCTGGTGGAGCAGAATTTCCGCTTCGCCCAGACGGTCGCGGACCGGCACTATGTGATGGAGCACGGCCGCGTCGTGGACATGGTGCCGAACGAACAGCTCGCCTCCAGCCTCGACCGGCTGCACGAATACCTGGGCGTCTGACCGCCCGGGCCGCATGTTAACAATCTGGGGAGAATCCAAGACATGACCATTAATCGCCGCACGCTTCTCGGCGCTGCCGCCGCCCTTCCGGCGCTGGGCGGGCTGCCCTTCCGCAGCGCCCGTGCGCAGGCCGCCAACACCATCCGCATCGGCGTGCTGAACGACCAGTCCGGCACCTACCGCGACCTGTCCGGCCCGGGCTCCACCCAGGCGGTGCAGCTCGCCGTGCAGGAATCCGGCATCACCCAGCGCGGCGTGACCGTGGAAGTGGTGCAGGCGGACCATCAGAACCGCCCGGATGTCGGGTCCACCGTGGTGCGCCAGTGGATCGACCGGGACGGCATCGATGTGGTGGTCGATGTGCCGACCTCCTCCGTTGCGCTCGCGGTCAACACGCTGGTGCGGGAGAAGAACAAGGTCTTCCTGAATTCCGGCGCGGCGACGTCGGACCTCACCGGCGCGCAATGCTCGCCGAACACGGTGCATTGGACCTACGACACCTACATGCTCGCCAATTCCACCGGCGGCGCGATGGTGCGGGCCGGCGGCAAGTCCTGGTTCTTCATCACCGCCGACTACGCCTTCGGCCATGCGCTGGAGCGGGACACCGGCAATTTCGTGAAGGCACAGGGCGGGGAGGTTCTGGGCGCCGTCCGCACGCCGTTCCCGGGCACCACCGACTTCTCCTCCTACCTCCAGCAGGCGCAGCGGTCCCGCGCGCAGGTCATCGGCCTGGCCAATGCGGGTGGTGACACCATCAACTCCATCAAGCAGGCGGCGGAATTCCGCATCACCCGCGGCGGCCGGGTGAAGCTGGCGGGGCTGCTGGTCTTCATCACGGACGTCAATTCGCTGGGCCTGGAAGTGGCGCAGGGCCTGGTGCTGTCCGAGACCTTCTACTGGGATCTGAACGACAAGACCCGCGCCTTCACCCAGCGGCTGGGCGCGCTGCCCGGCAATATCCGTCCCTCCATGGTCCAGGCCGGCTGCTATGCCTCCGTCCTGCATTATCTGAAGGCGGCGGGCGACATGGGCGTGGGGGCGGCCAAGGCCTCGGGCATCGAGGCGGTGAACCGCATGAAGGCGATGCCGACGACCGACGATGCCTTCGGCGAGGGCACCATCCGTCCGGATGGCCGCAAGATCCACCCCTGCTACCTGTTCGAGGTGAAGGCCCCGTCGGAAAGCAGCGGCGCCTGGGATTACTACAAGCTGCTCGGCACCACCCCCGGCGACCAGGCCTTCCGCCCGATCGCCAATGGCGGCTGCGCGCTGGTTCGTAGCTGATTATCGGCATCTGAGGATCGACGGCATCCCGGCGGGCCGCGCCCGCCGGGATGCCGCACCCTGACACCACCACCCACGGCAAGGCCCACGCCCGGTGATCGAAAACCTGCTCTTCGAGCTTGAGATGGCTGCCCCGCAGGTGATCCTGGGGTTGGTCAATGGCGCCTTCTACGCGCTGCTGTCCCTCGGCCTCGCCATCATCTTCGGCATGCTGAACGTCATCAACTTCGCCCATGGCGCGCAGTTCATGATGGGCGCCTTCGTCGCCTGGATGCTGCTGGCCTGGGCCGGCATCCCGTACTGGGGCGCGCTGGTGATCGCGCCGCTGATCGTGGGGGCCTTCGGCGTGGTCATCGAGCGAACCATGATCGCCCGATTATACAAGCTGGACCATCTGTACGGCCTGCTGCTGACCTTCGGCCTGGCGCTGATCATCGAGGGTGTGTTCCGCAACGGCTTCGGCGCCTCCGGCCTGCCCTACGCGCCGCCAGCAGCTTTCAACGCGCTGAATGTCGACATCGCCATCATGTTCCTGCCCGGCTACCGGGTCTGGGTGGTGATCGCCTCGCTCCTGGTGTGCCTGGCCACCTGGCTGATCATCGAGAAGACCAAGATCGGCGCCTATCTGCGCGCCGCGACGGAACGGCCGGAGCTGGTGCAGGCCTTCGGCGTGAACGTGCCGCGGATGATGACGCTGACCTATGGCGCGGGCGTGGCGCTGGCCGCCTTCGCCGGGGTGCTGGCGGCGCCGATCTATTCGGTGAACCCGGCCATGGGCGCCAATTTTATCATCACCGTCTTCGCCGTCGTGGTGATCGGCGGCATGGGCTCCATCATGGGCTCCGTCGTCACCGGCTTCGGGCTGGGGTTGATCGAGGGGCTGGCGCGGGTGGTCTACCCCGAAGCCTCCGCCACCGTGGTCTTTGTCATCATGGCGATCGTGCTGCTGACGCGGCCCGCCGGCCTTTTCGGAAGGGGCTGAGACATGGCCGACACCACCATAAGCCTCGGTACGCCCGAGGCGGTGCATGAGGAAGCGGGCTTCCTCGGCTTCACCCGCGCCCAGGCCATGGCCTTCGGCGTGCTGGTCGCCTTCGTGCTGATCAGCCCGTTCTTCCTGTACCCGGTCTTCCTGATGAAGATCCTGTGCTTCGCCCTGTTCGCCTGCGCCTTCAACCTGCTGATCGGCTATGTCGGCCTGCTGTCCTTCGGCCATGCCGCCTTCTTCGGCATGGGCGGCTACATCACGGCGCATACGCTCAAGGTCTGGGGGCTGACGCCGGAACTGGCGATCCTGGCCGGCGGGCTGGTTGGCAGCGTACTGGGGCTTGGCATTGGCTGGCTGGCGATCCGGCGGTCCGGCATCTATTTCGCCATGATCACCCTGGCCATGGCGCAGATGGTCTATTTCTTCTGCCTCCAGGCGCCCTTCACCGGCGGCGAGGATGGCATCCAGCAGGTGCCGCGCGGCAGCCTGTTCGGCGTGGTCTCGCTGGATTCGGATTTCACCCTGTACTGGGTGGTGGCCTTCGTTTTCCTGGCCGGCTTCCTGCTGGTGCACCGCGTGGTGCATTCGCCCTTCGGCCAGGTGATGAAGGCGGTGCGGGAGAATGAGCCGCGCGCGACCTCCCTCGGCTATCGCACGGATGACTACAAGCTGATGGCCTTCGTGCTGTCCGCCGCCCTGTCCGGCGTGGCCGGCGGCACCAAGGCGCTGATCTTCGGCATCGCCACCCTGGTCGACGTGAACTGGACCATGTCGGGGGAGGTGGTGCTGATGACCCTGGTCGGCGGGCTCGGCACGGTCTTCGGGCCGGTTGTCGGCGCGGCTGTCATCGTCACCATGCAGAACTACCTGGCGGAGTTCGGTGCCTGGGTCACGGTGATCCAGGGCGTCATCTTCGTCGCCTGCGTGCTGGCCTTCCGGCGCGGCGTGGTGGGTGAGATCGGCAACTGGCTGAAGGTGAAGCTGTAGCCGGCGCTGGCCTGCGGCCGGGTCACTGATCCGGCCGGCTGCGCACCACTTCACGGCTGGTTAAGCGCGTTTCCATAGGGTGGCCGGAACGGAAACGTCACGCGCCCGAGGTCTCATGCAGGTCCGCCATCTCCTCGTTGCCACGCAGTGGGCTCTCGCGCTTTGCGTCGTGGCGGCCTGCCTGCTCGGCTGGTCGGCGCTGCGCAACAGTCGAACGGATCTCGACTACCTGACCCGTGTCGCGGTGGCGCCGCTGATCGACCTGAAGGCGATGTCGGATGCCTATGCGGTGGCAGTGGTCGATGTCAGCCACAAGGTCCGAAACGGCGGCATGGCCTGGCCCGAGGGCTTGGCGAGCTTCCGCGAGGCACAGGCCAAGATAACCGAGAGCCTGGCCCGCCTCGATGCCGCCCCGCTGGATGCCGGGGCCTGGGCCGAGGTCCGCCGCCGGCGCCAGGCGGCGGATGCCGCCGTTACGGCGCTCGCCGCCGCCCTGCAGGGCCAGGACCGAGCGGCGCTGGATGATCTGGTGCTGAACGCGTTGTACCGGGACATCGACCCGCTGAGCGAGGCGGTCGGCAGCCTGTCCGACCGCATTCTGGCGCAGACCGACCGTCGGCTGCAGGCCAGTGACAGCAGCACCCTGCTGCTCGGCAAGGTGCTGGCTGGACTGGTCGTAGCCGCGCTGCTGGTGGCGATGGGCGCGCTCTGGCTGGTGCGCCGCCGAGTCGCCCTTCCACTACGCGCCCTGACCGATGCGATGCGGGACGTGGCGGAGGGCCGCCTGGACGGCGCCTGTGCCCTGACCCCGCGCCGGGACGAATTCGGCCTGATGGCGGATGCGCTCGAGGTGCTGCGGGATCGCAGCGAGGAGACGGTGCGCCTGCGCGCCGAGCAGGAACGTGCCCGCGCAGCGGCAGGGGAGGCACAGGCGGCCGCCCTGCGCGCCATGGCGGAAGCGGTGGAGCAGAAGGCCGGCGATGCCAGCGACGCGATGGGGGCCAGCCTGGCCCGGATGGGGGCGGCGGCCCAGGCCATGGGCGAACTCGCCCAGGCCTCCGCCCGTGCCGGCACGGATGTGGGCGCCGCGGCGAACCGCGTGCTGGAGAACGCCGAATCCGGCGCCGCGGCGACCGAGCAGATGACCGCCAGCATCCGCAGCATCACCGATCAGGTCGCCGCCGCCGCCGCGGCCACCGGCCGTGCGGTGCGGGAGACGGAGGAAGGCACGCGCGCCATCGCCGGGCTGCAGGAGGCAGTGGGCCGGATCGGCACCGTGGCGCGGCTGATCGGCGATATCGCCGGCCAGACCAACCTGCTCGCCCTGAACGCGACCATCGAGGCCGCGCGCGCGGGGGAAGCCGGGAAGGGCTTCGCCGTGGTGGCTGGGGAGGTGAAGTCGCTCGCCAGCCAGACCGCCAAGAGCACCGAGGAAATCGTCCGCCACATCGCCGAGGTTGGCGCGGCGACGGAGGCGGCCGTGAAGGCCGTGCACGCCACGATCGGCACGATCGCCGAACTGGATGGCATCTCCGCCACCATCGCGGAGGCCATGGCGCAGCAGAACGAGGCGACGGCGGATATCGCACGCACCGTCGTCGGCACCGCCGATGCGGCCCGGCAGATGTCCGGCCGCCTGGCCGCCGTGACCGAGGCCGGTGCGGAGGTGGGCAGCCGCGCCGTGGCGATGGACGAAATGACCGGAGAGGTGATGTCCGGCCTTACCGGCCTGCGTCATGCCCTGGTGGCGACCGTGCGCGGCGTGGCGCCGGAGTTGGAGCGGCGCAGCTCGCCGCGCCATGCGCTGGACCGTGAGGCGGTGCTGCACCATGCCGGCGGGACGCTGGCGGTGCGGATGCGGGATGTCTCCATGGGCGGGGCTTGGCTGGGCGCGGGCGCCGCCTGGCCGGCGCAGCTGGCCCGTGGCAGGCGGCTGGATCTGAACCTGCCCGGCATCGGTCGTCGCGCCGCGGAGGTGGTGCGGGTGGACCCGACCGGGCTGCGCCTGCGCTTCACGGCGCAGCGGCTGACGGAGGCGGAGGTTGCCACCCTCGTTGCCGGAATGCCGAAGCTGCGCGCAGCCTGAACAGTCTTTCTGCCGCTGCTGGCGGCATACTGGTCATGACCCGTGCAGGTGCAGGGCGGAAACTAGACAATCCGTCCAGAAGTCAGGCTTGCGCGCCCGGGTCAGCCTGTCATGTAGCATGGCATGACGTGGTCCATTCTCCTGCGTGATCCGGCGACCGGTGAATTCGGCGTCGCGGTGGCCAGCCGCTTCCTGGCGGCCGGCGCGCTGTGCCCTCGGGTGGAAGGTGGCGTCGGCGCGGCCAGCACGCAGGCGCTGGTCAACCCCTTCCTGGCGCCGGATGCGCTGGCGAGGCTGCGGGCCGGGCAGGGGCCTCGGCAGGCGCTGGATGAGCTGATCGCCGCCGATGCCGGCCAGGCGACGCGCCAGGCGCATGTGCTGGCCGCCGACGGCACCAGCGCCCAGCATACCGGCACGGAATGCATCGGCTGGTGCGGGCATCTTTCGGCGCCGGATGTGTCAACAGCCGGCAATATGCTGGCCGGCCCCGAGGTGCTGCGCGCCACGCTGGACGCCGCCATGGCTGCCGCCGGCCTGCCGATCGCGGAACGCCTGCTGCTGGCGATGGAGGCCGGCGAGGCGGCGGGCGGTGACAAGCGCGGCCGGCAATCGGCCGCGATGCAAGTGGCCTCGGCCGACGCCTACCCGGACCTCGACCTGCGCGTGGATGACCATGCGGACCCGCTGGCGGAACTCCGCCGGCTGCATGGCGTGTGGCGCGGCTATCTGCGGCATTTCCGGCGGTTCCTGCCGGGGCGCGATCATCCGGGCGTGTTCGACCGCGCGGTGATCCAGGCGGCGATTGCGGAGGCTGAATGAGCACGCCCGTCCTCGACCTCGCCCGCGTCACCGTCGAATTCCCCACCGATCGCGGGCGGTTGCGGCCGGTGGATGGCATTTCCTTCAGCGTGGAGGCGGGCCGGACCCTGGCCGTGGTCGGCGAAAGCGGCTGCGGCAAGTCCGTCACGGCGCTCGCCATCATGGGGCTGCTGCCGCAGGGCGGCGAGGTCGGCGGCGGCATCCGCCTGGGCGGCGAGGAATTGCTGGCGCTGACGCCGGACCAGCGCCGCGCCCGCCGCGGTGGCGAGATGGTCATGGTGTTCCAGGAACCCATGACCAGCCTGAACCCCGCCTTCACCGCCGGCGAACAGGTGGCGGAGGCGCTGCGCCTGCATCAGGGCCTGTCGCCCGAGGCGGCATTTGCCAAGGCCATCGAGATGTTTGCCCGCGTCCGCATCCCGGAACCGGAACGCCGCGCCCGCAGCTACCCGCACCAGCTTTCCGGCGGCATGCGCCAGCGGGTGATGATCGCCATGGCCTTGGCTTGCCGCCCGCGCCTGCTGATCGCCGATGAGCCGACCACGGCGCTGGACGTGACGGTGCAGGCGCAGATCCTGGCGCTGATCGACGAGATGAAGCGGGAGACGGGCACCGCCGTGGTGCTGATCACGCATGATCTCGGCGTGGTGCGCGACCACGCGGATGATGTGGTGGTCATGTATGCAGGCCGCGTCGCCGAACGCGCCCGCGCCGCGGATCTCTTCGCCAACCCACAGCACCCCTACACGATCGGGTTGTTGGGTGCCGCGCCGCGGCTGGAGGGTGGCGTCGCCCGGCTCGCCAGCATCGAGGGCACGGTGCCCGACCTGCTGCACCCGCCGCCCGGCTGCCGCTTCGCCCCGCGTTGCCCCTTCGTCATCGCCAAATGCGCGGAACAGCCGCCACTCGCGGAGGTCACGCCCGGCCACCAGGCGGCCTGCTGGCGCGCGCCACTCGACACGCTGCTGGAGGCCGCGTGATGACGCCGCTGCTGGAATTGCGCGACGTCGCCAAGGGCTTCCCGGTGCGCGATGCCATCGGCCGCCGGCGTGGCGCGGTGCGGGCGGTGGATGGCGTCTCGCTTGCCGTGCCGAAGGGCAGCGTGCTGGCGATCGTCGGCGAAAGCGGCTGCGGCAAATCGACGCTGGGCCGCCTGGCGCTGCGGCTGATCGAGGCGGACCAGGGCCAGATCCTGTTCGAGGGCGAGGACCTGCGCGACCTGTCCGCCCGCGCGCTGCGGGCGCGGCGGCGGGACATGCAGTTGATCTTCCAGGACCCCTTCGCGAGCCTGGACCCGCGCATGACGGTGGAACAGGCTGTGGCGGAACCGCTGCGGCTGCATGGCATCGTCCCCCGGGCGCAGGAAGCGCAGCGCGTGGCCGAGTTGCTCTCCCGCGTCGGGCTGCGGCCGGAACTGGCCCGTCGCTGGCCGCATGAGTTCAGCGGCGGCCAGCGGCAGCGCATCGCCATCGCGCGGGCCTTGGCCAGCCAGCCGAAGCTGATCATCGGCGATGAGCCGGTCTCGGCGCTGGATGTCTCGGTGCAGGCGCAGGTGGTGAACCTGCTGCAGGACCTGATCCGCGAACTCGGCCTGACCTTCGTGCTGATCAGCCACGACCTCGGCGTGGTGCGCCACATCGCGGATCGCGTGGCGGTGATGTATCTCGGCCGCATCGTCGAGGAAGGGCCGACCGCGCAAGTCTTCGGCGCGCCGCGCCACCCCTATACCCGCGCCCTGCTGGCGGCGGTGCCGGGGCAGGGCCATGCCAATGCCCCGCTGCTGGAGGGCGATATCCCCAGCCCGATCAACCCGCCCTCCGGCTGCCGTTTCCGCACGCGCTGCCCCTACGCGCAGGCGCTGTGCGCGGAACAGGTGCCGCCGATGGTGGGTCTCGGCCACCTCGCCGCCTGCCACTTCCAGGACAGCCTGCCGCCGGCACTCGCCGGGCAGGACATCGACACGGGCGGCGAAAGGCTGCGCCGCCTGCAGGCCTATTTTACAGACCAGCCGCAAAAACAGGGACAACTCACATGATCCGAAAGACCCTCGCCCTCGGGCTGGTGGCGCTCGCCGCCACGCTTGGCGCGGCGCCGACCGCCGAGGCCCAGCATCTCCGCATCGCGCTGCGCGAGGATCCGGATATTCTCGACCCGACCCTGTCGCGCACCTATGTCGGCCGCATCGTCTATATGGGCTTCTGCGACAAGCTGTTCGACATCAACGCCCAGCTCCAGCCCGTGCCGCAGCTTGCCACCAGCTACAGCTGGGACGACCCCACCACGCTGACCATCAAGCTGCGCGAGGGTGTGCGCTTCCACGACGGGGAGATGATGGATGCGGAGGCGGTGCGCTATTCGCTGAACCGGCACCTGACGCTGCAAGGCAGTTTCCGCCGTTCCGAGATGGGCAATGTCACGGCGATCGAGGTGGTCGATCCGCTGACCGTCCGCATCAAGCTCGGCGCGCCCAACGCGGCCTTCCTGGCGACGCTGACGGATCGCGCCGGCATGATCCTGTCGCCCAAGGCCGCCGAGGCCGCCGGCCGCAACTTCGGCACCCGCCCGGTCTGCGCCGGCCCGATGCGCTTCGTGGAGCGGGTGGCACAGGAGCGCATCGTGCTGGAGCGTTTCCCAGAATACTGGGACGCCGCCAATATCCACTTCGACCGCGTGACCTACCTGCCGATCCCGGACAACACGGTGCGGCTGGCGAACCTGCAATCCGCCGCGGTTGAGTTCGGGGAGCGGATGGAGCCGGACGATCTGCGTTCGATCCAGCGCAACCGCAACCTGCGCGGCGTGCCGGTGGAGGAGCTGGGCTACCAGGGCATCACCATCAATATCGGCAACGGCGCGCGCGCCAACACGCCGATGGGGCGTGATGCCCGCGTGCGCCAGGCCTTCGAGCTCTCGCTGGACCGCGCCGCCATCAACCAGGTGGTCTATGAGGGGATGTACACCCCGACCCGCCAGCCGGTGCCGCCGGCCAGCAGCTTCCATGTCCGCAGCTTCCAGCCGGAAGCCCGCAACGTGGAACGCGCCCGCGCCCTGCTGCGCGAGGCCGGCCATACCGCGCCGGTGCCGGTGGAGCTGACCATCCCGAACAATCCGGACCTCCGCCAGGCCGGCGAGGTGATCCAGGCGATGGCGCGGGAGGCCGGCTTCGAGGTGACGCTCCGCGCCTCCGAATTCGCCTCGGCGCTGGCGGGTGCGGTGCGGGGTGAGTTCGAGACCTTCCTGCTCGGCTGGTCCGGCCGCACCGATCCGGATGGCAACATCTATGCCTTC
>LNFM01015711.1_pt1 | contig 22138 bp, 20 predicted proteins | sample 596031 | NCBI WGS metagenome assembly LNFM01 (sample SAMN04254537, study PRJNA301005) | activated carbon metagenome | isolation source: dual media filters at the Ann Arbor, Michigan drinking water treatment plant | place: USA: Ann Arbor
GGCACGCTGTCCTTCCTTACTGCCGAAGCGGCGCTGGCCGCCGACGGACCCGGCGCCGCCGACATCGCCTTCATGACCCGCGAGGTCACGGGCAAGTCCAGTCCGGGCAATCTGACGCCCGAATTGCAGGGCTTCGACGCGGTCGTGCTCAAGTCGCCGAACCTGAAATGGCTGCAGATCCATCCGGCCGGGGCCGAACGGCCGATCTATCGCGAATTGCGCGCGCGCGGTGTCAAGGTGACGACCGCCTCGGGCGCCACGGCCGTCACCGTGGCGCACAGCACCCTGGGCGCGGTGATCGCGATCAACCGGCGCTTTCCGCTGCTGGCCGATGCACAGCGCCGCCATGCCTGGGAGCCGCGCCTGGGCGAGCGTTCGCCGCGCGATCTCGCGGGGCAGTGCGCGGTGATCGTCGGCATGGGCCCAATCGGCCAGAACATCGCCAGGCTGCTCACGATGCTGGGCATGCGCGCCATCGGCGTGCGGCGCACCGCCGAGCCGGTTGAGCCGTGTGAGCGCGTCGTCGCCTATGAGCAGTTGCACCAGGTGCTGCCGGAAGCCGACTGGCTGATCCTGTGCTGCCCGGCCTCGCCGGTGACGCGCGGCATCGCCAATGCGGCGGCCTTCGCGGCGATGCCCGACGGTGCGCATTTCGTGAACGTCGCGCGCGGCGAAGTCGCGGTGGAGAACGACGTCATCGCCGCGCTGCAGAGCGGCAAGCTCGGCGGCGCCTATCTCGACGTGTTCGAGCGCGAGCCGCTCGATCCGGCCTCGCCGCTGTGGGACCTGCCCAACGTGCTTTCGCTGGGCCAGAACGAGGCGATCTTCGGCATCTTCCTCGAAAACCTCGCGCGCTTCCGCGCCGGTCAGGCCTTGCGCAACGACGTCGACAGGCTCGGCTGAAGCGCACGCGCGACCGCCTCGCGGTCGAGGCGCGCCCTTAGGCCGATGACCACCAGCCTGCCCGGTTTCGCTCCGACGGGAGCCACATCGATCTCGAAGCGCTGGCCGACGACGTGCAGCGCGACCTGATTCAGGATGCCTTTTGCGCGCAGAACGCCCGTGCCGGGTGCGCTCAGCCGTTGGCCGAGCTCGGTCATGTCGATGTTCTCGTGCACATCCAACTCCAGTGAGTCGTAGAGCGATGCCGCATCGGGTGCGCCGGGCGTCGTGAGTGTCGCCGACAGACGAGGCGCTGCGCCGTCGCGCAGGCCGAGCAGCAGGTCGGGCGCGATCTCGGCCCGTGTTGCCGGGATAAGCCGTGCCGCGGGACTTTGCGTAGCCAGCCACGCGAGCGTCTCCTGCAATGACGTCTCGTCCACGAGATCGCAGCGATTGGCAATGACGAGGTCGGCGGCGGCGAGCTGGCGGGTGATCGTGTCGCCGAGGTAGGCGTCGTCGGCCATCGTCCGCACGGTCTCGACGTCGACCATCACGACGATGCCGTCAATGCGATAGGCCGGCAGGAGGGTGACGGCGCTGGCGACCATGCCCGGCAGCGCGACGCCGCTGGTCTCGAGCACCACGCGCTCGATGTCCGGCCGCTGCTCGGGCAGCGTCATCAGCGAGTCCATCAGGTCGGAGCCGTAGTTGCAGCAGACGCAGCCGCCGGAAATCTCCAGCGTGTCGCCGCTCGACGACACGATCAGGTCGCGGTCGATCGGTGTCGCGCCGAAATCGTTGACCAGCACGGCGAGTCGCTGGCCGTCGGCGGCGCGCAGCAGGCGATTGACGAGCGTCGTCTTGCCGGTGCCGAGATAGCCGCCGATCACCGTGACCGGCAGCCGTCCACCCGGCCGCACGCCGCTCACGTCTTCGCTCACACCCCGTTGGCGGGGAAGGGACGGCCGCCCTGGACCGTGCCCCAGATGCGCACGTCCTTCAGCTTGTCCGGCGCGATCTCCAGCGGATCGTCCTCCAGCACCGCGAAGTCGGCGCGCTTGCCGCACTCGATCGAGCCGACCTCGCCATCGAGCCTGAGCGTCCAGGCGGCGCCCAGCGTGATTGTGCGCAGCGCGTCGGCCACCGAGATGGCCTCGCTGGTGCCGAGCGTCCGGCCGCTGGCGGTAAGCCGGTTGACGGCGCACCACGCCGTGAAGATCGGGCCGAGCGGCGTCACCGGCGCGTCGGAATGGATCGCGAGCGGCACGCCGCTGGCCAGCGCGGTGGCGCAGGCGTTCATGCGCATCGCCCGTTCCGGACCGACCGTCGTCTCGTAATGCTGGTCGCCCCAGTAGAAGTGATGGTTTGGAAATAGGTTGGCGCACATGCCGAGCCGCGCCATGCGCCGGAACTGCGCGGCGTCGGCGAGCTGGCAATGCTGCAGCGTGAAGCGATGGTCGCGCGCCGGCTGGTCGAGCAGCGCGCCTTCGAGGCAATCCAGCGCCATCTCGGTCGCCTGGTCGCCATTGGTGTGGCTGTGCACCAGCACGCCCTTCTGTAGTGCGAGCTTGTAGAGGCCGCTGATCGCCTCGGGCGGCGTGTACCACAGGCCGTTCGGCGCGCCGTTGTAGTAGCCGGGCCACCGCAGCCGCGCGGAGAAGCCCTGGATCGAGCCGTCGACGAACAATTTGATGGCGCCGAGCCGCAGCCGGTCGGTCGATTTCGCCTTGAGCTTCACGGCGATGTCGACCACCTGCTCGGGCGTCAGCGCCTGGAAGCGGCGGAACGAGACGATGCGCACGGGGAAGCTGGCTTCACCGGTGACGCGTGCCATCATCGAGACCGCGTCGTCCGGCAGCAGGTTGGCGAGATCGGTCGCCGTGGTGACGCCCTGGCGCACGCAGAGCTTGGCGAAGCGCTTCAGGCCTTCCTCGTCGTTGGCCAGCGCCTCGCGGTCGAAACCGACATGGGCGCCGACGATCGTCATCGCCTCGGGGCCCTTGAGCTCGCCGGTCGGCAGGCCGTCGGCGCCGAGCGGAATACCGGGATGGTTGACGCCCGGCCGCATCAGGCCGGCCAGTTCGAGCGCGCGGGTGTTCACGTTGAAGATGTGGCCGCTGGCATGCATCACGCCGATCGCGCGCGTCGTCGACACGCGGTCGAAGTCGGCGCGCACGACGCGACGGTCGCCGTAGTAGATGGGGTCGAGGCCCCAGCCGGCGAGCACTTCCGTGGGTGAACCGAGCTTGCGCTCGGCCTCCTGCAGGCGCGCCACGACGTCCTCGATGGACTCCGCGCCCTTCCACACCTTGCCTTCAGGATCCATGCGGTCGAAGCGGCCAAGATAGGTGTAGCGCCAGAAGGTGCCCTCGGCAGCGTGGCTGTGGCCCTCGACGAGACCGGGCATCAGCACCTTGTCGGCGAAGCGTTCGTCCAGCGTGTAGGTGCCCCAGCCGGCGAGTTCCTCCAGCGGGCCGGCGCCCAGGATGCGGCCGTCGCGCACGGCCACGTGCGTGGCCTCGGGCCGGGCGGGATTCATGGTGAGGATTCGGCGGGCGCGGAAGATCGTGATCGGGCTGAGTGTCATGTCTCCGACAGTAGCGGCCCTGCGGCGGCAACGCCAAGCGTTGCGAAGTTGCCGGCAACGTATACGCTGCCGGAAAGCAGGCGAATGACCTGCTCCAGACAAACAAGGCCAGAGGGACGGCGCCGCCTCCTCGCTTCGGCCCGGAGGAGACATCGATGCGCCTGTCACGTCGCGCCACGCTCGGCCTGTTGGCCACGTCACCCGCCCTGGCGGCGCCCGCGGTATGGGCGCAAGGGCGCGACTGGCCCAACCGGCGGCTCCGACTCCTCGTTCCCAGCGCCGCCGGTGGCTACGAAGTCTATGCCCGCATCCTGGCGCCGCGCCTCGCGGAACTGCTGGGCCAGCCCGTCGTCGTCGACAACAAGCCCGGCGCCAACGGCATCATCGGCATGCAGGAAGTCCAACGCAGCGCGCCCGACGGCTACACCTTCATGTTCGCCCATATCGGCGCGATCTCGATCGGCAGCAGTATCTACACCAACATGCCGCTCGATCCGGTCGACGATCTCGCCTCGATCTCGGTCGCCGTCACCTCGCCGCTGGTCTGGGTGGTGACGCCGTCGCTGCCCTTCAGAACGATGCCGGAGTTCATCGCCAAGGCGAAGGCGGAGCCCGGCCAGTGGCGCTACGGCCTGCCCGCGTCCGGCAGCATTCCGCACCTGGTCGCGGAGGACACCAAGATCCGCCACAAGCTCGACATGCCCGCGGTGCCCTACCGCAGCACGCCGCAGTCGCTGTTGGCGGTGATCAACGGCGAGGTGCCGATCACGGTCGACAGCCTCGGCGCCAGCGCCGGTCACATTGCCGGCGGCAAGCTGCGCGCACTGGCCGTCACCTCGCGCGAGCGCTCGGAGAAGCTGCCCGACGTGCCAACGATGATGGAACTCGGCCTCGATCCGCGCGAATGGGTGGCCTGGTACGCCTTCATGGCGCCCAAGGGCACGCCGGACGAAATCATCCAGAAGCTGAATACGGCCATCAATCAGGCGCTGCGCGAGGAGGCCATCGCTACGCGCATCCGCGAGCTGGGCGCCTCGCCGCGCATCACCACGCCGGCCGAGACGCTCGCCTTCATCACGCAGGAGCGCACCGACTTCGGCGCCATCGCGCGAGCCGGCAAGATCAGGGTGGAATAACGTAGATCTTTGATTTTCTGAGTCGAAATCAAATGCTTCCCCATTCACATGGGGAAGTGCCCCGTCACACGGGGCGATGGGGTCATAGGCCGAGCAAAGCTTATGACCCCTCCGTCGGCGTAAGACGCCGACACCTCCCCAGATGACTGGGGAGGCGGACTCGCTTCTCTACCGAACCGTATTGCGCGGCACGTCGCGGAACGGCTTGGTCGTGTCGATGCTCGGCTCCTTGGGCATCTTGAGGACGCGCTCGGAGATGATGTTGCGCTGGATCTCGTCGGTGCCGCCGGCAATCGACGTGGCCGGCACCGAGACCAGGATCTCGGCGATCGTGCCGTTCAGCGGGCTGTCGGCGCCGGTCAGCAGGGCGTCGGCGCCCGAGAGCTGGGTGTGGATGCGGGCCGCAGCGCGGGCGATATGGCTCGCGACCAGCTTGCCCAGCGAGCCCTCGGGGCCCTGCGGCTTGCCCTGCTGGGCGGCAGCCCGGGCGCGGCGGGCGGTCCATTCGGCGGCCTTCGACATGGTGAGCAGCTTGGCGATCTCCTGCCTTACCACCGGATCGCCGAGATGGCCGGTCTCCTTGGCGCGCGACAGGATCAGGTCGACCCGGCCCGCGCGCTGCGGATACCACTTGTAGGGCTCCATCGTCGTGGCGATCTCGGCCCGCTCCTCGTCGTAGGCGCGGCCCTTGCGGTCCGACCCCATCGCCCAGGTGCGCAGGCCGTCGGCGCCGCGGCGCTCGTGCATCAGGGTCGTCGTCGTCACGGCCCAGCCGTCGCCCACGTTGGCGACCAGGAACTCCGGCTCAACCACGGCGTCGGTCATGAACACCTGGTTGAACGAGGCGTGGCCGTTCATCTGCTTCAGCGGCTGCACGTTCACGCCGGGCTGGTGCATGTCGATGATGAAGTAGGACAGGCCCTTGTGCTTGGTCTGGTCCCAGTCGGTGCGGGCCAGCAGCAGGCCCCAGTGTGCGTGATGGGCTGAGGTCGTCCAGACCTTCTGGCCGTTCACGATCCACTTGTTGCCGCTCATCTCGGCGCGGGTGACGGCGCCGGCCACGTCGGAGCCGGAGCCGGGCTCGCTGAAGAGCTGGCACCAGGTGTCCTCGCCGGTGAGGATGCGGCGCAGGAACTTCTCCTTATGGAGATCGGTGCCGTGCGCGAGGATGGTCGCGGCGGCCAAGGTGCGGATGCCGGCCTTGGCGACGCCGATCGCGCCGATGCGCGCGAATTCTTCGTCGACGACGGCCTGGAAGGCCTGCGGCAGGTCGCGGCCGTACCATTCCTTGGGCCAGGTCGGGACGCCCCAGCCCGAATCGGCCAGCTTGTTGCGCCATTCGACGAGGCCGAGTTCGGGGCTCCAGTTGGCTTCGAGCCAGGCGCGCACGTCGGCGCGGACGGAGTCTTCGGTGAGTTCGTTCATCTTCCTGCTCCTCAGGCGGCCCAGTGCTGCATCATCTGCTCGCGGTGGTGATGGGCATCGCCCAGCAGCACCTCCGAGCTCTTGGCGCGCTTGAACCAGAGATGGGTGTCGTTGTCCCCTGGATGGCATGGACGGCCGTCTGCAGGGCCGCGTCGCTGGCGGCGGCCTTGGCGAGCGATGCCACGGCGACGATATCGTCGTCACCCTCGTCGAGCGCGGCGGCGGCGTAGTAGGCCGCCGACTTGGCCAGCTCCACGTCGACCAGCATGTCGGCATGCTTGTGCTTCATCGACTGGAACGAGGCGATGGCGCGGCCGAACTGCATGCGCATCTTGGCGTATTCCAGCGAATCCTCGCGCAGCCGGTCGGAGACGCCAGCCATTTCGTTGGCGAGGCAGACCGCAGCCTCGACCATGGTACGGGCGAACGGCGCGGCGGCAGCGCCGGCCTCGCCGAGCAGGGTCGCTTCCACGCCCTTGAAGTCGAGGTGGGCGAGTTTGCGGGTCTCGTCCATCGTCTTCAGCAGCTTGCGCGACAGGCCCTTGGCGTCGCCCTTCACGGTGAAGAGCGAGAGGCCCTTGTCGCCGCTGCTGCCGGGGGCGCGGGCGAGGACCACGATGAGATCGGCGGTGTGGCCGTCGAGGACGTAGCTCTTGAAGCCGTCGAGGACGTATCCCGAACCGGACGGCTTGGCCGTCAGGGTCGTGGCCGCGGCATCCCAGCGGGACGGCTGCTCGACCCAGGCGAGGGTGGCGACGGTGTCGCCGGCGGCGATGCCGGGCAGCAGCGCCTGCTTCTCGGCTTCCGTGCCGGCATTGAGGATCGCGCCGGTCGCGAGAACGGCGGTCGAGAAGAACGGCGCGCAGAGCAGCGACCGGCCCATCTCCTCCAGCACGATGCAGAGTTCGCCGAAGCCGAAGCCCTGGCCGCCAAAAGCCTCGGGAATGCGCACGGCAGTCAGGCCGAGTTCGCTGTTGAGCTTGCGCCAGGCAGCGGCCTCGAAGCCGGCGTCGGTCGCCATCAGGCGGCGCACTTCCTTGGTGGGCGAACGCTCGCCCAGGAAGCGGCGCAGGTTCGACCTGAACTCTTCCTGCTCGCTGGAGAAACTGAACTTCATAAACGAATCCTCCCAGTGCCGATTTTAGGCACTGGGAGAGATGACCGGAAGCGCCCCCGACGGGTCGGAGATTGCAGGGCGAGACGCCGACGCGGCGTCACCGCCTCACAGGTCGAGCAGGTCGATGTGCACCGTCGACGGGTTCTGCGCGCCGGCGGCCACGAAACCGAAGCTGGTTTCGCCGTCATGGGCGATCGTTCCGTTGTGGGCGGTATTGCCGATCACGTAGCCGCTCGCATCGTGCGACACGATGACGGCGTTCCAGATGTCGGTGATCTGGTTGGTCGTCTCGATCTTGACCTGCCAGCCCGTGACCGTGGCGTCGCCCTCGTTCTCCAGGGTCACGCTGCCGTTGAAGCCGCCCGACCAGGAATTGACGATCGCGAACATGGCCTCGAGATCGCCCGAGCCCGACGGCTCCGTCGGGGTGGTGGGAGTCGATGGCGTGGTTGATGTCGTCGGCGCGGTGTCGTCGTCGACGATTGTGCCGGTGCCGGTGGCGCGCGTGATCGTGGCGCCCACCGCGTTGCTGAGGACGACGCCGAAATGCTCGTTGCCCTCGACCAGTCTGTCCGGGCTGATCTCGATCGTGATCGTCTTGCTCTGCTCGCCGGCCGCGAAGGTGACGTGGCCGTTCTCGGCGATGAAGTCAGCCGCGCCGGCCTCGCCGTAGACGGTCTGGTAATCCACGGTTACTTCGTGCGTCGCGGCTTCCGAAAGCGTCAGCACGAAGCTCGCGATCGGACCGCTCGGCGCGCCTCCGTCGCCCGGCGCATCCTCGTGGAACTGGTATTCGATGGGCGTGAGGTAGCCCATCTTCGTCTGGTTCACGGTGTTCCAGTTGTCGTTCAGGATGCCCCCGGTGTCGCCCGAGTTGGGGTTCCACGACCAGAAGGTCCAGCTCGGCCCCTTCTGTCCCGGCGCCAGGTCGGACGTGCCGTCGTTGTTGAAGTCGCCACCAAGATACGAGGTGATCGCTTCCAGCCAAGGTGCATCCTTCGGGTCCACCAGCTTGGTGCCGAACTCGCCGATCCACACGGGCGCGATGCCTTCCTTGTAGATGTAGCCCCACATCTGGTCGAACTTGGCGGGCAGGTTCGCCGGGAAGTCGGGGCCCTGGAACCATGACTGCTCGTAGACCGAGTTGGGATAGTCGTGCGCCGAGTAGACCAGCTTGTTGTCGAGCGCGAGGTCGATCGGCCGGTCGCGCACGCCCATCAGGTTGCCGCCCCACCAATAGCTCTGGCCGTTGTAGGTGCCGATGCCTTCGACGAAGATCAACCAGTTGGGGTTCACCGTGCCGATGGCGTTGCCGGCCGTCTCCGCCGCCAGCGCCCAGTCGTTGGCGCCGCCGCTGCCCCAGGTACCGTTGTAAGGCTCGTTGTGCAGGTCCGCACCGATGACCGACTGATCGTCGGCATAGCGCGCCGCCAGCATCTTCCAGTCGTTGATCCAGGCCGACTGCGTATACTGGCTGTTGTACCACAGGCCATTCTCGGACGTGCCGGCCCCGGCATTGCTGCGGTGATGGTCGAGGATGATCTTGAGGCCGATCTCGTTTGCATAGTCGACGATCTTGTCCATGACCTGCAGCGCCGACAGGCCCTGCAGGTCCGGGTTCTTGCTGAAGTCGATGCCGTTCGGCGCGGTCGTCGTATGCAGCATCTCGCTCGAGAAGGGCATGCGGATGGTGTTGAAGCCCAGATCCACCATCTGGTCCATCATGTCCTTGTAGCCGCGCGTCCACAGGCCGTGCGGCGCGAAGGTCGACGATTCGAAGCCGAACCAGTTCACGCCGGCGATCTGCACCGAGTGTCCGGCCGAGTCGACGATCTGGTTGCCCGAGGTGCTGAGCCAGCCGGGCGCCGCGCGTCGGAAATGCCGAGCGTCGGGCCGGCCGGCGCATCGTCGTTGACGATCGTGCCGGCACCGGTCGCGTCGGCGATGGTCGCGCCGGTCGGGCTCGACAGGACGACGCTGAAGCCTTCGTTGGCTTCAACGGCCGAATCGCCAGTCGTGGCGATCTGAATCGTCTTCTGCGTCTCGCCCGCTGCGAAGGTGAGCGTGCCGGATTGCGCGACATAGTCGCTGCCGGCAAGCGCCGTGCCGTTGGCCGTCGCGAAACTCACCGTGACCGGCGTGGCCGAAGCCGCGGACAGGCTCACGGTGAAGCTGGTCTGCCCGGGCGTTGCCGCGCTTCCTTCGGCCGAGGAGGCGTCGTTGATCGAGAGTGAGGGCAGGGCGGTGGCGCTGTCGTCGTTGACGATGGTGCCGAGCGCGCTGCCGTCCCTGATCGTGGCGCCGGTCGGCGACGTGAGGTTGACCTTCAGGGTCTCGCTGGCCTCGACCGCTGTGTCGCCGGTCACCTGGACGCGGATGACCTTCGACGTCTCGCCGGCGGCGAATGTCAGCAGGCCCGACTGGGCGACATAGTCCTGGCCGGCTTTGGCGGTGCCGTTGGTGGTCGCGTAGGCGACCGTCACCGGGCCGGACGTCGCCGCGGACAGGCTGACGGTGAAGGCCAGCTCGCTGGCGCCGCTGTTGCCCTCCGTCACCGTGGCGTTTGCAATCGTGATCGTGGCGTCGTCGTTCTCGATCGTCCCGATGCCAAGGCGGTCGGCGATCTTGCCGCCGGTCGCTCCGGTCAGGTTGATCTTCAGCGTATCGTTGCCTTCGATGATCGTATCGCCGGTGACCTTGATGTTGATCACCTTGGAGGTCTCGCCGGGCGCGAAGGTGACCGTGCCGGTCTGGGCGACGTAATCCAGCCCTGCCTTGGCCGTGCCGTCCTCGGTGCCGTAGGTCACGCTCACCGGGCCGGTGGTGGCCTCCGAGAGGGTGATCGTGAAGGCGAGATCGCGCGTGCCGCCGTCGCCTTCCTTCACAGTGGCGTCGGCGATGGTGATCCTGGGGACGATGACGTCGTCGGTGAGGACCGTGCCGACCGCCGCGCCGTCGGCGATGGTGGCGCCGCTCGGGGCGGAAAGAGTGAGCGCCAGCGTCTCGTTCAGCTCGGCGACCTTGTCGCCGTTCACCGTGATGCTGATGGTCTTCTGTGTCTCGCCGGCGCCGAAGGTGATGGTGCCGGATTTGGCGATGTAGTCCGAGCCCGCCGTGGCGGTGCCGTCGGCCGTGGCGTAGGCGACCGTAACGGGACCGGTCGCGGCCTTGGACAGGCTGACCGTGAAGTTCATCTGAACGGCGCCGCTGTTGCCCTCGATGACCGAGGCGTCGCCGACCGAGATCGTCGGCAGGACCGGCGACGGCTCCTCGCCAACGCCGTTCAGCTCCAGCCCAGTCGTCGTCGTGCCACCCGAGGCGCCGGGAGTCGCCTGGAAGCCGAAGGTGACGCTCCCGCCGGACGAGACGTCGCCGTTGTAGGAGGCATTCCGGATGACGTAGTGGGTGCCGACGCGGCTGACGATCTCGGCGCCCCAGATATTCGTGATGGTGTAACCGGCATCGAACTCGACGGTCCAGCCATGGAGGCTACTCGTGCCGGCATCGACGGTCATGTTGCCGATGAAGCCGGAACCCCAGTTGTCCTTGACCGTGTACTTGACCGTAGCCATCGCTTCCCTCCGCTCAGTTTCCGCGCATCGCGTGCGAGACAGATGCCATCGACATTGGGGCGTTACATCGGCGACCGGCCGGGTAGTCGGTGAACACGGCAGGAAAGTCGGCGAACGGGTCGCTGCGCGCCTGGCAGGCAGTGCTTGCCTGACTGCTCCAAATGCCCAATCTTTCTCGGGAATTCAGCCGTCCCGCCCGGAGCGCCTCGACCTTGTCCGCACTTCTGCTTGCCCGGTGGAACGGCCTGTCTCTGTTCTGGCGGGTCCAGATCGCGGGCTGGGGGCTGTTCGCGATCGCCGACCTGTTGGCGCAGCGTATCGCCTTTCACAGCTTTTCGGTCGCCTTCGCCCGGACAGGCCTCATTCTCGTCTGCCTGGTCGCGATCTCGACGGCGATGCGCGGCGTCTACGTCACGCATCGCTTCGCTCATCGCGTCTCGATCGGCGGTGTGGCGCTGATCGCGCTGCTCTCGCTGCTGGGAGCGCTCGTCGTCGCGAGCATGATCGTTCTGGTCCATGAGGCTGTGCCCTGGATCGTGCCGCCCGACCGTCGTGGCGTCGAAGAGTTCTTCGTTCCATTCGTGCATTACTTCTTTGCCCTTGCGGGGTGGAGCCTCGCCTATTTCTGGCTGCGCGCAGAGATGGCGGAACAGGCGCAGCATCGAAGGACAATGCGCGCCGAAGCCGAAGCCCTGCGGGCCGAACTCGAACAGCTTCGCCTGCAACTCGATCCTCACTTCCTGTTCAATGCCCTGAACGGTGTCGCGGAGGAGATCCCCGAGCACCCGACCGCGGCATTAGACATGCTCCGCAACCTCACCGCCTACCTCCGGCACTCGCTCGACGGCATAAGTCACACGGTTGTCACGGTGGAGAGCGAAGTGACGGGGCTCGCCGCCTACCTCGCCGTCCAGAAGGCACGCTTTGGCGATCGCCTGCAGACACGGCTGGACGTGGCGCCCGAGGCCATGAGCCATCGTATCGCGAGCTTCCTGCTGCAGCCGCTGGTGGAGAACGCCGTCGATCTGCGCATCGTCATTCGCGCGAACGGCGATGCGCTTCATGCCGAGGTCTCGAATGCAGGAACGCTTGCCCCCGCCAATACACCGCGCCGCCAGCGCCTGGGCATCGGCGTGGAGAATGTGCGGCGCCGGCTCGCGCTGCATTATCCCGGACGGCATGCTTTCGAGCTGCGCGAAGCGGGCGAACGGCCTGAAGAGAAGAGGGTGATTGCAACACTGGAGCTGAGGGGCGAGCCGTGCGGGTCCTGATCGTCGATGACGAGGCACTGGCCCGCAGCGCCATGCGGCGCTTGCTGGCGTCGCTTGCTCATGTGGAGATCGTGGGCGAGGCGGACAGCGCCGAGGAGGCCCGCACGCAGGTTGCGATGCTGCAGCCCGACCTGATCTTCCTCGACATCGAGCTGGGCGGCGGGAGCGACGGCTTCGACCTGATCGAGTCGCTGGAACGTCCGCCCATCGTGGTCTTCGTCACAGCCTTCGCGGAGCACGCGGTCGAGGCCTTCGCCGTGAATGCCGTGGATTACCTGCTGAAGCCGGTCGAGCCGGTCCGCCTCGAAGCGGCGCTGGCGCGGGCGGCGCGCCAGCTCGCGCTCTCGGCGCTGCCGCCGGGGCCGGGCGTGATCGAGCTCAGGACACCGCGGCGGACATTGTTCGCGACGCCGGGGGAGATCGTGGCGGTCTCCGCCGACGGCGACTTCACACGGGTGTTCGTGGCGGGCCAGCCGGCGGTGATGATCCTGCGTACCCTGGCGCATTTCGAGGAGCTGCTGCCGGCACCGCCCTTCGTGCGGCTGGGCCGGTCGGTGCTGATCAACCGCGACCGGCTGCGTAGCCTCGAAGCGCCGACGCGCTCGACCGGCCGTCTCGTGCTCGACGGCATGGCCCATCCCCTGACGATCGGCCGCGCCGCGACGGCCCGCCTGCGCGAGATCCTGGCGTCAGATAAAGGCTGAGAGCTTCCGGCCGTTCGGTCTGGCATCGATGCTGCAAGGCTCTCTCCAGCGATCGTCGTCCGGGAGGAGCTCATGAAAGCCGTCGTCATCCACGCCACCGGAGGTCCCGAGCAACTGGTTCTCGCCGAGCTGCCGGACCCCGTGCCGGGGGCGGGCGAGGTCCTGATCGATGTGGCCTATGCCGGCTGCAACTGGGCCGACACGCAGGTCCGCATGGGCATCTATCCGCATCCCATGACCTATCCGATGATCCTGGGCTTCGAGGTCTCCGGCACGGTCGCGGCGCTAGGGTCGGGGGTGACGGGCGTGAAGGTGGGCGATCGGGTGGCGACCTTCCCGGAAAAGGGCGGTGCCTATGCCGAGAAGTGCGTCGCTTCCGCCCTGGGCCTCATCAAGCTGCCGGACGCGGTCCCGCTCGACGTCGGCGCGGCCTTTCCCATCCAGGCGCTCACCGCCTGGCACATGATGTGGACGATCTACGGCGGCATCGGACCGGGCGACACGGTGCTGGTGAATGCGATCGGCGGCGGTGTCGGGCTGATGTGCACCCAGCTTGCCTTGCGGGCGGGAGCGCGTGTCATCGGCACGACCGGCACGCCGGGCAAGGAAGCCAGGGCGCTGGCCTTCGGCGCCTCGCGCGTCGTGGTGACCTCGCAGGAGGACTTCGAGCGCGCGATGCTCGACTTTACCGACGGCAAGGGCGTCGATCTCGCGATCGACTCCTACGGCGCCACCATGCTCGACCGCACGTTCGGCGTCGTGAAGATGCTGGGCCACATCATCAGCATCGGCGAGGCCGAAGGGCAGCCGTTCAAGAACATTCGCGAGCGCATCCTGCCGCGCTCGCAGACCTTCACCCGCCTGCATCTCGGCCATATCGACCAGACGTCGGCCGAATGGCAGGCCGGCGTCGACCATGTGCTGGCGGCCCTGGCCGAGGGCTGGCTCAAGGTCCCGATCGAGGGTGTGTTTCCCCTGGCCGAGGCGGCGGACATGCACCGCCGCCTCGAAGGTCGGGGCGTCGCCGGCAAGCTTTTGCTGAAGGCGGCCGGCTGACGCGCACTAGCGATCCAGCCAGACGTCCTCGAAACGCCAGTTGTTGTAGATGCTGTTGATGTGCAGCGTGACGTTCTTGACCTGCGGCTGCCAGCATCCGGCGATACGGCCGTGGCTTATGATCGGCCGCGCCACGTCCTCCTGCAGCTTGCGGTCGATCTCCCAGACCATTTCCTGCCGCTTCTTGCGGTCGGTCTCGCGCGACTGCTCCTCGAAGAGCTTGGTCATCTCCGGATTGCAGTAGTTGTTGTAGTTGCGCAGCGAGCCGCAGGCATAGCCCTCGAACAGGGTCACGTCGGGATCGTCGACCGCGCTGCCGGTGAGGTTGAGCGCGACGACATAGTCCTTCTTGAAGACGCGGTTGTAGTAGACGCTGGTGTCGATGATCTCGAGTTCGGCGTCCATCCAGATCTGCTTGAGCTGGTCGATGAGGATCACCGCCGGATCCTTGAAGGTGGCGATGTTGCGGGTGCTGACCTTGAGCTTGAGGCGCTTGTCGGGCCCGTAGCCTGCTTCCTTCATCAGCGCCCGCGCTTCCTCGCGGGCCTTCTCCACGTCGCCATAGCCGATGAGGCCCTGCAGCTTCTCCTTGGGCAAACCCCAGACACCGTCTGGCGGCGGCAGCATGGCTCCGCCCATCTGGCCTTCGCCCTCGCTCAGGATCCTGATGAAGGCATCGCGGTCGAGGGTCAGCGCCATGGCGCGGCGAACCTTCGGGTTGTCGAACGGCGCAACTTCGCGATTGACGATCAGGTTGGTGCTGACGCCGCTTTCGCGCATGGTGCACTGCGCCTGGGGTGCGTCGCGCTTGATGTTCTTCAGCAGCGGCACGGTGACGTCGGCCGGGAAGGTCATGTCGAACTTGCCGGCGACGAACGACAGCATGCGCGTCGAGCGGTCGGCGATGATCGAGAACTCGATAGCGTCGAGATAGGGCCGTCCCGGCTTCCAGTAGTCCTGGTTCTTCACCAGCTTGATGCCCTCGTTCATCTTGAAATCGGCCAGCTTGAAGGGCCCGGTGCCGACCGGCTTGCGCCGCATGTCGGCGGCCGGGACGTGGCAGGGATAGATCGGCGTGTAGCCGGAGGCGAGCAGCGCGAGCAGCGAGGGTTGCGGCTGCTTCAGATGGAAGGTCACCTCCGACGGGCTGTCCGCGGTCACCTTCTCCAGGTTGCCGTACCAGGCGCTGCGCGGATTGCGGCGCAGTTTTTCCGGCGTGAGGATCAGGTCGAAGGTGCAGGCGACGTCGGCCGCCGAGAACGGCTTGCCGTCGTGCCACTTCACGCCGTCGCGGGTCTTGAAGACCAGCTTGCGGCCGCCGTCCTTCGTCTCCCAGCTCGTCGCGAGGTCGGGCACGATGGTGTCGAGGCTGTTCTTCGGCGCGTTCTGGTCGAAGATGACGAGATTGTTGTAGATCGCCATGAAGGGGACGGCGACCGAGACAGTCGATTCCTCATGGATGGAGGCGCTGGGCGGGGTGTCCATGTGCTGGATGCGCAGCGTGCCGCCGCTTTTCTGGGTCCATCCGGGGCCTGCCCACCCGACGAGCGATGCGGCGATGCAGATCGAAGCGAAACGCGTCTTGGTGATTTTCATTCTGGTTTCCTCCCGACAACGGCTTGCTGTTGATGCTTGTGACTCTCCGTAGGATTGCAGTGCGGCTGAAAGCCTAGACCGCGTGCAGTCGGTATGTCGACCTGCTTGCGCGGTCTGCTATCGTCCGCCGCCCTTTGCGAGAAACCCGAGGAGATCCGAAGTGACCAGTGCCCCCCAACGTCTGCGCGCCCTGCTGGCCGAACCCGGCCTCGTCGTCATGCCGGCGGTGTGGGACGGGCTGACCGCCAAGCTGACCTATGGCGAAGGCTTCAAGACGGCGTTCCTGTCGGGCTCGTGCGTCGCCGCCAGCCGCCTGGGTGGCCCCGATCTCGACCTCGTCTCGTTCGGCGAGATGTTCGATTCCTTCAACATGGTGCACAGCGCCGCGCCCGACCTGCTGGTGCTGGCCGACGGTGATCACGGCTACGGCAATGCGATGAACGTGCAGCGCACCGTGAGTGCCTACGGCCGCGCCGGCGCCGCCGCCGTGCTGATCGAGGACAAGATCACGCCGCGCGCGCTCACCGCCGCCGGCAAGCCCTGCCTGCCGCGCGAGGAAGCGCGCATGAAGATCCGCGCCGCCGTCCAGGCTGCGAAGGAGTCGGGTATCCTTGTGCTCGCGCGCACCGATTGCCGTCCCACGCAGGGCATCGACGAGGCCGTGGCCCGCATCGAGATGTATGTCGAGGAGGGCGCCGACATCCTGTTCCTCGACTCGCCGGCCGACGACGAGGAGATCCGGCGTGGCGTCGCCGCCGCCAAGGGGCGCCCGTCCTTTGCCGTTTTGTCCCCCGGCGCGCCGCGCGCCACGCCCTCGCAGACCGAAGCCCTCAAGCTCGGCTTCAAGATCGGCACCTATCCGACCGGCATGCTGTCGCCTGCCGCCGCCGGCATGAAGGCCGGACTGGCCGCACTCAAGGCCGGCGAGGCCGAGAGCAAGAGCGCGCTGTCGCCCGCCGACCTGCGCGCGACGCTGGGCTACGCCGACTACGACACCGCGGCCAAGCCTTTCATCGTGAAGGCCTGAGACCCGACTTCCACCGCCGCATTGCGTTGCCGCGCGGGCCAGGAGTATTCACCGGGCACGCGCGGCCATTCCCGAGAGTAGAGAGTTCATGAAGCGCAAAGTCAGCAAGGCATTCGTTCATCTCGGTGCTTCCAAAATCCATGGTCTCGGATGCTTCGCCGACATCGACATCACGAAGGACGAACTGGTCCGCGTATGGGACGGCAAGGACAGCCGCTTTATTCCGCTGGCCAGGGCGCACGCCTCGCCGCAGGTCCAGCTCATCAAGCGCTTCGGCATCCGCAGCGCCGGCGGCTACTGGGCGCCGCTCGACTTCCTGCGGATCTCGACCGGCTGGTACATGAACCACGCCGCCGATCCCAACATCGGCTCAGACGACGGCGACGTGACCTATTATGCGCTGCGCGACATCAAGGCCGGCGAGGAACTCGTCATGGACTACCGTCTCATGGATGCGCGGCACGACAATCTTAGTCGTGACGAGGTCGTGCCGGCGACGTCCCGGGCCAAGCGGCGCCGCAAGTAGACATTCGCCTGATCGATCCGGCGGCAACCGAAGCTACTTCCGGGCCGTTCGCTTCCTTGTGCAGGAACAAGGAGAATGCCATGGCCACCGATCCCGATCCCAAGCCGCGGGAACGAACCAACACCGATATCGAGCGTGACACCGGCACCGGGGAGACGGTGCGACCGCGTGACAAGGACACCAGCCGCACTGTCGGCCCGGAGGACGAGGATCGCCGCGTGCGTCCCGGCGAACGGCGTCCGCCCGGGACGATGCCCTGACGGCAGTGCCACGCGCCGGAGCTTCGTTGCTTTAGCGCTTGCGGACGAACTCGGCGCGCAGGACCAGGCCCTTGATGGTGTCGTGGCGGCAGTCGATCTCCTGGGCATCGCCTGTAAGACGGATGGTCTTGATGACCGTGCCGCGTTGCAGCGTCTGGTTGGCGCCCTTTACCTTGAGATCCTTGACCAGGATGACGCTGTCGCCGTCGGCCAGCAGGTTGCCGACCGAGTCGCGCACCTCTACGCCGCGCGCAGCCTCCTCGGCCGCCGCCTTCTTCGCGGCTGCTTCCGCGGCGGGCATCCACTCGCCGCTGGCTTCGTCGTACACATAGTCGTCGTCGGTGTCGGCCATCTGCGCCTCGGCTCCTGCAAGAGAGCGAGCGCTCTACAGGCCGGGCGCAACCGTCGCAACCCGGCGCATCGTCTCCCCCTGAGACATCCGGGACGCGTTACAGGCTCGGATGGAGGCGATCGGCGTCTCCCGTTGCGCAGTTCCCTAAAGGGACTGTTTCAGGATCCAGTCTCGTGCCGGACCCGCTTGCTGGAAGACGCGCATCGGGCGGTTCGCGGCCGCCAGCATGCCGAGGATGCGAGCCACCATGGCGATCTTGTCCTCGGATACGACGACGGCCAGCGGACCGACCGGTCGGGTGTGATGCGCTGACCTCATGCGAACTCCCACCGCCAGGATGTTGTCGGCCCCCATACTGGTATCGGCGCTGCTTCCGTCGAGCAGCTTGCGGTAGGCATACAGTTCGGCGTTGTCGATCACGTCCAGATAGGCCTCGAACTCCGGCCGCGTGACGTCGCCCTCGGCGACAACGGTCATGAGCTGATGTTTCGAATCTATGGTCCAGTGAACCGGCATAGAGCCCAACTCTGCCAGCGACCCTGCTCAAGTGCCAGAGATGCGAAAGGAGGGGGTGACGCTGCCGGGCGGCAGGCCTATTGCTGATCGTTCATCGTTCGTGGGAGCGCCAACCAGTGACCTCGCATGAGGCTTTCCCGTCGGGTCCAGCCGCCTCGGTGTCCGAGCCGATCCGTTTCGATGGAAGGCGCCTGCGCAGCGAGCGCACCCGGCATCTGATCATCGAGGCCTATCTGATGCTCCTCCAGGAGCATGGGCGCATGCCGACTGCGGCGGAAATCGCGGCGCGGGCCGGCTATTCGGTTCGCTCGATTTTCGAGCGTTTCACCGACCTGGAGGCTCTCAGCCTCGCCACCGCCGACTACGCCATCGCGCTGGGGCAGGCCCAGGCCGAGCCCCGGGATGTCGACGGCGATCGGGCCGCGCGCATTCGTTCGCATGTGCATACCCGTGCCCAGGCCTGCGCGAAGTGGCTTCCCTTGTGGCGGATCCTCACGGCCAAGCCGGCGGAAGAGCAGTTGCCCGATATCCGGGCGCGCGTGCTGGCTGTGCGCCGGGCCAACGTCGAGCGGCTGGAACTGATGTACCGGCCCGAACTCACCGCCCTGGATCCCAAGGCCCGGGAGACCCTTGTGCTTGCCCTGGCGACCCTCACCAGTTTCGAGAGTTGGGGAGCCCTGAGAGACGACTTCGGCTTGCCGTGGGACTCTGCCCTGGACGTCTGGGCGTCGGCCATCGATCGGATGCTGCCGTCGATTTCCTGAAGACGCGGCTGTTCAGGCCTCCAGCGCCGCCAGATAGGCTTCCGCGCGCGCCGTATCCTGCGGTCCTCCGGCGAATCCCACATATCCATCGGGCCGGATGAGGCGCAGCGTCTTGGCATCGATGGGGTCGCACGCCGGCCCCATCGTCACGAGGTTGGGAAATTTCGCGGCAAGTCCGGCCACCGGATCAGGAAGGCCGAGCGCCGTGAAACGGCACCCGCCGGGTCCCTCGGCCAGCCGGTGCGGCCAGCGTTCGCCCGCTTTGGGACCGTTGGCGACCGGGCCGCTCGCGGCCGTGAGGGGACTGTCGGGATAGCCGATGTCCATCTCGCCGAGTTGGTCCGCAACCTTGTGCCGGATCTGAGGGAAACCGGCGGCGAAGCGCAGGACGGTGTTCCGGATATCCTGCAGCAGCGGATTGCGCAGCGTCGCCAGCTCGGTCAGCCGACCCGCATTCTTCAGGACGAGATCGCCGACGGCTGAGCGCTCGCGCGAGTAGCTGTCCAGGAGTGCGGGCTTCGCCGCGCCTTCGATCACCAGTGCCAGCTTCCAGGCGAGATTGAAGGCGTCCTGCATGCCCGTGTTCATGCCCTGGCCGCCGGCCGGGCTGTGAATGTGGGCGGCGTCGCCCGCAAGGAATACGCGACCCCTGGAGTATTCCTTCACCTTGCGCTCGTTGATGCGGAAGGCGGCGAGCCAGACCGGATCGGTCATCGCGATGGCAGGCGAGCCGCGATGCGCCATCAACGCGTTGATTTCCCCGAGCGTCGGATCCGGATGGAGTTCGCCGTCTGCGGCGGGACCCAGGTCGGCGATCACCCTCCAGCGATCCCCGACGATGGGAAAGAAGGCGAGTATGCCGTCGCGGTGCCAGAAGATGTGCAGGTGATCCTGGCGATCGAGGCCTGTGACGTGGCCGTCGGCCAGCGCCCAATGGGATTGCAGGGTCGAGCCTTCGAAGGCGAAGCCAAGTCCGTGACGAACCGCCGAATGCGCGCCATCGCAGCCCACGAGCCAGTCGGCCCGAAGCGTCTCGCTCTCGCCGCCGGGCCTGGTGAGGACCGCTTCCACCGAATCGCCCCTGTCGGTGAAGCCGCTCAGGCCGACGGTACGCTCGACCGTCACTCCTGCCGCGGCCAGCCGCTCCTCGAGGATGCGCTCGGTCTCGCTCTGGGGGATCATCAGCGCGTAGGCAAACCGGCTGTCGATCAGGTCGAACGCAATCCGGGCAACGATCTGCTTGCCGGTCGATATCTGCGCGCCGTGCGCCTGAAGGCCGGCCGACAGGAACCCCTGGACGTAACCGGCCGCGTCGAACAGTTCGAGCGTCCGGCTCCACAGGACGAGCGCCTTGGATTTGTCGGTTCGCTGGGCCGCCTTGTCGACGATGCGCACGGGAAGGCCATGGCGAACCAGTTCGTTGGCGAGGGTGAGGCCAACGGGACCTGCACCCGAGATGAGCACCTTCGGATTGCCGGGCATGCGACATTCTCCCCTCTGAGTGTCGACCGGAGCTTAGCGGGAGCCGGATTCAGGACCAATCGGTCCTTGCAAATGCCCTGGCAAAAGGCCATATCCAGCGCGTCGATAGACGGACGATTGATTTGGTCCGCGTTTCCGGCCTTGCCGGCAAACCCGCTCCACGAACACTTGATCCCGAAAACCAGTGCGAATTCGACGGCCGGCTGCGCGTCCCTTTGTTTTTTGCGGGACGCCGCGCGGGTAAGCATATCTAAAGTAGTGAAAGGGTTACCCATGGCTACGGGAACCGTGAAGTGGTTCAATATTCAGAAGGGCTTCGGCTTCATCCAGCCGGACAACGGCGGTGCCGATGCCTTCGTGCACATCAGCGCCGACGAAGGTCAGAAGGTCGAGTATGAACTCGTCGCCGACCGTCGCAGCGGCAAGATGGCCGCAGACAATCTGAAGACTGCCGGCTGATGAGCCGGCTGCCGCTTGCGGCAGCCACGCTCCAGCGAAGCAAAAAGGCCCCGCACCCTTTGGGTGCGGGGTTTTTCTTTTCCCCGGCCTCTACGGTCGCGGCGCTGCCTCGAAGGTCCACCGCCAACGCACGCTCCCTGCACGCATTCCCGACGGGGAATCGCGCCTCAAGCCCCCTCGATGTCGACGGACCTGAACCTTGGGAGGCCCCGATGGGCAAGAAATCCAGCAAGCGCACGGAATACGTGCTGTTCAACGTCACTTACGAAGACGGCAGCCAGCGCTCCAACCGCCGCGTGCCGCTCGATGCCCTCGAAGGGCTCGAAAAGGACCTGCCGGCGCGCGACATCATCGCCGAGCAGGATCGCGAGGTTGCCGAGAAATCCGGCAAGCCGGCGCTCGCCATCAAGACGCTGGTGCGCGCCTGATCGTTCAGGCGAGGATCGAGCGCGCCGCCTCGGCGACATCCCTCACTTCGGTGAAGGGATACCATTGCGGGTCGGCCGTCTCGGCCCGGCGGTTCACCCAGTAGGCGCGGATGCCGAGCGCCCTGCACACCGCCATGTCGAGCGGCTGGCTGGCCGCCACATGCACGGTGTCGGCCGGCGTCACGCCGAGCACGGCATGGGCGTGGTGGAACAGCCGCGGGTCCGGCTTGTAGGCGCGCGCCTGCTGCGCGGTGATCACCGCGTCGAGCGCGAGGCCGAGGCCGGGCAGGCTGCCGGCGATCAGGTCGTCATCGGTGTTCGAGATCGCCGCGAGCCGCCAGCCGCCCGCGCGCAAGGCTGCGAGGGCGGCCGGAACGTCAGGATGCACCGGCAGTCGTGACAAACCTGCGATCAGGCCTTCGACATCGTCGTCGCGTATCGCAAGCCCGCCATGGTCCAGCGCAAACCTCAGGCTCTGGCGCAGCACGTCGCGATAGGGTCGCCATGGCGGCGTGTCGCGCAGCCGGCGGCCTTCGGCGTGGAAGGCATGGATCAGCGGCGCGAGATCCATCCCGGGCTTGCCATGTCGCGCAACGATCGCGCGAAAGCCCTTTTCGACACCTTCGTGCCATTGCACCAGCGTGCCGTAGAAATCGAAGGTGACCGTCCGCGTCATGCCGTGAACGGTCCGATCTTCGCCGTGGCGAAGGCCGGACGCGCCTGGATGGCGGCCCACCATTCGGCGACGCGAGGATGCCGCGCCGCCGTGATCTCCTCCGGCGCGATCTCCTCGTCGATGCGCTTGATGAAGGGCACCGCGCCGATGTCGGCGAGCGAATAGTCGTCGCCTGCCAGCCATCGGCTCTGGCGCAGCGTCTCCTCCATCCGGTCGACCAGGCCGACGGTCAGCTTGGTGCGCGCCTCCTGGCGCTCTTCATCGGTGTAGGGCCGGCGCGCTGTGCGCAGCCATGCTTCGCG
>LNFM01009021.1_pt1 | contig 22137 bp, 24 predicted proteins | sample 596031 | NCBI WGS metagenome assembly LNFM01 (sample SAMN04254537, study PRJNA301005) | activated carbon metagenome | isolation source: dual media filters at the Ann Arbor, Michigan drinking water treatment plant | place: USA: Ann Arbor
GGGCAGGTGACCCTGGATGCAGGAGCCGTGCGCGCGCTGCTGGTCGAGGGCAAGAGCCTGCTGCCGATCGGCGCCACCGCGGTCAGCGGCGACTTCGACCGCGGCGAACTGGTGCGTTGCGTCGGTCCGGACGGCGCGGAGGTCGCCCGAGGCCTGGCGAACTACCCGTCATCCGAGGCGGCACGCATCGCGGGCATCCAGTCGCGCGACATCGAGGCGAAGCTCGGCTACCTCGGCGAGCCGGAACTGATCCATCGCGACAACATGGTCGTCACCGCCCGTCCCTGAGCAGGCAGGCCCGGCCACCAGCGGCCGGAGCGGCTTCCGTCGGCCAGTCATTCGGACAGTTCGCGCGTGGCCAGCCCGGTCTTGAGCGCCGTCAGCGCCGCCTTGATCGAAGCCACCGGCTGCCGATCGGGGCAGAAGATGTCCCGGTACAGCACTTCACGCATGCCGGCAGGGTCGTTGCGATCGATCGGTTCCCAGCGCAGGAATCGCGCTGGCGACCAGCGCCGGTCGGGCGACCCGAGCGCGAGGATCATCCGCTCGCGCGGATTGCATTTCATCATCTCGAACGTGACGTTGCGGGCCCCGCTCGTGCTGTGGACCACGAAGGTGTAGCGGAACTCGCCGCCGGGCACCCGTTCGATCGACCGGCGGTCGACGAAGAAGCGCAAATCGGGCCGGACACCCTGCTTCAGTTCGGCGAGATCGCGCTCCTCCGGCCAGGCCGGCAGGTCGATCGGGAGGTCCTTGCCGGCCTCTCCGGCCGACGGCAGCAGCACCTGTTGCCGTGCCGGAGTTGAAGCCGGCTTCGAATCGGCCGTCGCGGATTGCGCCCGGGCCGCCTGCAGCAGGTGCCCGCCCGGCAACAGGGCCGCGCACAGCAGCAGGCAGGTCGCGGCGACGGCCGGCGCGAACACGTGCACGGCGACCGGGCGGATCGAACGCACGATCGGGGACTTCATGACAGGTGCAGTTCGGGTCTTGCGATGAACATCGGGGCCTTCCAGCGGGATCCTCGGGCAGTCACCGGATTGTAGGCCCACCGTTGCCCGCTCGCCGCGCGCGCCCGCGAGCCCCGCTCCGCAGTCGGCAGGCGCGGCCACGGCGCATGCCTCATGACGAGACGACGCAGGGGCGACGCCTGCCGCGCCAGTCAGGCGGCGCGTGTCTCGTCGCGCTCGATCGGGCTTGCCGGCGCCACCGCCGCGCCGTCGTCGATCAACGGGTGCAGCACACCGTCCGGGCGCAGGACGCTCGCACGGGCACCCATGCGCGGCAGGTATCGGGCCAGTTCCGCGAGTGCGTTGTGGTACACCTCGCGCTTGAACTCGACCACCGATTCCATCGGGATCCAGTAGTCGCTCCAGCGCCAGGCGTCGAATTCGGGGCGTTCGTTCGCGCGCAGCCGGACGTCGCAATCGCGTCCCGTCAGGCGCAGCAGGAACCAGATCTGCTTCTGGCCCCGGTAGAGGCCGCGCGAGTCACGCCGCGTCCACTGTTCCGGGACGTCGTAGCGGAGCCATTCGCGGGTACGCCCCAGGATGCGTACATGGCAGGCCTGCAGCCCGACTTCCTCTTCGAGCTCGCGGAACATCGCCTGCTCAGGGGTCTCGCCACGCTTCATCCCACCCTGCGGAAACTGCCAGGCATCCTCGCGCACACGCTTGCCCCAGAACACCTGGTTGCGGGTGTTGCTGAGGATGATGCCCACATTGAGTCGATAGCCATCGCGATCGATCACCGCATGCCCCTGGTCACGGCCTTACATTACGACTTGACGGATTGTCCGTGATTTTTTCACACTTTTCAGGCCATGGGTAGGTACCGGCCAGCCGAGGGTCGGTCGCGGGACCGTGCTGATCGCGTGCGTGCGCCTCGACGCCGGCTGCCGGCCGGGAAGGCGGCCCGTGCCGCAGCGCGGGCCGCCCCGGGGCCCGCGCCGTGCAGCCGCCCCGCGGACCATCCCGTCAGACGACGCGCCTGCCTGCGCGCCAGACGGCGCGGACCACGGGCTGGCGGCGCCCGCCCTGGCCGTCGACCAGGCGCACCTGGACCAGGTCGGCGCGCTTGCCGGGGGCGATCTCGCCCCGGTCGAAGAGCCCGACGGACCGCGCAGGATTGCGCGTCACCGTGGACAGTGCCTGCGGAATGCTGAAGCCGGCATCATCGACGAGGCGGAAGGCCGCCATCAACAGGCTGACCGGGATGTAGTCCGACGACAGGGTGTCGAGCGCGCCGAGTTTCGCCAGTTCGATCGCCGCCACGTTGCCGGAGTGGGAACCGCCGCGAACCACGTTGGGCGCGCCCATCAGGACCGACTGTCCGAGCGAACGCGCGAGTTGCGCGCACGCGACGCGGGTCGGGAACTCGCAGATCACGACGCCGTCCCGATGTCCTTCATGCACATGCTCGGCCAGCGTGTCGTCGTGGCTCGCAAGGGCGATGCCGCGCCGCTTCGCATACTCGACGAAGTGCCTGCGATGCGGCGCCGCGTAGCGTTCCTGCACGGCCTTCGCGTTCTCCACCTGGGCATCGAACTTCGCGTCCGACCAGCCCTTCTTGCCGGTGTAGTAGATGCGAGCCTGCTCGAGGTTCTCCCACTGGCGCTGCCCCGGCGTGTGGTCCATCAGTGAGATCAGACCGACGCGTGGATTGTCCACGAAGGGTTCGAACAGCTGGAGCGTGTTCGCCGCAGCGAGTTCGCAGCGCACGTGCAGCAGGTGCTCGACGCGCAGCAGGCCGGCATCGCCTGCGCTTTCGATCAACGCCACCACTTCACCCCAGCCCTGCCCGCGCAGCGCCTCCTCGTCGATGTCGCCGACCCCGAGCGAGTCGTAAACGGTGGTGATGCCTGACGCGGCAAGCTCGGCATCGTGCGCCAGCAGCGCCGGCAGCGCGGGCCAGCGCACCTTGGGCCGCGGCATCAGGTGGCGCTCGAAGTTGTCCGTATGCAACTCGACCAGGCCAGGGACCAGGTAGTCGCCGTCGATGTCCTCGGCCGCGGGCACGGCGCTGCCGCCGGTGGCGATCGCGGCGATGTGTCCGCCGGCCACGGCCAGCGTGCCTTCGACCACCTCGTCGCCGAGGACAAGGCGCGCATGCTTGAATACCAGGTCGCTGTTCATTCTGCGTCGCTCATCGGGACCCCGGCCGTGGCTGGAAGCGTTCCATGTCGATCACCCGGGTGGCGACCCTTTCGCGTACCCGCGCGTCGTGGAAGATGCCGATCACCGCTGCCCCCCGGGCGCGTGCCTCGTCGATCAGGCTGACGACCGTGCCGCAGTTTTCCGCATCGAGCGAAGCGGTCGGTTCGTCGAGCAGCAGGATCGGCCAGGACCGGATGAAGCTGCGCGCGATGTTGATTCGCTGCTGCTCGCCGCCGGAGAAGGTGGCCGGCGGCACGTGCCACAGGCGCTGCGGGATGCGCAGCCGGAGCAGCAGTTCCTGCGCCTTGCGGTGCGCCTCGCGCAGGACAGCCGTATCGGCATCGGCCGCCCCGAGCAGGGGTTCGGCGACGACATCCAGCGCGCCGACCCTCGGGACGGTGCGCAGGAACTGGCTGACGTAGCCGATCGTGTCGCGGCGCAGGCCGAGCAGCGTGCGTGCATCGGCGCAGGTGACGTCCACCTCTTCAGAGGCGGACTCCCTGCGCACCCGGATCGACCCGGCCGTCGCGCGGTAGTTCGCGTAGATGAGCTTGAGCAGCGTGCTCTTGCCGGCGCCAGACGGGCCATCGAGCGCGAGGCACTCGCCACGGAACGCGTCCAGCGACACGTCCTCCAGCACCGGCAGTTCGACGCCGCCCTGGTTGTGCAGCGTGAACCGCTTGGACAACCCGGCCACGCGCAGCGCCGGCAACAGGGTGGATGCGTGGTTCATGGCTGCAGCACCGAGGAGACGAGCAGCTGCGTGTAGGGATGCTGTGGATCGTCGAGCACCTGGTCCGTCAGGCCGGTCTCGACCACCCTGCCGTCCTTCATCACGATCATCCGGTGCGCGAGCAGGCGCGCGACCGCGAGGTCATGGGTGACGACGATCGCAGCCAGCGACAGGCCGCGGGTCAGCGAGCGCAGCAGGTCGAGCAGCTTCGCCTGCACGCTCACGTCCAGGCCAGAGGTCGGTTCGTCCATGAACACCAGGCGCGGCCGTGTCACCAGGTTGCGGGCGATCTGCAGTCGCTGGCGCATGCCGCCGGAGAACGTGGCCGGCGTGTCGTCGATGCGCGACACGTCCATCTCGACGCGCTCCAGCCAGCCTGCCGCCTCGCTCCGGATGCGCCCGTAGTGGCGCTCGCCCAGTGCCATCAGCCGTTCGCCGACGTTGGCACCGGCCGAGACGTTCATGCGCAGGCCCTGCACCGCGTCCTGGTGGACGTAGCCCCAGTCGGTCCTGGCCAGCAGCCTGCGTTGCGCCTCGGACATCGCGTGCACGTCGACCATGCCCTCGTGCCGGGTGAGGAAGCTGACGCGGCCGGCGTCCGGGCGTGCGCGTGCAGCGACCGCGTTCAGCAGCGTGGTCTTGCCGGAGCCGGACTCGCCGACCACCGCGAGCACTTCACCCGCCCACAACTCGAAGGAAACGCCGTCGACCGCGGCACGGCTGCCGTAATGCTTGACCACGCCCTCGACGCGCAGGATCGGTTGTGTCTCGTCACTCATGGGCGGGCCTGCGGGAAAGGCAATGGTCGGTATCCGAGCAGACGAACATGCGGCCACCACGATCGTCGATGATCACTTCATCGAGGAAGCTGCCGGTGTCGCCGCACATCGCGCAGGGCTGCTGCCAGCGCTGTACTTCGAACGGATGGTCATCGAAGGCCAGGCTTTCGACCCTGGTCCACGGCGGCACGGCATAGATGCGCTTCTCGCGGCCCGCGCCGAACAGCTGCAGCGCCGCGTTCATGTGCATCTTCGGGTTGTCGAACTTCGGGATCGGCGAAGGTGCCATCAGGTAGCGCCCATCCACCATCACCGGGTAGTCATAGGTGGTCGCGACGTGCCCGAAGCGGGCGATGTCCTCGTAGAGCTTCACGTGCATGAGTCCGTACTCCGCGAGGCCGTGCAACGACCGGGTTTCCGCCTCGCGCGGCTCCAGCTTCTGCAGCGGCTCGGGCATCGGCACCTGGTAGACCAGGATCTGCCCCGGGGCGAGCGCTGTCTCGGGTATGCGATGCCGGGTCTGGATGATCGTGGCGGCCGCGGTGCGCGTGGTGACCTCGACCGCGGTGGTGCGCTGGAAGAAGCGCCGGATGTTGACGGCGTTCACCGTGTCGTCGGCCCCCTGGTCGATGACCTTCAGCACGTCCGTCGGCCCGATGATCGAGGCCGTCACCTGGATGCCGCCCGTACCCCAGCCATAGGGCAGCGGCATTTCGCGCGACCCGAACGGGACCTGGTAGCCCGGGATGGCGACCGCCTTCAGGATCGCGCGGCGGATCATCCGCTTGGTGCGCTCGTCGAGGTAGGCGAAGTTGAAATTGGCATCGCGTTCGACCGGCGGCGGAAGGTCGGTGACTTTCATGCGACCTCGCTCGAACGTCCGGATGCGTCCGCTGCCACGGCCTTCGGCGCGCGCATCCTGCGCACCAGTTCGAGTTCGGACTGGAAGTCGACGTAGTGCGGCAGCTTCAGGTGCTGCACGAACCCGGATGCCTCCAGGTTGTCGCTGTGGGACAGCACGAACTCCTGCATCTGCGCCGGGGCGTTCACCGCTTCGCCCAGTTCGTCCGCGCGCAGCGCCCGGTCCACCAGCGACATCGCCATCGCCTTGCGTTCGCTTGCCCCGAAGGCCAGTCCGTAGCCACGGGTGAACTGCGGCGGCTGCGATTTCGAACCGCCGAACTGGTTCACCATCTGGCATTCCGTGACTTCGATGTCGCCGATCGAGATGGCGAAGCCGAGTTCCTCGGGCTCCAGCACCAGCTCCGCCGTTCCATACCGGATCTCCCCGGCGAAGGGATGCGAATTCGCGTACCCGCGCTGCGTCGAGTAACCCATCGCGAGCAGGAAGCCTTCATCGCCACGGGCGAGGTTCTGCATCCAGGTCGCCCGATCGGCAGGATAGGAAATCGGTTCGCGCGTCAGGTCGCGCGGATCCGGATCGCCTGCCTTCGGCTCGTGCGTCTCGATCAGTCCCTCATGGTTGAGCAGGTCGACCACGCGCGGCACCGGCCCGCAATCCCCTGCCTGGGCCGCCTCGGCACCCGCCGCGACCGCGCCGGACGCGGCGAGCGAAAAGTCGAGCAGGCGCTGCGTGTAATCGTAGGTCGGCCCCAGCACCTGCCCGCCCGGCAGGTCCTTGAAGGTCGCGGACACGCGCCGCTGCAACTTCATCTCCGCGGTATCCAGCGGCAGCGAATAGCCGAGGCGCGGCAGCGTCGCGCGGTAGGCCCTCAGCAGGAAGATCGCCTCGACGAGGTCGCCCGCGGCCTGCTTGATCGCCAGGGCGGCGAGTTCCGGGTCGTAGATCGACCCTTCGCACATCACGCGGTCGACGGACAGCCGCAACTGCTGGCGGATCTGCTCGAGGCTGAGTTCCGGCACCAGGGGATCACCGCGCCGGGCCTGGTCAAGCAGCGCATAGGAATTCAGGATGGCGCGTTCGCCGCCCTTGACTGCCACATACATGTCAAGCCTCCAGGCGCGTCGTGCGCGGCAATGCAGCGAGCGACAGCCCGCTGGCGAAGAAGACATCCACGCCGCAGGGAAATCCCTTCCGGTTGCGCGCCCAGTACTGCGGGAAGTCCGCGTGCACGCCTGCGACCTGCAGCCGCGTGCACTCGCGGATGCCGGGGCCGGTCAGTCGCCAGCCGCTGCCGTCGCCGGCCCCGTCGGGGTTGGCGAGGCCATCGCACTGGAAGACAAGCGTCGCCGACCGGTCGGGAAACGCCTCCGATCCCTGCATGAAGCCGCACAGCCCGGCGGCCTCGTCCCGGCCCGCAAGCAACGCGAACGCGGCCTGTCCGGGCGACTGCACGATCGTGCAACCCGTGTGGAAGCGCAGGTATGCGGCCACGTCGCCGTCGCGCAGGCCCTCTCCCAGCCACAGGGTCGTATCCTGGTCGAGCAGCGCGAGCAGTATCGCCAGTGCGGCCGGGGAGGCGCCGGCGGGTGCCGATTCCAGCAGCGTGCCTTCGAGGGTCTTCACGCGGCCCGGATCCGACATCGCATCGAGGCAGGCCCTGAACACCGTCTGGCTGTCGAGTGCCGGCTGGCCGAAACCGGGTCCCAGCCGGGACAGATCGACGAGTGCGTTCATGCCCCCGCCTCGCGGGCGACGGTGAAGAATTCGACCCGCGTGGCCTGCGCCTGCCGCTGCACACGGGCGGCACGTGCAGCGAGTTCGTGCACGACCGGCTCCACCAGCATCCGATACGCCGCGGCATGCATCGCGGGCGACTGCAGGAGCGCGTCGCCGATCGCGGCAAGCTCGACCTTGCGATGCGAACGGCCCTGGATGTATGCGACACCGGTTTCGCCGGTCGCGAGCCGCAGCGTGCATCGGGTCACCGTCGTTTCGCCGAGGTTGAACTTGTCACCGGTGCCGCCGATCCGCCCACGCACCATCGCCAGGCCCGTCTCTGGCCTGCGCAGCCAGGTGTGTGCGGGAGGATTCAGCTTCCTGACCTCATGCTCGAGGAATGCAAGATCCGCCCGGGCCAGGATACCCATCCAGTGCCTGCGTCTTTCCACATCCTTCAAGCCGTCAACCGATTGCAACATGGGCACGCTATCGTCCATTCATCGTTCACGGAAGACCGCTTCCGAAGGAGAGGACCCAGCGTATGCGGCGAACGTTACTCGCGCGTGACCGGTTTGTTGCAACGTGACTGGCGCCGGTTCCAGGTACGCGCTCTACCTGGCGCCTGCCGCCGACAGCCCCTGGGGACGGTTCGGCGCAGAATGGATCGGACGATGCGCCGTGGGCGGGCCTGGCTCGGGTCCTCGACCCATACCGGGGATCGCCGCGGAAGTGCTTGGAGCGATGACTGCCGATCCGCGCCGATACGGCTTCCATGCCACGCTGAAGGCACCGTTCCGGCTGGCACCGGGACGCACCCTGGGGTCGCTGATCACGGCCCTGCACCAGCGCTTCGCGACGGAACCGGCCTTCGACCTGCCGGCGCTGGAGGTGCGGCTGCTCGGCGACTTCATCGCGCTCGTGCCTGCGCAGCCCGCTCCCCGAGCCGACCAGCTCGCGGAGGCCTGCGTTCGCACTTTCGATGCATGGCGCGCGCCCCTTACCGATGGTGAACTCGCGCGGCGCCTGGCCGGCGGCCTGGATGAACGGGGCCGGGAACTGCTGGCGCGCTGGGGATATCCGTCGGTGCTCGACCGCTTCCGCCTGCACTTCTCGCTCAGCGGTCAACTGTCCGGCGCGTACACGGACCTTGCACCCCGCCTCGTCGAGGCCGCACGCGAACGCATCCCGCCTCAGGCGTTTCCGGTCGACGCGGTATGCCTGTTCGAGGAACGCGGCCCCGGCACCGACCTTCAGTTGATCGAACGCATCGCCTTCGCGGCTTCATGCTGACCCGATGAGCACGCCTGCACCGAACGCAGAACCCCGAGGGCCATCGCGCGTGCAGTCCTCGCCCTCAACCGCGGGCGCGGGCGCCGGGCACCTGGTACTGGTGGTCGGACCGTCCGGCGCCGGCAAGGACAGCGTCCTCGGATGGGTACGCGCCCGCCTCGACACCGAATCCGCAGGCGCGCGCGTGCGCTTCGCGCAGCGGACCATCACGCGCCCGGCGGACGCCGGAGGAGAGCGGCATGTTGCCGTCGACCGCGCGGGATTCGAGCAGCTGCGCGCAGGCGGCGCGTTCGCGCTGTCCTGGTCCGCCAATGGCCATTCCTACGGGATCCGCCAGGAGATCCGGACCTGGCTGGACGCAGGCTGCACGGTCGTGGTCAGCGCGTCGCGTGCGCACCTGTCCGAGGCACTCCAGTCGTTTCCGCAGGCACGGGTCGTCCTGGTCACGGCTTCGGATGACGTGCTGCGCGAGCGGCTGCTCGGGCGGAAACGCGAATCGAAGGCCGAGATCGAAGCCCGGCTGGCCCGCGCCAGTGCGCTCGCACTGCCGGCAGGCATCGAAGCGATCGAGATCGTCAACGACGGCGCACTCGCGTGCGCCGGCCGGACGCTGCTGGCGCTGCTGGAGCGGCTTTCGTCGAAGACCGCGGAACCGGCGTTGATCGCTGCACCGGCGCCGGACTCGCCCGGCGGATAGCCGACGCAGCGGGTACGGCACTTGTGTACCCTGCGGGTTCGATCGATCCACGGAGTACGCGATGTCCCGAACCCAGCGGTCGAAGGTCGACGTGGCGATCATCGGCGCAGGCACTGCCGGCATGTCCGCCTACCGCGCCGTGCTCCAGCACACGTCCAGCGTGAGGCTGATCGAAGCGGGCGCCTACGGCACGACCTGCGCGCGGGTCGGCTGCATGCCGAGCAAGCTCCTGATCGCGGCCGCCGATGCCGCGCACGGCGTCGCGCATGCCGGCCGCTTCGGCATACATGCCGCCCCCCCGGTGGTCGACGGGGTCGCCGTGATGGCGCGCGTGCGCAGCGAGCGGGATCGGTTCGTCGGCTTCGTCGTGGATGCGGTCGAACACTGGCCCGAGGAACATCGCCTGCATGGCCATGCTTCGTTCGTCGACGGCGAGACGCTACAGGTCGATGGCCCGGATGGCCGCTCGCACCTGGCGGCAGGCCGTATCGTGATCGCGACCGGCTCCCGGCCGGTGGTCCTGCCGGGATGGCGGGAACGGCTTGGCGACCGGCTGCTGGTGAACGACGACGTGTTCTCGTGGACGGACCTTCCGAAGTCGGTGGGCGTCGTCGGCGCTGGCGTGATCGGGCTGGAACTGGCCCAGGCCCTGCACCGGCTGGGCGTGCGCGTCCATCTCTACGGCCGCGGCGGTGCGCTCGGGCCGCTGACCAGCCCGGGACTGCGGCCATTGACGCAGAAGGTGCTGGCCGAGGAACTGCCGATGACCACGGACGTCCTTGAGCTGGATGTCCGGCGCGACGGAGACGACGTGGTGGTACGGTCGACCAGGGTCGGCGGTACTTCGAGCGAGGCACGATTCGACTGGCTGCTGTCCACGGTGGGCCGGCAGCCGAACGTGGATGGCCTCGGGCTCGAAAAGACAGACCTGCCGCTGGACCGGCGCGGGGTCCCGGTGTTCGATCGCCGCACCGGCCAGGCAGGCTCCAGCGCGGTGTTCATCGCGGGCGATGCCGCCCAGGATCGGCCGCTGCTGCACGAGGCCGCTGACGAAGGCCGCATCGCGGGGGACAACGCGGGCCGCTTCCCCGATGTGCGCGCGCATGCGCGGCGTGCGCCGCTGGCCGTGGTGTTCTGCGACCCGCAGATGATGATCGCCGGCGCCAGCCATGCAGAGCTGGTCGCCGCCCGCGCCTCGTTCGAGACCGGCACCGTCTCTTTCGCCGACCAGGGCCGCAGCCGCGTCGCCGGCCGCAACCGGGGCGCGCTCGAGGTCTACGGCGAGCGCGATTCCGGCCGGTTCCTCGGCGCCGAGATGTTCGGTCCCGCCGCCGAGCACATCGGCCACCTGCTCGCGTGGTCGGTGCAGCGGGGAGACTCCGTGCAGCAGATGCTCGACAGCCCCTTCTACCACCCCGTGATCGAGGAAGGCGTGCGCACCGCGCTGCGCGACCTGCGGCGGGCCCTGCGCATGGGACCGCGCCCGGTGCCGAACTGCCTCGACTGCGGCCCGGGCGGCTGAGCGCCGGTCAGTGCAGCGCCGGCGTCGACTCGCCGCCGGTGATGCGTGCGCGCAACCGCTGCGAGATCCAGTCGATCAGGTACACGGTGGCCAGGATCATCAGGAGGATGAAGCAGGCCTCCTCCCAGAGCATGGTGCGGATGCGATCGGCCAGGAAGAACCCGATGCCCCCCGCACCGACGATGCCGAGGATGGTTGCGGACCGCGTGTTCGACTCGAAGATGTAGAGCACGTTCGACAGCATGATCGGCAGCACCTGCGGCAGCACGCCGAAGCGCATCGTCTGCACCGGACTGGCGCCGGATGCGCGCACGCCCTCGATCGGCTTGCGGTCGATGTTCTCGATCGCCTCGGAATAGAGCTTGGCCAGCGTGCCGGTGTCCGCGATGATGATGGCGAGGATGCCGGCCAGCGGCCCCAGGCCCACGGCACGGACGAAGATCAGCGCCCACACCAGCTGGTCGACCCCGCGCAGCACGTCGCTAGACCGGCGGAAAACGAAGCGCACGATCCAGCCGGGGACCATGTTGCGTGCGCAGGCGAACCCCAACGGAACCGCGAGCACTGCCGCGATGACCGTCCCGAGGAAGGCCATGGCGACGGTCTGCAGCATCGCATAGGCGTAATCGAGCGCGGCGCCCTTCGCACTCGGGGGAAACATCTGGCCGACCACCTCGACCAGCTTTCCGAATCCGGCCCACAGTCGCAGCGGCGACATCTCGAACAGCACCAGGCAGTACAGGGTCAGCAGGAAGAAACCCCCACCGAGCAGCCACTGCGGCAGCCGCTGGGCCAGCGGCGCGCCGAAGGCACCGGGGCTGAGCATTCGCGCGCGCGCGATCGCGGTCGCGCCCATGTCGGATGGCCGGAGAATCATGCGAACCCCTCTTTGCCGATCAGGCGATGGCGGATGCGCTCGCAGGTCATGTCGATCAGGATCACCGTGACGACCATCAGGATGATCAGCGCGCTGATGTCCTCGTAGTACAGCCGGCTGATGGCCGTGTAGAACTCCTGGCCGATGCCGCCCGCCCCGACGAAGCCGATGATCGAAGCCGAGCGCACGTTGATCTCGAAGCGCCAGAGGCTGAACGACGTGAAGTTCGGCAGCACCTGCGGCAGCACCGCGAAGCGGATGGTCTGCACCCAGTTGGCCCCGGTCGCGCGCAGCCCGTCGACCGGCTTCATGTCGATGTTCTCGACCGCTTCGGCGAACAGCTTGCCGCTGCCGCCCATGGAATGGATGGCTATGGCCAGAATGCCCGCGAGCGGCCCGATGCCGAACGCGAACACGAAGATCAGCGCGAACACGAGTTCGGGGATCGTGCGGGCGACCTCGAACACGCGCCGCGTGACCCAGTAGCTGGCCTTGCCACGGGCAAGGTTGCGCGCGGCGTGGAAGCACATCGCCAGCGCACCCAGGGTGCCGAGCAGCGTCGCGATGTAGGCGATCAGGATCGTCTCCCACAGCAGCATCAGCCACCTGGGCAGCCCGTAGAACCATTCGGACAGGTCGCCCCAGAAGTTCGCGATGGTCAGCACCGGCAGGGTCTTGGCGACATACTCGTGGATGCGCGGCAGGCCCTGCGCCAGCTTGACCAGGTCGAATTCACCAACCCAGGCCGACACCAGCAGCGCGATCGCGAACACCAGGCCGTAGCCGGCAGTCAACCAGCGCTTGCGCGTGCGCAGCATGCGCCATGACGCCTCGAATTCCCGGACGGCATCCAGCCCGCTGGCTGAGGCTGCCATCTCAGTTCTTCCGGCGCATGCGGCGCTGTTCCTGCACCGCCTCGAGCACTGGCTGGTACATCTCGTGGGTGACCGGCACGTAGCCCTGCGTCTTGCCACGCGCGACGATCTCCGCCATCCGCGGATCGATCGAATACAGGTCGACGAACAGCTTCTGGATGTCGCGCTTCATGTCGGCCGGCAGGTCCTTGCGCACGGTGACCGGAGAGCCCGGGATCAACGGCGAGCGCCACACCACGCGCACCCGCGAGGTATCGAGCACGCCGCGCTGCCCCATCATGTGCAGCACGCCACGGCTGAGCGGATCGCGGGCGCCGAACACGAAGGCACTGTCGAACTGGCCACCGACGACGCCGAGCGCACTCTGCTCGTGGCCGCCGGAGAACACCGTGCGTCCGAAGTGCTTCATCGCGTCGATGCCCGCCGCGCGCAGCGAGACCAGGGGGATCAGGTAGCCGGAGGCCGAATTGGGATCGGCCCAGGCCAGCGAACGGCCCTTCAGGTCTTCGACCGTCCGGAAGGGCGAATCGGCGCGCACGATGAGGTGGGAGTGGTATCCGACATCGCCATCCACCTCCTTGGCTGCCGCCAGCGGCTCCACGCCCCCATCGGAGTCGATGAACGCAGCGGCATAGGCGGCAGGGCCGAGGTTGGCGAACTGGATCTGCCCGGCCGTCAGTGCCTGGATCGTGCCCGAGTAGCTCGACGCGGTGAAGATCCGCAACTCGACCCCGAAGCGGTCCTTGAACACCTTCGCGAAATCCTTGAACCGGGCTTCGGTCGCGCCCTGGCTTTCCGAACTCACCGCGCTCATGCTGACCACGGGATACTTCGCACGCCAGTCCTGGGCCAAGGCACCGGCCGCGGACACGGCCAGCGCGACGCTCAACAGCAGCCGGGCGAACATCGCTCAGCGCTTCCGCGTCTTGCGGACTTCCAGCGCGGCATCGAGCACCGGCTTGTACATCTCGTGCGTGGCCGGGACGAAGCCCGAGGTCTTGCCGCGTGCCGCCAGTTCCGCGATGTGCGGATGGGTCTTGGCGAGGCTGGTCCAGAACTCGAGCAGGTCGCGGCGCATGTCGGCCGGCATGTCCTTGCGCACCACGACCAGCGGGTTGGGGATCAGCGGCGATTCCCAGACCACCCGGAACTGGTCCATCTTCAGCACCTTGCGGTCGACCATCGCGCGGATCTGGCCGGCATTGTGGCCCTTCGACGACCAGGTGAAGCCGGAATCGAACTGGCCGTTGATCACGCCCAGCACGCTCTGCTCATGGCCGCCGGAGAACAGGGTCTTGCCGAAGAACTTCTCCGGCTCGAAGCCCGCGGCGCGCAGCGAGACGAGCGGGATCAGGTAGCCTGACGTGGAGTTCGGATCGGCCCAGGCCATCGAGCGGCCCTTCAGGTCTTCCAGCGACTTGAACGGGCTGTCAGCCTTCACGATCAGGATCGAGTGGTAGCCGAGCGAGCCGTCGGTCTCCTGGTTGGTCACCAGCGGCTCGACGTTGCCGTTCGAGTCGATCCAGGCGGCGGAGTACGCGCTGGCGCCCATCTGCGCCATGTGGATCTGGCCGGAGGTCAGCGCCTGCACGGTGCCCGCATAGTCGGTGGCAGTGAAGATGCGCATCTCGACGCCCACCTTCTCGCGGAAGACGTCGGCCAGCTGCTTGTAGCGCGCCGCGGTCTGCGCCTGGTTTTCGGCGCTGACCGAGCTGAAGCTGATCACGGGGTACTTCTTCTTCCAGTCCTGCTGCGCCTGGGCGGACGCGGCCATGGCAAGGAAGCCCAGGCCGCAGAGACCTGCACGCAGCAGTCGATTCGAGACGTTCATCAAGCTTGCTCCGATGGAGTTTCAGTAGTGGGGGCGCGTTTCCGGCGCGCGGTCGACGGCGCCCGCTCAGGCGGCGAACTGCGCCGCGGGCTGCAGCACCATACCCGCCGAGGTCGACGTGGCGGACTCGTCGAAGCCTGCACCGTCGCCTTCCACGCCGTAGATCCGGCGGACCATCTCCGGCGACAGTTCGGACGGCAGGCCGTCGAACAGCACGGCGCCGGCCGCGATCCCGACGATGCGGTCGCAGTACTGGCGCGCGGTGTCCAGCGTGTGCAGGTTGCAGATCACCGTGATGCCGTCCTCGCGGTTGATCGCGCGCAACGCCTGCATCACCTGGATCGCACTGCGCGGATCCAGCGACGCGATCGGCTCGTCCGCGAGGCGCCACCCGCTGCTGTTGTCCGCCGGACAGGGTCTCGGCGCGCTGCATGGCCAGCTGCGCGCAATCGAGGCGCTCGAGCGCAAGCACCGCCATCGCGCGCTCGGCTTCGGTGAAGCGCTTGACCAGCGACGGCAGCGTGCCGTGGCGGGAGACCCGGCCCAGCAGTACGTTGGTGATCACGTCCAGCCGCGGCACCAGGTTGAACTGCTGGAAGATCATCGCGCAGCGTGCGCGCCAGCGCAGCAGGTCGCGCCCGCGCAGCGCGGACACGGGCTCGCCGTTCCACGAGATCTGGCCGGACGTGGGTTCCGCCAGCCGGTTGATCATTCGCAGCAGCGTGGACTTTCCGGCACCCGAGCGCCCGATGACGCCGACCATCTGGCCTTCGGGGATCTCGAGCGATATCGACTTCAGCGCGTCGACCTTGCCGAACGTCTTCCTGACCGCATTGATCTCGAGCACAGTGACCTCCATGGCAGAGGTCGCAGACTAGTGCCGCCCCGTTACACGACCGAGACAGTTATGTTTCAGTGCACGAGAACGTCACGAAGCGGAGGTCAGGGACCCGGGGCGACGGTGGCCTGCGGGAGCGACCCGGGGCACCGCCATCAGCGCGGCGAACGCGAGCACGCCGAGCGCGCCGGAGAGCCAGAGGGCCGCGACGCCCCATCGTTCCAGCGCGAGGCCGAAGGTCAGCGGCGCGATCGCCTGGGCGAACCGTGCAGGCATCGTCAGCCAGCCCTGTCGCAGCCCGTAGCCCTGCGGACCGAACAGCACGAGCGGCAGGGTTCCCTTGGCGATGGTCAGGATGCCGTTGCCCGCCCCATGCAGCAGCACGAACACCGGCGCGAGGGCGGGCCCCCAGGCCAGCAGCAGGACGACGCCCACCGGGTGCGCGATCGCGGCGAGGCGCGCCGACAGCAGCGGGTGCGTCCGGCGGAGCAGCCCGAATTCGAGCAGTCGGGCAGCGACCTGGGCAGGCCCGACCAGCGCACCGAGCCCGACCGCCAGCGCGATCGACACGCCAGCCCCCTGCAGCAGCAGCGGCAGGTGGGCCGCCATCGCGGTGCTGATGAACCAGGTCACCGCGAACACGAACGCGAGCAGCACGCCGGCGATGCGCCCATCCCGGCCGGCCAGGTACGGCTCGACGGAAGCGGTGACGGGCGACGTGTCCGCGGCAGGCTGCCCGCCGGCCGTCTCGCCGGCGCGCAGCCGATCGCGCCGGCCGGGCACGCGCGCCGATCCAGCGGACGCCGCGCGGGGTGTCGCGGCGTTGAGCGGCAACCCGAGCACGAGATGCAATGCAGCCCACGCCAGGCAGGCACCCCGCCAGCCGACCTGTGCCTCGAGCAGCGCAGACAGCGGCCAGCCGACCGTGCTGGCGAAACCGGCGATCAGCGTGATGCCGGTGATCGCCGTGCGCGCCCCGGTGCCACGCAACCGGACCAGCGTCGAAAACGCGGCCTCGTACAGTCCGCTGCCCATCGCCAGCCCGATCACCGCCCATCCGGCGAACAGGATCGCCGGCCCCTGGGCCAGGCCCACGATCGACAGGCCGGCCGCGAACACCAGGCTGGACCCCATCAGCACCGGCCGACCGCCCCAGGCATCGATCAGCCTTCCGGCCAGCGGGCCCACCGCCGCCGAGACCAGCAGCGCGAGCGAGAACGCGGCGAACACCGTGACCGGCGACACACCGAGGTCGCGCGCCATCGACGTGGCGAGCACGGCAGGCAGGTAGTAGGAGGACGCCCAGGCGAGCGTCTGCGCGACGCCCAGCATCACCACGAGGGACGTGTCGCGTGAGGCGGGCGGCCGTGCCGTCGAGGGAACCGGATCCATCGCTGCAGCGTCGTCGATGCAGCGCAGCGGGTCAAGCCAGGACCCTCGACGTTCACAAAACCTTCACGAAACGGTCACGGGTTGCGTCCTGCCCGACACTAGACTCCGGCCGTGTCTGCGATCGGAACGGAGCGTGCGTGATCAACGAAAAGCTTTCCCTGCTGCCCCCGGCGGATGCCGTCCAGCACCTGTTCGCCGCGCACGGCACGCTCGCCTATGGCGAGAGCGTGAACCAGATCGAGCACGCACTCCAGTGCGCAACCCTGGCCGAGGCCGAAGGCGCAGCCGACACGCTGGTGGTCGCGGCGCTGCTGCACGACCTCGGGCACATGCTGCATCGCGATGCGGCCAGCGCACTGCGGTCGGGAGAAGACGACCGGCATGAACTGCTGGGGGCGGAGACCCTCGAACGCTGGTTCGGGCCGGCGGTCGCCACGCCGGTGTCGCTGCATGTGCGGGCAAAGCGGTACCTGTGCGCGCGCGAACCCGGATACCTCGAGCGGCTGTCGCCGGTATCGACGCGCACGCTGGGACTGCAAGGGGGCCCGATGGACGGGCCGGACGCCGACGGCTTCGAGCGCCTCGCGCATTTCGAGGAGGCGGTACGCCTGCGCCGCTGGGACGACACGGCAAAGACGCGCGGCCTGGCGACCCCGCCGCTCGCCCACTTCATGGCACGCGTGCGCGACTGCGCGACGGCGCGATGAACGCGCAGGGCATGCGCATCGCTGGCGAGACGGTCCATTCCGACCGGACCATCGAAGTCCGCTATCCCTACACCGGCGAGACGATCGCGACGGTACCGCGCGCAACGGTGGACGACGTGCGGCGCGCGTTCTCGATCGCACGTGCATACAGGCCGACGCTCACACGGCATGAACGCCATGCGGTCCTCACCCGGGCGGCCGACCTGGTCGCGGCGCGCCGCGACAGCCTCGCACGCACCATCACGCTCGAGTCGGGCCTGTGCCTGAAGGACACGTTGTACGAGGTCGGCCGCGCCAGCGACGTGCTGCTGTTCGCGGCCCAGCAGGCGCTGCTCGACGACGGGCAGTCGTTCTCGTGCGACGTCACCCACCACGGCCGGTCGCGCCGCGTGCATACGATGCGCGAGCCGCTGCTCGGCGTGATCTCGGCGATCACGCCGTTCAACCATCCGCTGAACCAGGTGATCCACAAGGTCGCGCCGTCGATCGCCACCAACAACCGGATGGTGCTGAAGCCGACCGAGAAGACGCCGCTCACCGCGCTGCTGCTCGCGGACATCCTGTACGAGGCCGGCCTGCCGCCGCCGATGCTGAGCGTCGTCACCGGCGACCCGGCCGAGATCGCCGACGAGATGCTGGTCAACCCGGATGCCGCGATGATCACCTTCACCGGCGGCGTGGCCGTCGGCAAGTACATCGCCACCCGCGCCGGCTACCGGCGCCAGGTGCTGGAGCTGGGTGGCAACGATCCGCTGGTGGTGATGGACGATGCCGATGTCGGGCGTGCCGCCGCGCTGGCCGCGAGCGGGTCGTACAAGAACTCCGGCCAGCGCTGCACGGCCGTGAAGCGGATCTTCGTCCACCAGCGGATCGCGGAGCCCTTCACCCTGGCGCTGCTCGAACTGACGCGCGGCTGGCAGCATGGCGACCCGATGGACCCGGCCACGGACATGGGTACGGTCATCGACGAAACCGCGGCCAGGCTGTTCGAGCGCCGCGTGGACGATGCCGTCGCGCAGGGCGCACGGCTCCTGCACGGCAACGATCGCGACGGTGCGCTGTATTCGCCGACCCTGCTCGACCGGGTGCGCGGCGACATGGAACTGGTGCGCGAGGAAACCTTCGGCCCGGTGTCGCCGGTGATGACCTTCACCGACGTCGACGATGCGATCGCCCAGGTGAATTCGACGGCCTTCGGCCTGTCGTCCGGCATCTGCACGAACCGGCTCGACGACATCATGCGTTTCGTGCGCGAACTGCATGTCGGATCGGTGAACGTCTGGGAGGTTCCCGGCTACCGGCTCGAGGTCACGCCGTTCGGCGGCATCAAGGATTCAGGCACGGGTGCGAAGGAAGGCGTTCAGGAAGCCTGCCGCAGCTTCACCAACCTGAAGACCTATTCGCTGCCCTGGTAGCGGCCGCAGCCCGTGGCAGACGCCTGCAAGCCCAACGTACTGCTTATCGTCGTCGACCAGTTGCGCGCCGATGCACCCGGCTTCGCGCGCGGACTGGGCGCGGTGACGCCGAACCTCGATCGCCTGGCCGCACGCGGCGTTCGCTTCGGCCGCCACTTCGCGCAAGGCGCGCCGTGCGGCCCCGGACGCGCCTCGATCGCGACCGGGCAGTACGTGATGAACCATCGGGTGACCAGCAACGACACGCCGACCGCGGCGACGTTGAAGACCCTGCCCCGCTTCATGCGCGAGGTCGGTTACGACCCTGCGCTGGTTGGCTACACGACGACGGTGCCCGACCCGCGCACCCTGCACCGCGCGGATCCGCGCCAGGGCGAAAGCGTGATCCCGGGGGACTGGAACGTCGTGCGCGACTTCGAAGGCGAACGCCTGCACTACCTGGCCTGGCTGGCGGGCCGAGGCTACCGGGTCGGCGATTCCTACGACGCGCTGTTCGACGTGCCGGGCACGACCGGCCGCACGCCGTTTTCCCCCTCGCCCATCGCCGCGGAACACTCGGATACCGCATGGTGCGTGGACGGCGCGCTCGATTACCTGCGCATCCGGCGCGACCGGCCGTGGTTCCTGCACCTCGGCCTCTTCCGGCCGCATCCGCCGTTCGTTGCCGCCGCACCCTACCATCGGCAGGTCGACCCGGCTGGCATCCCTCGGCCGGTACGCGCGGCCAACAGCGAAGCGGAGGCCGCCGTGCATCCGCTGGTCCGGCTGCTGCTGGACACGATGAAGGCCACCAGTGGCCTGCCGGGCCTTCCCGGCCTCGCGCGAGACCTTCCCGACCCCGACATCGCGGCCATGCGTGCGGCCTATCTCGGTCTGGTCGGCGAAGTCGACATGCAGCTGGGCCGGGTGATCGCGCTGCTCGAAGAGACCGGACAGCTTGGGCGCACCCTGGTCGTGCTGACATCCGACCATGGGGAACAGCTGGGCGACCACCACCTGCTGTCGAAGCGGGGCTACTTCCCGCAGAGCTACCACGTGCCGTGCCTCGTCGTCGATCCGCGCCCGGCGGCGGATGCGACGCGCGGGCAGGAAGTGCAGGCATTCACCGAGAACATCGACCTGCTGCCGACGCTGCTCGACTGGCTGGGGCAGCCGGTGCCACGCCAGTGCAACGGCCGCTCGCTGCTGCCCTTCGTCCATGGCGCGCCGCCGCGGCAATGGCGGACCGCCGCGCACTGGGAGTACGATTTCGGCGATGTCGCCGGGGGCCGTGCGCACGAGCGGCTCGGCATCGCACGCCACGAATGCAGCCTGGTCGTGCAGTGTTCCGAGGCCTTCGCCTACGTGCACTTCGCCGCGCTGCCGCCGCTGCTGTTCGACCTGCAGCGCGATCCGCACTGGCTGGTGGATGTCGCCGATGCCCCCGGCCATCGGGACGCGGCGCTGGACCAGGCGAGGCGGCTGCTGTCCTGGCGCATGTCCCATGCGGACTTCACGCTCGCCCCACATTGAAAGGAACGGCAGACATGGCTACGTCGGGTCGAATCGCACTGGTCACCGGTGCTTCCCGCGGCATCGGTGCAGCCTGCGCCACCGCACTGCTCGCTGACGGCTGGACGGTGGTGTTCGCGGCGCGGCACCGGAATGCCCTCGAACAGGCGGTGGCGCAGGCGATCGGGACGGCGGCCGCCGCCGCCGGCGCGCCATCCCCGGAAACCCTGCGCGATCGCGCCGTGGCCATGACGGTCGATGTCTGCGAGCGTGCCTCGATCGACGAACTGTTCTCGGGCATCGCCGGACGCTTCGGCCGCCTCGACCTGCTGTTCAACAACGCCGGCCTGTTCCCGCCCTCGAAGCCGGTCGACGAGGTGACGCCCGAGGACTGGGACGCGGCGGTACGCACCAACCTGAGCGGCATGTTCTTCGTGATGCAGCAGGCGTTCCGGATGATGAAGGCGCAGCGACCGCAGGGTGGCCGGATCATCAACAACGGCTCGCTGGCGGCGTTCGCGCCGCGCCCGGAATCGGTTGCCTATACCGCGACCAAGCACGGCGTGCTGGGGCTCACCCGCGCAGCCTCGCTCGATGGCCGGACCTGCGGCATCGCCGTGGGCCAGATCGACATCGGCAACGCCGCGACCGCGATGACCGCGCATGTCGAGCAGGGTGCGCTGCAGGCGGACGGATCGATGCGACCGGAGGTGCGGATGGACCTGCAGCATGTGGCTGCGGCCGTCGTCACCATGGCGCGCCTGCCCAACGAGGCGAGCATCCAGTCGCTGACCCTCCTGCCCACGACAATGCCGTTCATCGGTCGGGGCTGAGGCCTGTCGAGGCGTGCGGGCGCGGGGCCATGCGCTGGCGTTGGCACGGACGTCGACGCGGGTCCTGGCGCATGCGCGGCCCGGGCCGCCTCAGATCAGCAACCGGTTCTCGCTGTAGGGGTTCGCCTGGCGCAGCGCCTCGACGAAGGCGCCGAACTCGATGCCGTGCACCGGCTCGAGCTCCCGCGCCCGCTCGCGCAGGTGCTGCCAGCGCCAGTCGCCATCGGCGCTGGCGAAGCCGAAGGCGATCATGTTGCCGGGCCGGGCGACCGGCAGCAGCAGCACCCGCCCGGAAAAGGCGTCGAGGAAGCGGTCGCGGTAGACCGGGTACTCGGGCGCGTTGCTCCAGAAGTTGACCGCACAGACGCCGTCACGGCTCAGCGCGGCCGCCGCGGCCGCGAAGAACGCGCCGGTGGCGCAGGCCGCCACCTGCCGGCACTCGTCATAGACGTCGACCAGCAGCAGGTCGACCGGTCCGCCTGCCTGCCCTGCGCCACCCGTGACGCCGGCGACGGCGGCGACATGGGCCGCCGCATCACCGAGGGTGACGGTCAGGCGGTCGTCGTCGTCGGGCAGCGCGAAATGCGCCCGGGCGATGGAAATCACGTCGGGATTGGCATCGACGGCCTCCAGTCTGCATCCCGGCAGCCGATGATGGATGTACTTGGCGAGCGATCCGCCGCCCAGCCCGAGCAGCAACGCGGATTTCGGGTCGGGCCGGAACAGCAGGCTGCACAGCATCGCCCGGGTATAGGCCAGCTCGAGGCGCACCGGGTCGGACAGGCGCATCGCGCTCTGGATCGTTTCGCTGCGGCCGAGGTACAGCCGGCGCACGCCCGCCTCGTCGCGGTAGCGCACGCCTTCCGCCCCGTCGTCGTCCCCACCCAGCCAGCCGCGCAACCAGTCCAAGCATCCCCCTCATGCAGCGCTCATCGAAAGGATAGGCCAGGTTCTTCAAAGGATCGCCGAAACACCCGTAAAATCAGGCGGTTTTTCGACCACGGACCAATACGGACCCTACCCACGCCATGCGCACTTCAGGTTTCTATCTTGCCACGCTCAAGGAGGCCCCGAGCGAGGCCGAACTGGTCAGCCACAAGCTGATGCTGCGCGCCGGGCTG
>LNFM01011178.1_pt1 | contig 22135 bp, 19 predicted proteins | sample 596031 | NCBI WGS metagenome assembly LNFM01 (sample SAMN04254537, study PRJNA301005) | activated carbon metagenome | isolation source: dual media filters at the Ann Arbor, Michigan drinking water treatment plant | place: USA: Ann Arbor
GCGTCGAGGCGGCACTTCATGTCGGCGATCTTGGCCTGGATCATCTGGAACGAGCCGATCGGCTGGCCGAAGCTCTTGCGCTCCTTCACGTAGGCCACGGAGGCCTTGTAGGCGGCCTTGGCCAGGCCCACGGCCTGCGAGGCGATGCCGATGCGGCCGGCGTCGAGCACGCCCATGGCGATCTTGAAGCCCTCGCCGTCCTGGCCGACGACTTCATCCGGCGTGGCCACGTAGTCCTGGAACTCGATCTCGCAGGTGGCCGAGGCGCGGATGCCCAGCTTGGGCTCGGTCTTGCCGCGGTGGAAGCCCGGCTTGGCGGTGTCGACCATGAAGGCGGTGATGCCCTTGGCTCCCTTGGACGGATCGGTGATGGCGAACAGGATGATGTACTTCGCGACCGGGCCGGAGGTGATCCAGCTCTTCTTGCCGTTGATGACGTAGCTGCCGTCGGCCTGCTTGACGGCCTTGCAGCGCATGGCGGTGGCGTCGGAGCCCGACTGCGGCTCGGTCAGCGCGAAGGCGCCGATTTCCTTGCCCTCGGCGATCGCGCGCACGTACTTCTGCTTCTGCGCCTCGGTGCCGAACTTCAGGATGCCGTTGCAGAACAGCGAATTGTTCACCGAGACGATGGTCGAGTGGGCGCAGTCGGCCTCGGCGATCTCGATCATGGCCAGCACGTAGCTGATCGGGTCCATGCCGGCGCCGCCGTACTCGGCCGGCACTTCGATGCCCATCAGGCCGTTCTCGCCCAGCGTGCGGATGTTCTCCAGCGGGAACTCGCCGGTGCGGTCGTGGTGCTCCGCGCTCGGGGCGATCTTCTCCTGCGAGATGCGCCGGGCCACGTCCTGGATCATCAGCTGCTCTTCGGTGAATCGGAAGTCCACGGCGGTTCCTCGGTGGTTGTGCGGAAAGACGCCAATTGTAGCGGCTGGCGCCGCCCCGCACAGGTCCACGGCGCGTGAAGCGCGACGCGGATCGCCTTGACGCCCCCGGTGAGCCGGCCTAACCTTCCATATCTTTGAATCCGGATGAAAGGATAAAGCCATGGATCTCGACGCGTGGTCGGCCTGCCTCAAGGTCCTGGCCGATCCGACCCGGGTCCGGCTGCTGGCCCTGCTTGAACGCGAGGAGCTCACCGTGGCCGAGCTCTCCGGCATCACCCGGCTGGCCCAGCCGCGGGTCTCGACCCACCTGGCCCGGCTCAAGGAGGCTGACCTGGTGCGCGACCGCCGCGCCGGGGTGTCGGCCTACTACCGCTTCAACGCCGAATCGCTGGACCCGGCCGAGGGCCGCCTGTGGGAAGCCCTGCGCGACAGCACCGACGACCCGCTGTTGCGCCAGGACGCCGACCGCCTGCCCGCCATCCTGGCCGCCCGCGCCGCCGACCAGAACTGGGCCGACTCGGTGGCCGGCGACATGGAGCGCCATTATTCGCCCGGCCGCACCTGGGAAGCGCTGGCCCGCTCCACCCTGCCCCTGCTCGAACCCGGTGACGTGCTCGACGTGGCCTCGGGCGACGGCGTGCTGGGCGAGCTGCTGGCCCCGCACGCACGCCGCTACGTCTGCGTCGACTCCAGCGCCCGCGTGGTCGGCGCGGCCCGGGAACGCTTGCGCAAGTACCGCCACGTCGAGGTGCTCGAGGGCGACATGCAGGCCCTGGATTTCGGGGCCTCGCAGTTCGACCTGGTCTTGCTGATGCACGCCCTCACCTACGCCACCAAGCCCGGCCTGGCCATCGCCGAGGCCGCGCGCGTGCTGCGCCGCGGCGGGCGCCTGGTCGCCACCTGCCTCGGAAAGCACGAGCACCAGGCGGCCGTCACCCCGTACGGCCACGTCAACCTCGGCTTCACCGTGAAGGACCTGCGCCGCTATGCCGAGAAGGCCGGGCTTGAAGTGACGGTCTGCGAGGCGGTGACCCGAGAGAAGCGCCCGCCCCATTTCGAAGTCCTGACCCTGCTGGCCCGCAAACCGTGAAGACCCTTCCCTGGCACCACCCCGCCCGCACCGAGCGGCTGCTGGCCGCGCTGGCCGAGCGCATCCTGGTCATCGACGGCGCGATGGGCACGATGATCCAGCGGCATTCGCTGGACGAGGCGGCCTACCGCGGCGAACGCTTCGCGGCCGGGTTCGACGGCTTGCGTTTCTCGGAGGGCCATTCGCACGGTCCCGGCTGCGGCTGCAGCGGCTCCGACCTCAAGGGCAACAACGACCTGCTCACGCTGACGCAGCCTGAGGTGATCGCCGGCGTGCATCGCGCCTACCTGGCGGCCGGCGCCGACATCCTCGAGACCAACACCTTCAACTCCACCGAAGTCTCGCAGGCCGATTACAAGCTCGAGCAGCTGGTGGCCGAGCTCAACCGCGAGGGCGCGCGCCTGGCCCGCGCCTGCTGCGACGAGTTCGAGGCGGCCGACCCGTCGCGCCCGCGCTTCGTCGCCGGCGTGCTGGGCCCGACCAGCCGCACCGCCTCGATCAGCCCGCGGGTGGAAGACGCCGGCTACCGCAACATCCACTTCGACGAGCTGGTGGCCAACTACCTCACCGCCGCCCGCGGCCTGGTCGAGGGCGGCGCCGACATCCTGCTGGTCGAGACGGTGTTCGACACGCTCAACGCCAAGGCGGCGCTATACGCCCTCGAGGAATTGTTCGAGGAACTGGGCGCGCGCCTGCCGGTGATGGTGTCCGGCACCATCACCGACCGCAGCGGCCGCACGCTGTCGGGCCAGACCGCCGAGGCCTTCTGGTACTCGCTGCGCCACGCCCGCCCGCTGTCGATCGGCCTCAATTGCGCGCTCGGCGCCCGCGACCTGCGCGCGCACATCGACATGCTGTCGCAGGTGGCCGACACCCACGTCAGCTGCCACCCGAACGCCGGCCTGCCCAACGCCTTCGGCGGCTACGACGAGGGCCCGGAGGAGACCGCGGGCGTGCTGCGCGAGTTCGCCGAGGCCGGCCTGCTGAACCTGGTCGGCGGCTGCTGCGGCACCACGCCCGAGCACATCGCGGCGATCGCGCAGGCCGTGGCCGGCCTGCCGCCCCGGCCGATTCCTTCGATCGCGCCCTACACGCGCCTCGCCGGGCTCGAACCCTTCGTCATCACGCCCGACACCAATTTCGTCAACGTCGGCGAGCGCACCAACGTCACCGGCTCGATCCAGTTCAAGAAGCTCATCCTCGAGGGCCGCTACGACGAGGCCCTGGCCGTGGCCCGCCAGCAGGTAGAGAGCGGCGCCCAGGTGATCGACGTCAACATGGACGAGGGCATGCTGGACGCCGAGGCGGCCATGGCCCGCTTCCTCAACCTGATCGCCGCCGAGCCGGACATCGCCCGGGTGCCGGTGATGATCGACAGCTCGAAGTGGAGCGTGATCGAGGCTGGCCTCAAGTGCGTGCAGGGCAAGGCCATCGTCAACTCCATCTCGATGAAGGAGGGCGAGGCCGCCTTCCTAGAGCACGCCGCCAAGGTGCGCCGCCACGGCGCCGCGGTGGTGGTGATGGCCTTCGACGAGGTCGGCCAGGCCGACACTTTCGCGCGCAAGGTCGAGATCTGCTCGCGCGCTTACCAACTGCTGGTCGAGGACGCGGGCTTCCCGCCCGAGGACATCATCTTCGACCCCAACATCTTCGCGATCGCCACCGGCATCGAGGAGCATGACGGCTACGCGGTCGCCTTCATCGAGGCGACGGCGGAACTGAAGGCGCGCTTCCCGCTCAGCCACGTCTCCGGCGGCGTGTCGAACGTGTCGTTCTCGTTCCGCGGCAACAATGCGGTGCGCGAGGCCATCCACGCGGTGTTCCTGTACCACGCGATCCGCGCCGGCATGGACATGGGCATCGTCAACGCCGGCGCGCTGGCGCTGTACGACGACATCGCGCCGGCGCTGCGCGAGGCGGTCGAGGACGTGGTGCTCAACCGCCGCGCCGACGGCACCGAGCGGCTGCTTGCCGAGTCGGAAAAGCACAAGTCGAAGAAGGGCGAGGTGCGCACCGAGGACCTGGCCTGGCGCGAGGCACCGGTGGCCGAGCGCATCAAGCATGCGCTGGTGCACGGCATCGACAAGTTCGTCGAAGCCGACACCGAGGAAGCCCGCCAGGCCGCCGCGCGCCCGCTGGACGTGATCGAAGGCCCGCTGATGGCCGGCATGAACGTGGTCGGCGACCTGTTCGGCGCCGGCAAGATGTTCCTGCCGCAGGTGGTGAAGTCGGCCCGCGTGATGAAGAAGGCCGTGGCCATCCTGATCCCGTACATCGAGGCCGAGAAGGCGCTCAACGGCGACGCCGGCAAGCCCAAGGGCAAGGTGCTGATGGCCACGGTGAAGGGCGACGTGCACGACATCGGCAAGAACATCGTCGGCGTGGTGCTGGCCTGCAACAACTTCGACGTGGTGGACCTGGGCGTGATGGTGCCGGCCCAGACCATCCTTGACCGCGCCCGCGAGGAGAAGGCCGACATCATCGGCCTCTCCGGCCTGATCACGCCCTCGCTGGAGGAAATGAGCCATGTCGCCAAGGAGATGAAGCGGCAGGGCTTCGAGATCCCGCTGCTGATCGGCGGCGCGACCACCTCGCGTGCGCACACGGCGCTGAAGATCGACCCGCACTACGGCTCGCCCGTGGTCTGGGTGAAGGACGCTTCGCGCGCGGTCGGCGTGATGCAGTCGCTGCTCAGCGAGGACCTGCGCGCGCCGTTCGTGGCCGCCAACAAGGCCGACTACGCCGAAGTGCGCACCCGCCACGCCAACAAGGGCGACGCCAAGCCGCTGATGCCGCTCGAGCGCGCCCGCGGCAAGAAGTTCGACGGCGGCTGGGCCGACTACGTGCCCCCGGCCCCGCTCAAGCCGGGGCTGACGGTGTTCGACGATTACCCGCTGGCCGACCTGGTCGAGGTGATCGACTGGACGCCGTTCTTCCAGACCTGGGAGCTGGCCGGCCGCTATCCGGCCATCCTCGACGATGCGGTGGTGGGCGCGCAGGCGCGCGAGCTGTTCAAGGATGCGCGCGCCATGCTCGACCGGATCGTCGGCGGGAAGTGGCTGACGGCCAAGGCCGTGGTCGGCCTGTGGCCGGCGAACGCGGTTGGCGACGACATCCACCTGCACGCCGACGGCGGCGACGCGGTGCTGCACTGCCTGCGCCAGCAGGCCGAGAAGCCCGATGACCGCGCCAATTTCTGCCTGGCCGACTTCGTGGCGCCGCGCGACAGTGGCCGCCGGGATTGGGTGGGTGCGTTCGCGGTCACGGCGGGCCTGGGCATCGAGCCGCACGTGGCCCGCTTCGAGGCCGACAACGACGACTACAACTCGATCATGCTGAAGGCGCTGGCCGACCGCCTGGCCGAGGCCTTCGCCGAGCGCCTGCACCAGAAGGTGCGCACCGAACTCTGGGGCTACGCGCCGGACGAAGCGCTGGACAACGAATCGCTGATCCGCGAGCAGTACCGCGGCATCCGCCCGGCGCCCGGCTATCCGGCCTGCCCCGAGCACAGCGAGAAGGCGACGATCTTCCGGCTGCTGGAGGCGGAGAAGCACACCGGCCTCCGGCTCACCGAAAGTTTCGCGATGTATCCGGCGGCGGCGGTGAGCGGCCTGTACTTCGCCCACCCGGGCAGCCAGTACTTCGTGGTCGGCCGTCTCTCGCGCGAACAGGTCGCGGACTATGCGCGCCGCAAGGGCGTGCCGCTGCACCAGGCCGAGCGCTGGCTGGCCTCCAACCTCGACTACGACCCGGAGTAGCCGCGCCTCCTACAGGAAGTGGTTACCAGACGAGGTCGTCGGGGACCTGGTATTGCGGGTCGGCGTAGGGATCGTCGCCGGCCGGCGCATTCGGATCGACGCGCAGCGCGACCGCCGGCGCGAACACCTTCTCGGCCTCGTCCAACAGCGCGGCGGTGACCAGCAGGTAGCGGCCGTCGAGCTGCAGCACGCCGAGCTCGCCGGCATTGAGCTGCTTGAGCTGGGCGGCGGTGACGTGGATGCGCTTGATCTTGCCGCCATAGGGGAAGTGCCGCGCGATGTCGGCGTCCTTGTCGTTCAAGCCCTGGTCCTTCACCAGCTCGGCGAGCCTGGCCTTGGCCTCGCGACGCAGGCGGGCCTCCTCCTGCTTCACGCGCTCGGCCTCGATGCGCTCTTCCTTTTCCTTCTGGGCGCGGATCGCGTAGGCCTTGGCCAGGTCGATCTCCTCCTGGCTGCGCGGCTTGCCGCCGCGGCGGCCTTCGCCCGGCTTGCCCGGGCCACGGCGCCCGTCGGCGCGCTTCTCGCCCGGCGCACCGGCCGGACGCGGGCCGCGGGATTCACCCGGCTTGCCGTCGGGACGCGGGCCGCGCGCCTCACCCGGCTTGCCCGGCGGACGCGGACCGCGGTGCTCGCCCGCCTTGCCGCCGCGACGCTCGCCGGGCTTGCCCGCGTGCCGGTCCCGGCCGCCATCGCCTGGGCGCGCGCCGTCAGGCTTGCGCTCGGGCTTGGCCTCGGGTTCGGGGGCCTTGAAGCCCAGGCCCATCAGTTTCTCGCGCAGCGAATTGCTCATGCTTGGATCGTGCTCAATAGTGGGGCGGCGGCGGCTCGGCGCCAGGGTCGGCGTAGAGTAGGCCGCGCAGCTGCTTCAAATCGCCCAGGGCGCGGACCAGCTGTTCGCTGGCGCGCGCGGTTTCCATGCGGGTCTCGGCCAGCGCGTCGCTGAGTTCGGACAGGGCCAGCTCCTGGAAGGCGATGCGCGACTCCAGTTCGGCGATGCGGTCCTCCAGCTCGGGACCGGCGGCAGGCGTGTGGGACATGGCGGGACTCTCAGTCGTGCCGCAGGGTGCGGCCGCGTCCGATGCCATAGTAGGTCAGGCCGGCTTCCTCGACGGCATCGGGCGAAAACAGGTTGCGGCCGTCGAAAACCACCCGCGCGTTCAGGCGGCGGGCCATGGCCTGGAAATCGGGGCTGTTGAAGGCCTTCCACTCGGTCACCAGCACCAGCGCGTCGGCGCCTTCGAGCGCGGCGTCGGGGCTGTCGCAGAACACCAGGTCGTCGCGCCCGCCGAAAATGCGCGCCGCCTCCTCCATCGCCTCGGGGTCGTGCGCGCGCACGCGGGCACCGGCCGCCCACAGCTGCGCCAGCAGCGTGCGGCTGGGCGCCTCGCGCATGTCGTCGGTGTTGGGCTTGAAGGCCAGGCCCCAGACCGCGAAGGTCTTGCCCGACACGTCGCCGCCGAAGTGGCGCGAGATGAGTTCGAACAGCTTGCCCTTCTGGGCGTCGTTCACCGCCTCCACGGCCGCGAGGATGCGCGCGGGATAGTCGTGCTGGCGGGCGATGCGCTCTAGCGCCTGCACGTCCTTCGGGAAGCACGAACCGCCGTAGCCGGGGCCCGGGTAGATGAAGTGGTAGCCGATGCGCGGATCCGAGCCGATGCCGTGGCGCACCATCTCGATGTCGGCGCCCACGCGTTCGGCGATGTTCGCCATCTCGTTCATGAAGCTGATCTTGGTGGCCAGCATGGCGTTGGCCGCGTACTTGGTCAGCTCGGCCGAGCGCTCGTCCATCACCACCACGCGGTCGTGGCTGCGGTTGAACGGCGCGTACAGGCGGCGCAGCTGCTCGACCGCGCGCGGGCTGCGCGAGCCGACGATGATGCGGTCGGGGCGCATGCAGTCGTTGACCGCCGCGCCCTCCTTCAGGAATTCCGGGTTGGACGCCACCTCGAAGGCGACGTCGGCGCCGCGGTCCGCCAGCACGGCGGCGATGGTCGCGCGCACCCGGTCGGCGGTGCCCACGGGCACGGTGGACTTGTTCACGACCACGGCCGGGCGCGCGAGGTGCTGGCCGATGGTGCGGGCGACCGCCAGCACGTACTGCAGGTCGGCGCTGCCGTCCTCGTCCGGCGGCGTGCCGACCGCGATGAAGATCGTGTCGCCGTGCGCGATCGCGGCGGCGGCATCGGTGGTGAATTCGAGGCGGCCGGCGCCGTGGTTGGCGCGGACCATGGGCTCCAGGCCCGGCTCATAAATGGGGATGACGCCGCGGTTGAGGCCGTCGACCTTGGCCTGGTCGATGTCCACGCAGACCACGTGGTTGCCAACCTCGGCCAGGCAGGTGCCCGTGACCAGGCCGACGTAGCCGGTGCCGAAAACAGTGACTCGCATGCCTTTCCCCTACGGTCCGCGGCGGGGCCGGGACCGGGTGTCGCGCGGCCGGTGGCCGGCCGCGCGATTTTCCACGGACATCGTTACTTGACGATTTCCAGCAGCTCGACTTCGAAGGTCAGCATCGAGTTCGGCGGGATCGGGCCGCCGCCGCTCTCGCCATAGGCCAGCTCGGCCGGGATCCAGAAGGTGTACTTGCTGCCGACCTTCATCAGCGCCACGCCCTCGGACCAGCCCGGGATGACCTGGTTGAGGCCGAACTCGGCCGGCTCGCCGCGATCGTAGGAGCTGTCGAACACGGTGCCGTCGAGCAGCGTGCCCTTGTAGTGCACCTTCACGATGTCGGTCGCGGCCGGCTGGGCGCCGTTGCCCGCGCGCACCACTTCGTACTGCAGGCCGGACTCGGTGGTCTGCACGCCCGGCTTGTCCTTGTTGGCGGCCAGGAACTCGGCGCCCTTGGCGAGGTTCTCGACCGCGGCGGCCTCGGCCTTGGCGGCGGCCTGCTCCTGCATCTTGGTGGTGAAGGCCTGCTGCACCTGCACCATCTGCTCGTCGGTGAGCTTCGGGGCATCGCCGTTGAAGTGGGCGACCATCGCCTCGGTCATCACTTCGATGTCGAGGCTGTCCTTGATCGGCGCCAGCGACTTCGCCATGTCCAGGCCGATCATGTAGCTGACCTGCTTCTTCTCGGTCTCCTGGCCTTCGATGCCGGCGACCACGGCCGGCGCCTCGGCGCCCGCTTCGCCTTCGGCGGCTTCGGTGGCGGCGGTGTCGGCCTTGTCTTCGGCTTCGGGCTTGCAGGCGCTGAGGGAGAGCACCAGGCTGGCGAGGACCAGCGGCGCGGCGTAACGCAGGACGGAATTCATTGCGGAAGGACTCCTGAAGGGGCGGGCCGGAACGGCGCGTCGCGCGCTATTGTCGCGGCGCGCGGGCCGGACGGCAATGCACCGGGCCGGAATCGTTCAGCCGGGCCCCACCACCCGCGCCGCCAGGGCGAGCGCGTGGCAAGCCACCACCGCCAGCCCCAGGCCCAACCGCAGCCGCCGGAAGGCCGTGGGGGCCGGCAGCGCGTCGCCGCGCGCATCCCAAGCGCCCGCCAGCACGAAACCCGCTGCCAGCGCCACCAGCGCCGGCTCGGGCGGCAGCAGGCACCAGGCCACCCAGGCCCACAGGCTCGGAACCACGGCGCGCGCGTACTGCCAGGCGCCCGCGCCCGCCGCCAGCGCCCGGCCCCAGCGCACGCCGCCCAGAAAGGACAGGATCGCCACCGAGTAAGCGAGGAAGGCCGACAGTGCCTGCGCCCGCCATTCCGGCAAGAAGCCGGCGAGGGCCATGGCCAGGAACGGAAGCACGCCCGCCCAGCCCAGGACCAGCGCGCCCGGGGCCATCGGCGGCGGCGAATCAATGCGTGCTTCGGTCATGCTGTCCTCACCTGCCCCGGAGTGGAATGTCGCCATGGAAACGCTAGAGAAACTCAAAGAGATCCGCGCCCGCCACCCCGCCCCACCCGCCGGCAGCGCCGCGGAATCGCAGGCGCTGGCCCGCTTCGCGCAGTTCTTCTCCAGCTTCGCGCCCGATCGGGTCGACAGGCTCGTGCCGCAGACCTACGCCGCCGACGTGTACTTCAACGACACGCTCAAGGCCATCGAAGGCCGCGAGGCGCTGTCGCACTACCTGCGCGAGAGCGCTGAAGCCGTGGACGAATGCCGCGTCGAGATCCACGAGACCACCCGCACGGCCAACGGCGAACACCTGGTGCGTTGGTCGATGATGATCCGCTTCAAGAAATTCCGGCGCGGCGTCGACACCTGGACCGTCGGCATGAGCCATCTTCGCTTCGACGCCGAGGGCCGCGTGGTCTACCACCAGGACTACTGGAACGCGGCGGACGGCCTGTTCCAGCACATCCCGGTGCTGGGCACCCTGATCAACGCGATCAAGCGCCGGCTCTGACGCCGGCGCCTGCGCGCTTCAGGCCTTGGGCACCGGCTTCGCGGGCGAAGGCGCCGCCAGCAGCTTCTCGATCTCGGCCACCAGCTTCGGATCATCGGGCTTGGTGCGGCTGCCGAAGCTGGCCACGACCTTGCCGTCGCGATCGATCAGGTACTTGTGGAAGTTCCAGCCCGGCGCTTCGCCGGTCGCTTCGGCAAGCTCCGCATACAGCGGCGTGGCACCGCTGCCGCGCACCTGCACCTTCTCGAACATCGGGAACTTCACGCCGTAGGTCAGCGTGCAGAACTCCTGGATCTCCTCCTCGCTGCCCGGCTCCTGGCCCATGAAATCGTTGGACGGGAAGCCCAGCACCGCGAAGCCCTGGTCCTTGTACTTCGCGTACATGGCCTCGAGGCCTTCGTACTGCGGCGTGAAACCGCACTTGCTGGCAGTGTTGACCACCAGCAGCACCTGGCCGCCGTAGGTTTCCTGCAGGTTCACCGTTTCCTTGCCCGCCAGCTGCCGGAAGCTGCGGTCCAGCAGCTTGTCAGCCGCCAGCACGGGGGCGGCGGCCAGCAGGCCCGCCATCGCGACACTTGCCCAGATCTTCATTTGACGCCCTCCCCCGGGGCCACCCCGGGTCTATGCCATCAGTTTGGGCGCTTTCCCGTGCAGGAGGTGTTGACAGGTCTTTTTGTAGTGTTATAGTTACCTACAACACCTATCCAATACGTCACCAAGACGGGAGGCGCCATGTACGCCAAATTCAAGACCAACCTGATCGGACTGTCCGTCGCCCTGGCCTTCGTCGTGGCCGGCTACGCCCTCGGCGAGCCGCCGATGGCCAGCCAGACCGTGGCGTCCCAGAAGGCCGACCTGGCCCTGGCGTCCCCCGACGCCGGCCTGGCCCAAGCCGACGACGACGCCGGCAAGGCCCGCCGCGGCGCCCTCAAGCGCCACCTGGCCATGCCCTACGTGTCGCTGCCCTCGCTGCTGCCGCGCCGGGAGTCCTGAGATGAATATCGCCTGGAATGACAGCGCGCCGATCTACCGGCAGCTCAAGGACAAGGTGGTGGCCATGATGCTCGATGGCGACCTCAAGCCGGGCGAGGCCCTGCCCTCGGTCCGCCAGATCGCCGCCGAGTACCAGCTCAATCCGATCACCGTCTCCCGCGCCTACCAGGAGCTGGCGGACGAAGAACTCGTGGAAAAACGAAGGGGACTTGGCATGTACGTGACCGAAGGGGCGCGCGAGAAACTCCTGGCTTCCGAGCGGGACCGCTTCCTGAAGGAAGAGTGGCCGCTGGTGCTGGAGCGCATCCAGCGTCTGGGGCTGGACCTCCAGAAGCTGGTGGAACGCGCCGACAAGGAGAACAAGTGATGAGCGCCGTGATTTCCGCCCGCAACCTCAGCAAGCGCTACAAAGGCAAGCCGGCCGTCGACGGCATCAGTTTCGACATCCCGGCCGGCCGCATCGTCGGCCTGATCGGCCCGAACGGCTCCGGCAAGACCACCACCCTGAAGGCGGCCCTGGGCCTGGTGCCCTTCGAGGGCGAACTCAAGGTGCTGGGCAAGGACCCGCGCGGCGAGCGTGACGCGCTGATGCAGGAAGTGTGCTTCATCGCCGACGTGGCGGTGCTGCCGCGCTGGCTGAAGGTCAAGGACGCCGTGGACTTCGTGGCCGGCGTGCACCCGCGCTTCGACCGCAAGAAGGCCGAGGCCTACCTGGCGCACACCAAGCTGGCCCCGAACATGCGGGTCAAGGAAATGTCCAAGGGCATGATCGTGCAGCTGCACCTGGCGCTGGTGATGGCGATCGACGCCAAGCTGCTGGTGCTGGACGAGCCCACGCTCGGCCTGGACATCCTCTACCGCAAGCAGTTCTACCAGAACCTGCTCGAGGACTATTTCGACGAACAGAAGACGATCATCGTCACCACCCACCAGGTCGAGGAGATCGAACACATCCTCACCGACCTGATGTTCATCCGCGACGGCAAGATCGTGATGTCGGTGACGATGGACGAAGTGGGCGAGCGCTTCACCGAGGTGATGGTCGGCGCCGACAAGGCGGAAGCCGCCCGGGCGCTCAAGCCGATCGATGAACGACAGGTGTTCGGCAAGTCGGTGATGCTGTTCGACGGCGTCCCGCGCAGCCAGCTCGCCCAGTACGGCGAGACCCGCAACCCCGGCATCGCCGACCTGTTCGTCGCCACCATGAAGGGAACCTACGCATGAACACTTTCAAATGGCTGCTCAAGCGCGAGTACTGGGACTGGGCGCCCATCGTCGTCGGCGGCATCGCGGTGCTGTTCTCCACCGTCGCGGTCGTCGCCGGCGCGCTCTTTGCCCGCGAAAACCGGGACAACATTCAACTCGAAGGCAGCCCGGCCGAATTGGCCGAGCACTCGGCGCAGCTCGGAGGCTTGGGCGACGTGCTGCTCGCCAGCGGCGTTATCACCGCGCTTCTGGTGATGGCTTTCGTAGTCTTCTTCTACGCTCTGGGTTCGCTTTATGACGACCGCCGCGACCGCAGCATCCTGTTCTGGAAGTCGATGCCCATCACCGACGCCCAAATGGTGATGTCCAAGGCGGCTTGGGCGGTGGTGCTAGCCCCGCTGGGTGCAGTGGCCATCGGCCTGATGATCAGCGTGGTCCTTTGGCTGGTGGTATTGCTCGGCACCGCAGCATCAGGCGTACCGGGCGCGACCAGCGTCATGACGGCCGCCCACCCACTGAAAGTTCTGGCCACGCTGTTCGCCGCGCTGCCCGTGCAAATCATTTGGTCGCTGCCGACCATAGGCTGGTTGATGTTCTGCTCGGCCTGGGCCCGCCGCCTACCCTTCCTGTGGGCTACGGCCGTCCCCCTGCTGACCTGCGCCATGGTCAGCTTCACCGACATCTTCCCGGGCATCGAGATCCCGCACGACAGCCTCTGGTACACGGTGGCTTACCGCGGCCTGCTCAGCATCGCCCCGGGTGCGTGGATCCCGACCATCGCCCAGGAACCGACCGGCCCGTTCGATGGCCCCAAGGACCTTGCTGGCCTCGTGGACATCACCAGCAGCTGGGCCACGTTCGGGCATGCCGACATCTGGATCGGCGCCGCGGTGGGCGCGCTCCTGATCTACGCCGCCGTCTACTTCCGCCGCAACCGCGACGAAGGCTGATGCCATGACCCCGGGCGGGAGGCCACGGCCTCCCGCCCGTTTTCCATTCCGGAGAACGCCATGACCCGTTTCCTTCCACAAACCTTCCTGCTAGCCGCCATCCTGGCCACCGCCGCCTGTTCCGGCGGCGACGAGGCCACCTCCCCCACGGAGCGCGGCGGTTTCGCCGGGCTGGCCGACAAGGCCGTCGAAGGGATTCGCGAGGAGATCGCCACCGAGGACATGGACCTCGGCCGCGGCCGCAACGACGAACCCGCCGCCAAGCTCAGCCCGCAGGGCGACCTGATCATTGGCGGCGAGAAGGTCGCGATGGACGACGGGCAGCGGGAGATCGCCCTCGCCTACCGCAACGCCCTGGCCAACGTCGCAGAAAGCGGCGCGCGGGTCGGCCTGCAGGGCGCGGCGCTCGCCGGCGACGCGTTGAAGCTGGCCGCCGCCAGCGCGCTCAGCGGCGACGGCAAGACGGTCGAGGAGCAGCTCAAGGACAAGACCGCCGCCATCGAAGCCGAGGCCAAGGCCCTGTGCGCAATGCTGCCCGACCTCTACGCGCGCCAGCAGCGCTTCGCCGAGGCCGTGCCTGCGTTCGCGCCCTACGCCAACATGGACGAAGGCGACATCGAGAAGTGCGGCGACGGCCAGTTCACGCCGTGACCGCGGCGGGCCGGCTCAGCCGGCCCCTCCCCCCGGCTTGCCGTGGATGCCGCCGCGGGCCAGTAGCGCCGGATCCAGCATTTTCCTGAGCACCTTCTCGTCCAGCCCGGTGGCCTCCCGCGCCACCGCCAGCACCGGCCGTCCCTCCCGGTAGGCCTGCTTGGCGATCGCCGCGGCCTGCTCGTAACCGATCACCGGGTTCAGTGCCGTCACCAAAATCGGGTTGCGCGCCAGCGCCTCGTCCAGGCGCGCCCTGCGCACCGTGAACCCGGCGATGGCCGCGTCGGCCAGGTGCCGCGCGCCGTTCGCCAGCAGCTCGATCGACTGCAGCAGGTTGTGCGCCACCACCGGCAGCATCACGTTGAGCTGGAAATTGCCGCTGGCGCCCGCGATGGTGATCGTGGCGTGGTTGCCCATGGCCTGCGCGCAGGCCATGCACACGGCCTCCGGGATCACCGGGTTGACCTTGCCCGGCATGATCGAGCTGCCAGGCTGCAGCGTCGGCAGCTCGATCTCGCCCAGGCCGGCCAGCGGACCGGAGTTCATCCAGCGCAGGTCGTTGCCGATCTTCATCAGGGCCACCGCCAGCACGTTGAGCTGGCCGGAGAGCTCCACGGCCGCGTCCTGGCTGGCAATGCCCTCGAACAGGTTGGCGGCCTGCACGAAGCGCGCGCCCGACCGCGCCGACAGCGAGGCCGCGACCTTCTTCCCGAAGCGCGGGTCGGCGTTGATGCCGGTACCCACCGCGGTGCCGCCGATGGGCAGCCGGCGCAGTCGCCCGAGGCTGTCCTCGATGCGCTCGATGGCGCTGGCGAGCTGGGCCGACCACGTACCCAGCTCCTGGGCCAGGGTCAGCGGCATGGCGTCCATCAGGTGGGTGCGGCCGGTCTTGACCACCTTGCCCAGCCCGCGCGCGCGCCGGTCAATGGTCGCGCGCAGGTGCCTGAGCGCCGGAAGCAGCTGCTCGCGGCAGGCCAGCACGGCGGCGACCTGGATCGCGGTCGGCACCACGTCGTTCGAGCTCTGGCCCATGTTGACCTGGTCGTTGGCGTGCACGAGCTTGCCGAGCCGCCGCGTGGCCAGCGTGGCGATGACCTCGTTCGCATTCATGTTGCTGGAGGTGCCCGAGCCGGTCTGGAACACGTCCACCGGGAACTGGCCGTCAAGGTCGCCCGCGGCCACCTGCCCGGCGGCGTCGCCGATCGCGGCGGCCACGCCCTTGGGCAGGTGGCCCAGGGCGGCATTGGCGTCGGCCGCGGCGGCCTTGACCAGGCCAAGCGCGCGGATGAACCCGCGCGGCATGCGAAGGCCCGAGATCGCGAAGTTCTGCACCGCGCGCTGGGTCTGGGCGCCGTAGAGCGCGTCGTCGGGCACCTGCAGTTCGCCCAGGCTGTCCTTTTCGGTGCGCGTGGTACGGGCCATGGCGGTCTCCCTTCGAGATGCCCCGAGCATACCGCCCCTGCAGGAGGGACTTCAGTCCCGAAGCTTCTCGGCCAAAAGCTTCGGGACTGAAGTCGCTCCTACAGGGAGCGGGTAGAATGGCGGCCTTCCCCGCCTTGCCCGAGCCCGACGATGTCCGATCCCGCCCTCACCGCCCTGTCGCCGCTAGACGGCCGCTACGCCGCCAAGGCCGAGGCCCTGCGGCCGATCTTCTCGGAGTACGGACTGGTCAAGGCCCGCGTGCGGGTCGAGGTGGAGTGGCTGCTGGCGCTGGCCGCCGAGCCGGGCATCGTCGAACTGCCCGCCTTCGGCGACGCCGCCGCGGGGCGCCTGCGCGCGCTGGCCGAAGGCTTCTCGGTCGCCGACGCGGCCCGCGTGAAGGAGATCGAGCGCACCACCAACCACGACGTCAAGGCGGTCGAGTACTTCATCAAGGAGCGCCTGAAGGACGACGCCGAGCTGGGCCCGGCGCTGGAATTCGTGCACTTCGCCTGCACCAGCGAGGACATCAACAACCTCAGCTACGCGCTGATGCTGCACGAGGCCTACACCACCGTCATCGCCCCCAAGACCTGGGAAGTGGTCGAGAAGCTGCGCGCGATGGCGCACGAGCACGCCGCGCTGCCGATGCTCTCGCGCACCCACGGCCAGACCGCCTCCCCCACCACGGTGGGCAAGGAAATCGCCAACGTGGTCGCGCGGCTGCAGCGCCAGGTGGCGGTGATGCACGGCATCGAGTTCCCCGGCAAGATCAACGGCGCGGTCGGCAACTACAACGCCCACGTGGTCGCCTATCCGGAAGTGGACTGGCCGGCGCTGGCGCAGCGCTTCGTCGAGTCGCTGGGCCTGGACTTCAACCCCTACACCACCCAGATCGAGCCGCACGACGGCATCGCCGAGCTGTGCGACGCGCAGCGCCGCATCAACACGGTGCTGGTGGACCTGTGCCGCGACGTCTGGGGCTACATCTCGCTGGGCTACTTCAAGCAGGCGGTGAAGGCCGGCGAGGTCGGCAGCTCGACCATGCCGCACAAGGTCAACCCGATCGACTTCGAGAACGCCGAGGGCAACTTCGGCCTGGCCAACGCGCTGCTTTCGCACTTCTCCGAGAAGCTGCCGATCAGCCGCTGGCAGCGCGACCTCACCGATTCCACCGTGCTGCGCGCGCTGGGCACCGCCTTCGGCCACTCGCTGATCGCACTGGATGCGCTGCTGCGCGGCCTGGGCAAGCTCAGCGCCAATCCCGAGCGCCTGGCCGCCGACCTCGACGCCGCCTGGGAGGTGCTGGCCGAGCCGGTGCAAACCGTGATGCGCCGCCACGGCCTGCCGAATCCCTACGAGCAGCTCAAGGCGCTCACCCGCGGCCAGGGCATCACGGCCGAGTCCATGCGCGCCTTCATCGACTCCCTCGACCTCCCGGCCGACGCCAAGGCCCGCCTGCTGGCGATGACCCCCGGCAGCTACGTCGGCCACGCCGCCTCGCTGGCGCGGGACATTTGATTTTCTCGCCAGTGATTTATCTGCCCTTATCCGTGTTCATCCGTGGCCAAAAAAACCTCCCCCCAGTTTGCGATTGAAGTCACCGGCACGCCGGGCCAGCCGCTGGGCATGGCACCGGAGCTGTTCCTGCGGGATTACTGGCAGAAGCGGCCGTTGCTGATACGGCAGGCCTTCCCAGGCTTCGAGTCGCCGATCTCGCCGGAGGACCTGGCCGGCCTGGCCTGCGAGGAAGCCGCGCTGGCGCGGGTGGTACTGCACGACCGCAAGCGCGACCGCTGGGAGCTGCGCAGCGGTCCCTTCAGCGAGGAATCGTTCCCGAAGTTGCCGAAGAAGGACTGGACCCTGCTGGTCCAGGACGTGGACAAGTGGGACATGGACATCCGCGCCCTGCTCGGCGCCTTCCGGTTCCTGCCGGCCTGGCGGGTGGACGACGTGATGGTGAGCTTCGCGGCGCCGGGTGGCTCGGTCGGCGCGCACGTGGACCAGTACGACGTGTTCCTGCTGCAGGCGCAGGGCCATCGCCGCTGGCAGATCGACTCGCGGCCCGACGCCCCGCGCGGCTTCCGCCCGGACGTCGAACTCAAGCTGCTCACCCGGTTCGAACCGGACCACGACTGGGTGCTGGCACCGGGCGACATGCTCTACCTGCCGCCCGGCGTGCCCCACCACGGCGTGGCCGAGGACGCCTGCCTGACTTTCTCGGTGGGCATGCGCGCGCCGTCGCAGGCCGAACTGATGGTGGACCTGGCCGAGGAACTGGCCGCCGCCCTGCCCGAGGAATCCCGCTACGCCGATCCGGACCTGTCCCTGCCCGCCGACCCCTGGGAGATCGACGAGGCTGCCTTCGGGCGGGTACGTGCGGCGCTGCACGGCCTGCAGGCGCTGGATGACGCCGCGCTGCGCCGCTGGTTCGGTCGCTTCATCACCCAGTACCGCGCCGCCGGCGAACTGGGTCGCCCCGCGCGGCCACCTTCGCTGGCGACCCTCGAGGCCGAGCTGGCCAAAGGCGGCGAGCTGCTGCGCCACCCGCACGCGCGCCACGCCTGGGCCCGCGACGGCCGGCGCGCCTGCCTGCACGCCAACGGCCTTTCGCTGCCGATGAGCGTGGCCGCCGCGCGCCACTTGGCCAGCGCCGATTCCTTGTCGGCGCATGACCTCGCCGCCCTGGACGCCGACGGCCGTGAAGCGCTGGAAAGCCTGGTGGCGGCGGGCCACTATCACCTGGTCAAGCCACGACGCCGACGGTGACGCCATGATCCCGACCGAGTTCCGCATCGATCCCGCCGACTACACGGCCGACTTCCAGGACCTGCGCTCGGTGCGCGAGACGGTCTTCGTGCTCGAGCAGAACGTGCCGATCGAGGAGGAATGGGACGAGCTCGACCCCCGTTGCCACCACGTCATCGCCCGCGACGCCAACCACCAGCCGATCGGCACCGGCCGGCTGACGCCGGAGCGCAAGATCGGCCGCATGGCCGTGCTGAAGGCCTGGCGGAACAAGGGCGTTGGCGACGCCCTGATGGTGGCGCTGATGAACCAGGCCCGCAGCCTGGGCTGGACCGAGGTCAGCCTCAACGCCCAGGTGAGCGCCGAGGCTTTCTACGCCCGCCACGGGTTCCAGCCCTATGGCGAACGCTTCATGGAGGCCGGCATCGAGCACCAGGCCATGCGCCGGACCCTCGAGCCCCTCGCCGCGCCCGAGCGCGGGCCGGCCGCCCCGCGCGGCCCGTCGGTGGCTTCGGTCGAGTTCGATTCGCTGCACGAGGCCACCGAGGCCACCCTGGCGGTGGTCCGGGCGGCCCGACGCGAGCTTCGCCTGTTCACGCGCGACCTGGACCCGGTGCTTTACAGCCAGCCCGCCGTGCTGGAGGCCTTCAAGCAGTACGCGATCGCCGGCCGCGGCGGCGTGGTGCAGGTAATCGTGCTCGACCCGGCCGCGGTGCAGGGCCAGGCGCACCTGCTGCTGGGCCTCGCCCAGCGCATGACCTCGGTATTCCAGTTCCGCACGCCGGTCGACGATGTCGACCTGCAGGTGGCCTCCGCCTTCCTGGCCAACGACCGCGACGGCTACTTGTTCCGCGCCCTGGGCAGCCGCTGGGAAGGCGAATGGAGCCCGGCCAACCCGGCCCGCACGCGCCAGTTGCTCGAGCACTTCGGCCGGGTCTGGGAGCGTTCGCGGCCCTGCAGCGAGTTCCGGGCCCTGGGCATCTGAGGCCGCGAACCCCGCGCCCTCGACCCAGGTCCTGCCCAACCGCGGCTGACCGGGCCCCGGATCGGGTTCTAAAGCCCCGTCACGCCAGCTATAATCGCGGACCTCGTCGGCGCCCGCGCCGGCTGCCCGACATCCCATTCCATCAATCACTTACCTGCCATTGCGGCGGGCCAGGCCAGGGTCGTGGACAGTCTGATCAAGCAGTTTAAGCAGACCTCTCAGCTTGCCGGCGGCAACGCCGCCTATATCGAAGACCTGTACGAACAGTACCTGGTCGATCCCGACGGCATCCCCGCCACTTGGAAAACCTACTTCGACGGCCTCAAGGGCCGCGAAGCCGGCGACGTCCCGCACTCGGCGGTGATGGCCAGCGTCCAGGCCGCGGCCCGGGCCGGCAAGCACGCCAGCGGCGGCGGCATGGACGACGAGGCCGCCCGCAAGCAGGCCGCGGTCGGCAAGCTGATCACGGCCTACCGCTCGCGCGGCCACCTGGGTGCCCGTCTCGACCCGCTGGGCATGATGGCCAAGAAGGACGCGCCCGACCTCGAGCTTGCCTTCCACGGCCTCGCCGATGCCGACCTGGCCACCGAATTCACCGCCGACACCTGGTTCAGCGAGAAGAAGTTCAAGCTGGCCGACCTGCTGGCCAAGCTGCGTGCGTCCTACTCCGGCAGCATCGGCGCCGAGTTCATGCACATCGCCGACGCCAACCAGCGCCGCTGGATGCAGCAGCGCCTCGAGGGCGCGGCCGGCAAGTACGGCTTCCAGGCGGAAGAGAAGAAGCGCCTGCTCGAGCGCGTCACCGCGGCCGAGGGCCTGGAGCGCTACCTGCACACCGCCTTCGTCGGCCAGAAGCGCTTCTCGCTGGAAGGCGGCGACGCGCTGATCCCGCTGATGGACACCCTGATCCAGCGCGGCGGCAGTGACGGCGTGCGCGACGTGGTGATCGGCATGGCCCACCGCGGCCGCCTGAACGTGCTCGTCAACACCATGGGCAAGCCGCCGCACAAGCTGTTCGATGAGTTCCGCGGCCAGTTCGAGCACAACGACGACCCGGCGCACTCGGGCGACGTGAAGTACCACATGGGCTACTCGTCCAACGTGGTCACCCCGGGCGGCCCGGTGCACCTGGCGCTGGCCTTCAACCCGTCGCACCTCGAGATCGTCGACCCGGTGGTCGCCGGCTCGGTGCGCGCGCGCCAGATGCGCCGCGAGGACGGCAAGCGCCAGCAGGTGCTGCCGGTGCTGGTGCACGGCGACGCCGCGTTTGCCGGCCAGGGCGTGATCATGGAGCTGTTCCAGATGTCGCAGGCCCGCGGCTTCGCGGTCGGCGGCACGGTACACGTAGTCATCAACAACCAGGTCGGCTTCACCATCAGCCGCCAGGACGACGCCCGCTCCACCTACTACTGCACCGATCCGGCCAAGATCATCGGCGCGCCGGTGCTGCACGTGAATGGCGACGACCCGGAGGCCGTGGCCTTCTGCGCGAAGATGGCCTTCGACTACCGCAAGGAGTTCGGCCGCGACATCGTCATCGACCTGGTCTGCTACCGCCGCCACGGCCACAACGAGGCCGACGAGCCGGCGGCCACCCAGCCGCTGATGTACAAGAACATCCGCGCCCGCAAGACCACCCGCGAGCTCTACGCCGAGCAGCTGGCCGCCGAGGGCGTCATCGACGCCGCCGGCGCCAAGGCCCTGGTGGATGCCTACCGCGACAAGCTCGACAACAACGTGGTCACCACCGAACTGGCCCAGGTCGGCCCCGATCCGTTCGCGGTCGACTGGTCGCCGTGGCTCAAGGGCAAGCTGTCGGACAAGGTGGACACCGGCATCCAGCGCGCCGAGCTCGACGGCCTGGCCCAGCGCATCAACCAGCTGCCGGCCACGCTGAAGCTGCACCCGCGCGTCGCCAAGATCTACGAGGACCGCCTGAAGATGGCGTCCGGCGAGCTGGCCATGGACTGGGGCTTCGCCGAGAACCTGGCCTACGCCACCCTGCTGGCCGGCGGCTACAAGCTGCGCCTGGTCGGCCAGGACGCCGGCCGCGGCACCTTCTTCCACCGCCACGCGGTGCTGCACGACCAGGCCACCGGCGAGGCGCACATGCCGCTGCGCGCGCTGGCCGCCAACCCCGAGCACGTGATGGTGATCGACTCGCTGCTCAGCGAGGAAGCGGTGATGGCCTTCGAGTACGGCTACGCCACCGCCGAGCCGGGCACGCTCAACATCTGGGAAGGCCAGTTCGGCGACTTCGCCAACGGCGCCCAGGTGGTGATCGACCAGTTCATCACCTCCGGTGAATCGAAGTGGGACCGTCTCTGCGGCCTGGTGCTGTTCCTGCCGCACGGCTACGAAGGCCAGGGCCCCGAGCACAGCTCGGCGCGCCTGGAGCGTTTCCTGCAGCTGTGCGCGCTCGACAACATCCAGGTCTGCACGCCGACCACGCCGGCGCAGATGTTCCACATGCTGCGGCGCCAGATGCTGCGCGGCACGCGCAAGCCGCTGGTGGTGATGACGCCCAAGTCCATGCTGCGCAACAAGCTGTCGGTGTCGACGCTGGACGAACTGGCCAAGGGCGGCTTCCAGACCCTGATCCCCGATTCGACCGCGAAGGACGCCAAGAAGGCGCGCCGCGTCGTCGTCTGCGGCGGCAAGGTCTACTACGACCTGGTCGAGGCGGCCGAGGCGAAGAAGATCACCGACGTGGCCATCGTGCGCGTCGAGCAGCTCTACCCGTTCCCGCGCCCGGAGCTGGCCGCCGAGCTCAAGCGCTTCACCGGCGCCAAGGAAGTGGTGTGGTGCCAGGAAGAGCCGATGAACCAGGGCGCGTGGTACCAGATCCGCCACCATCTGGATTTCTGCCTGGGCAAGGGCCAGTCGCTCAGCTACGCCGGGCGCAGCCGCTCGGCCTCGCCGGCCGCCGGCCACCTGAACACGCACAACGAAGAACAGGCCCGCCTGATCGAGGACGCCCTCGTCAACGCGCCCAACACCCACACCGCCGAATAACCCCCATTCAAGCCACAGGGCCTCGTCCATGAGCATCGAAGTCAAAGTCCCGGTCCTTCCGGAATCCGTGTCCGACGCCACCATCGCCACCTGGC
>LNFM01005412.1_pt1 | contig 22130 bp, 22 predicted proteins | sample 596031 | NCBI WGS metagenome assembly LNFM01 (sample SAMN04254537, study PRJNA301005) | activated carbon metagenome | isolation source: dual media filters at the Ann Arbor, Michigan drinking water treatment plant | place: USA: Ann Arbor
ACCACCGTGGCCTACGGCGACAAGGCCAGCGGTCCCAACCATGTCTTGCCCACCAAGGGAGCGGCGCGCTACTCGGGTGGCCTGTCGGTGCACAAGTTCCTCAAGACCTTTACCTGGCAAAAGATGACCCGCGAGGCCGCGCGCGACATCGGCCTGGCCACCGCGCGCATTTCGCGCCTGGAGGGCATGGAAGCACATGCCCGCACCGCGGACGACCGGCTGGCCAAGTACTTCCCGGATCAGTCCTTTGATCTCGGCAAACCCGTCTCGGTGTAGCGACAGCAAGTAGGACCACGCAACAGGTCACAGCCCCTTTTCAACCATCGGATTGGAGAAACGATCATGAACGCACGCAGTTTTCGCAAAAGTCTTTTGGCTCTGTGTCTGGCGTTCCCGGTTTCCTGGGCGACGGCGCAGACGTTTCCCTCCAAACCGGTCACGATCGTGGTGCCCTTCCCGGCGGGTGGAGCGCTCGACATGGTCGCGCGCGTCCTGGCGGAACAGATGCGCACCGACCTCGGGCAACCCGTGATCGTGGACAACCGTGCCGGCGCCGGCGGGACGATCGGCAGCACGGCGGTGGCCAAGGCGGCGCCTGATGGATACACCATCCTGCTGGGATCGGTTGCAACCCATGCGATCGCTGCCGGCCTGTACCAAAAGCTGCCTTACGACCCGCTCAACGACTTTGAACCGATCACTCAACTCACCAGCAGCCCGCTGGTGCTGACCGCATCTCCCCAGCTCAAGGCCAACAATGTGGCGGAGCTGATCGCTTTGGCGAAGGCAGCGCCCGGCACCGTCAACTACGCATCGACCGGCAACGGCACCGCTGTGCACATTGCGGGAGAGGCCTTGCGCACGGCAACCCAGATCAACGTGGTGCACGTTCCGTATCGGGGTGGCGCTCAGGCCACCACGGCCATGCTCGCGGGTGAGGTGGGATTCATCGTGGCCAATCCGCAGCTGGTGATGTCGTTCATCAAGGCCGACAAGTTGCGGGCGCTGGCGGTGACCGGCACCCAGCGGCTCGACGCCTTGCCCAATGTGCCAACGCTCAAGGAGGCCGGTGTGCCGGGCGTGGAAATCACCACCTGGTTTGGGCTGTGGGCACCGAAAGGCACACCCGCTGTGTTGGTGGAGCGCCTGAACGCATCGGCGCGCAAGGCGCTGGCTGCTCCCGAAGTCAAACGGCAACTGGAGACGCAGGGTGACGTGGGCGTGGGCAGCTCTGTGGCCGACTTCTCCAGCTTTGTGCGCACGGAACACAAGTACTGGGTGTCGTTTGTTCAAGCGGCCGGCATCAAGATCGACTGATCGTTTCACTCCCCCATCCAAAGGAGGACCCATTGTCCCGCCCCAACATTCTCGTCATCCAGGCCGATCAACTGACCGCCAAGGTGCTTCCCATGTACGGCGGCCAGGCGCTGATCACACCGCACATGAACAGACTGGCCGAGCAGGGCGTGACTTTCCTGAACGCCTACAGCAACAACCCGGTGTGCGCACCGTCGCGGGCGGCCATGTTGACAGGACGGCTGTCTTCCGCGGTGGGCTGCTACGACAACGCGGCCGACTTTCCTTCCTCCACATTGACCTTGGCGCACTACCTGCGCCGGCAGGGATACAGAACCTGCTTGTCCGGGAAGATGCATTTCGTCGGTGCCGAGCAGCTGCATGGCTTTGAAGAGCGGGTGACCACCGACATCTACCCGTCGGATTTTGGCTGGACAGCGGACTGGTCGCAGGTGAAACAGCCGTACTCACCGTCGCGGATGAGCCTTCGCTCGATCGTAGAGGCGGGCTTGTGCGAGCGCAACTTGCAGATCGACTACGACGAAGAAGTGGCCTACCGCGCGGAGCAGTGGCTGTATGACCAGGCGCGCAGCGACGACGACAGGCCATTCCTGCTGTGGGCTTCGTTCACGCATCCGCACAACCCCTTCATCACCACGAAGAAATTCTGGGACCTCTACGACCACGACAAGATCGATTTGCCGACTGTGCCATTCATCCCGATGGCGGAGCGCGACCCATGGTCCAGACGGTATGCCTACACCATCCGGGCGGACGAGCACGATGTCTCTGAAGAGCAGATCCGGGTTGCGCGGCATGCGTACTACGCGATGACTTCCTATTTCGACGCGCAGGTCGGCCGCATGCTGGAGGTGCTGGATCGCACGGGAGGGTTAGACAACACCTTCGTCTTCGTGGTCTCCGACCACGGCGAGATGCTTGGTGAGCGCGGCCTGTGGTTCAAGTTTCAGCCCTTCGAATGGTCGGTCCGTGTGCCGATGATCGCGGCAGGGCCGGGCCTGAAGAAGGGTCTCGTGGAAGAACGCGGCGTGTCGCTGATGGACCTGCTCCCCACCTTCAACGACCTGGTCTCGGGGGGCAACCCGGTCGCACCTGTGGACCGCCTGGACGGTGTCAGCCTGGCCAGCATGCTTCACGGAGCCGACAGCACGCGTGGTGACGACGTGATGATGGAGTTTCTCGGCGAAGGCGTGTTTGCACCCGCGTGCATTCTGCGCAAGGACGGCTACAAGTATGTGCACTGCCGCCACGACCCCGCCATGTTGTTTGATCTGAAGGCCGATCCGGATGAGCGCGTCAACCTTGCAGGTCAGCCTGGGCACGCGGAGATTGAGTCCCGTCTGCACGGCGATGTGCTCAAGCGCTGGGACTACCCCGGCCTCGAAAAAACCATCCTCGATTCGCAGCAGCGCAGGCTTTTTGCACAGGAGTCGCTGCTGCAGGGCAGCTGGACATCGTGGGACTACCAGCCGCCGCCAGACGCGGCGCGCAAATACGTTCGCGGTGCCGTGGATCCCAACACAACGGCAACCAAGGCGAAGAAGCGGTTCCCGTTTGTGTCGGCATACCCACCCGACCATCCCCGCGATCCGGCGGCGAATCTGCAGTTGGTCGATGACGGCAAGGCGCCGTACCGCTCATGAAGCTCGACACGCTGTTTCGTCTGCAGGGCAAGCGCGCCTTGGTCACCGGTGGCAGTTCCGGCCTTGGTGAAGCCATGGCGCGTGCACTCGGCCTGGCCGGCGCGGATGTCGTTCTGGTGTCGCGTCGTCATGCAGAACTCGCTGCCGCCACACAAAGACTTGCGGACGAGGGAATCGCCGCGCAGTGGGTGGCGGGTGATCTCGCCACGCCCGAAGCGGCCCGGCAGGTCGCCCGCGACGTACTGGCGCTGGGCGCGGTGGACATCCTGGTCAACGCCGCTGGGGTCAACCTGCGCGAGCCGTTTGCCGAGGTCACGCCCGAGAGCTGGGCGACCCAGATTCACCTGCACCTGAGCGCACCCTTTTTCCTGACCCAGGCGCTGGCACCGGCCATGAAGCAGTGCGGTTGGGGCCGCATCATCAACATCGCCAGCCTGCAGAGCCACCGCGCCTTTCCCAACAGCGCGCCTTACGGTGCGGGCAAGGGTGGCATCGTGCAGCTCACGCGCGCGATCGCCGTGGAGTGGGGGCCGCACGGCATCACCTGCAATGCCATCGGGCCCGGCTTTTTTCCCACCGCACTCACGGCGCCGGTGTTCGACAACAGCGAGCTGGCGGCCCGCCACGCGGCACAGACCTGCCTGGGGCGCAACGGTGCGCTGCAAGACGTGAACGGCCTCACCGTCTTTCTCGCCAGCGAGGCCTCGGCCTACGTGACCGGCCAGACCATCATGCTCGACGGCGGCTACACCGCGAAGTGACGCTGCCATGGCCATCGACCTCAACGCCGTCTGGACGCCCTCTGGCGATCCAACCCCGCTCAAGCCGGCCGATACCCATCCGGTCATGCGCGGATCGTTACTTCCACCCATGGGGGTCAAACCGCTGAACTTCAGCCCCGGGCCCACATCGCTTGCGGCCGAGGTCGAGGCGGCGGTCAAAGCCCTGTTCGACGCGCCGCGCATGTGCTCCATGTACCTCTCGCATCGATCGCCCGAGTTTTTGGAGATTCTGGCCAGCGTCGTGCAGCGATGCCGCACGGCGATGCAGATTCCTGAGCAGTACGAGATTTTGTTCATGCACGGCGGCGGGCACGGGCAGTTTGCGGCGGTGCCGCTCAACCTGTGTCCCAGCGGCGATGAAAAGGCGACCTACCTTGTCAATGGCACCTGGTCCAAACGCGCCCTGTCCGAGGCATCCAAGTACTGCCACCCAATCGTCGTTTCCTCTGAACAATCTGACGGCACGTTCACCCATCACCCGTCTTTTGATGACCTGGACCCGCAATCCAGGTACGTGTATCTGTGTTCCAACGAAACGGTGAATGGCATTGAGATGCACCAGCTTCCCAGGCTGGGCATTCAGGCGCCATTGGTGGTTGACGCGTCATCCGACTTTTCCACCAAACCCATTGACTGGTTGGGTAGCAACGTCGGCGTGCTGTATGCCTGCGCGTCCAAGAACATGGGGCACCCCGGCGTCACCCTGTGCGTGATACGCAAGGATTTGCTGGGCACCCCCAGCCCCCGCTGCCCGGGCGTGCTCTGCTACACCACCAATGTCCGGGAAGGCAACTTGTGGAACACCATTGCCACCTTCAATGTGGAGGTGGTCAACATCTACCTGCAATGGCTGATCGCGCAAGGAGGCGTGCATGAGATGGAACGCCGATCGATCGCCAAGTCGGCCATGGTCTATGACGTGATCGACCGCTCCGGGGGGTTCTATTCCACCCCCATTGCAGATCCATTGATACGCAGCCGCATGAACGTTCCTTTTGATGTCGCCGAAGGCGACGAAGAAGTCACCCGAAAATTTTTGATTCAGGGCTGGAAACGTGGAATCGTCGGCTTGCGAACGCTGACCCCCTTTGGGGTTGGGAAGTACTTGAGGGCCAGTTTGTACAACGGCGTCAGCGTGCAACAAACCGAGGTCTTGGTCGCCTTCATGGCTGACTTCATGAAAAGCGCTCGCGGCACGCGAGCTGGGCATGTGCCCGCAACTACGAGACAAGACAATGAAAGCACTGGTCTATACCCAACCCCTTGAAGTCCAACTGCACGATTGCCCGGAGCCCGAGCTGGTCGACGGTGAAGTGGTCCTGCGCATCGACGCGGTGGGCATATGCGGCTCCGACATGCACGCCTTCCACGGGCACGACCCACGCCGAAAGCCCGGCCTGGTGCTGGGCCACGAGTTTTGCGGCACCGTGGTCCACAGCGCTGCCCCCGCCTACGCGGCGGGCGTTCGTGTGACAGGAAATCCTTTGATCACCTGCGGCACCTGCGACTACTGCGTGCAAGGTCGCAACAACCTCTGCAGCCGCCGCACCATGGTGGGCATGACCCGCCCCGGCGCGTTTGCCGAGTTAATGTCGATCCCCGCAGCCTCCCTGATTGATATCCCGCAGGACATGCCCGCCCTGACCGCCGCGCTCACCGAGCCGGCCGCCACCGCCCTGCATGCGATCAACATGAGCCTGAAGGCCATGGCGCGCCCGCTGCCGGAAAACCGCACGCTGATCATCGGTGGAGGCGCCATCGGCATGCTGGCCGCCCTGCTGCTCAAGACCTATGGTTGCCGGGGAATGGTGCTGGCGGAGGTGAACCCGCTGCGCCGCCAGTCTGCGGAGGAGCACGCCGGTGTGTCCACCTACGACCCGCGTGTGACCCAGCCGCAGGAGAACGGATTCGACTACGTGATCGACGCGGTGGGCAGCAAGCTCACCAGGGCCGCTGCGCTGGTTGCTGTCAAGCCCGGTGGCGTGGTCATGCACGTCGGACTGCAGGACTGGGCGAGCGAGATCGACATGCGCAAGCTCACGTTGGCCGAGATCACACTGATGGGGACATACACGTACACCACGGCCGACCTGCGAGCCACCGTTCAGCTGCTGCACGAGGGGGCGTTCGGTGATCTGTCATGGGTCAAGAGTGTGCCTCTGAACGAAGGCGCCCAGGCGTTCGTCGACCTGGACAGTGGTCGACTTGCGTCGAGCAAGGTGGTGCTGGTTCCATGAAAGCAGCTCTGCGCGATCTGTTCGAAAGAAGGCGACGAAAATGACTTGGCAGCGCTTCAAGTCATATATATGATCTGATTGAATTCAGGCAACATCACCACCCAGAAGTCCTGTTTTTTCCCCCTTCTCAGGAGACCCAAATGATCCATTGCGTACTGCACGACCCCAACGACAGCGTGGCTGTTGTTGTGACTGAAAACGTCAAGGCCGGCTCGACACTGACTGCGCTGATCCTCGACGAGGACCGCACCATCGAGATCCCTTGCAAAGCCGACATTCCGCTGGGCCACAAGGTCGCCATGAAAGACCTGTCGGTAGGCGACACCGTCATCAAGTACGGCGTTGACATTGGCAAGGTGGTTGCTGCAGTCAAGACCGGAGAGCACGCCCACGTCCACAACATCAAGACCAAGCGCTGGTGAGTCTTCATCACGCGCCTGTCTGGACCAAACCGATCAAGGATTCCTCATGTCATTCATCACCAAAGATTCCACCTTCTGGGGCTTTCGCCGCGAAAACGGGCGTGTCGGCGTGCGCAACCACGTCGTCATCCTGCCGCTGGACGATCTCTCCAACGCGTCGGCCGAGGCCGTGGCCCACAACGTCAAGGGCGCGATGGCCATTCCGCACCCTTACGGTCGCCTGCAATTCGGCGCCGACCTCGACCTGCACTTCGCCACCCTGATCGGTGCCGGAAGCAACCCCAATGTGGCGGCTGTGGTGGTGATCGGTATCGAGGACAGCTGGACCAAAAAAGTGGTCGACGGCATTGCCAAAACCGGCAAGCCGGTGGTGGGCTTCGGCATCGAAGGCCATGGCGATCACGAGACCATCATGAAAGCCTCGAAGGCTGCCAAGGAATATGTTCAGTTCGCCACCGAACAACACCGCGTGGAGTGCCCCATCAGCGACCTGTGGGTGTCCACCAAGTGCGGTGAGTCAGACACCACCAGCGGTTGTGGTGCCAACCCCACCGTGGGGGATGCGTTTGACAAGCTTCACGGTCTGGGCACCACGCTGGTGTTCGGCGAGACGTCCGAGCTCACTGGTGGCGAGCAGATCGTGGCGGCGCGCTGCGCGAATGACGCTGTGCGCGAGCGCTTCATGTTCATGTTCAACCGCTACCAAGACATGATCAACCGCCACAAGACCACCGACCTCTCCGACTCGCAGCCGACCAAGGGCAACATCGCCGGCGGGCTGACCACGATCGAAGAAAAGGCGCTCGGCAACATCCAGAAAATTGGCCGCAAGTGCACGGTCGACGGCGTGCTCGACAAGGCAGAGGTGCCTTCCCACCCAGGCCTGTGGTTCATGGACTCTTCGTCTGCGGCCGCAGAGATGGTGACCTTGTGTGCAGCATCCGGCTTCGTGGTGCATTTCTTCCCGACCGGCCAGGGCAACGTGATCGGCAACGCCATCGTCCCTGTCATCAAGATTTGCGCCAATCCGCGGACCGTGCGCACCATGAGCGAACACATTGATGTGGATTGCTCGGGTCTGCTGCAGCGCGAGCGAACCATGGACCAGACCGGTGACCAGTTGCTGGAAATGATGATGCGCACCATCAACGGCCGCTTCACCGCAGCAGAGGCGCTGGGTCATCGCGAATTCGTGCTCACGCGCCTGTTCGAGTCGGCCTGAGCCCTGCCACACTGCCGCGCCGCGGCTGCCCTGGTCCCGCATGTCGTCCTTCGTAGGTTGAAACATGGCCCACCTCGCTTTGGAGAGTGCTGTCGAGCTGGTGGAGCAGGCGCTGCAAAGAGCAGGTGCTGGCACCGCCATGGCACGTGCGGCCTCGCTGTGCCTGGTGCGGGCCGAGGCACAGGGGTTGGCGTCTCATGGCTTGTACCGGGTGGGTCAGTACGCCACCCATCTGCGCAACGGCCGGGCCAACGGCGCAGCCATCCCGGCCGTTGTGAAGCGAAAGTCTTCGGCTTTGCTGGTCGATGCGCAGGGCGGACTCGCCTTTGGCGCATGTGGGCTGGCCGTCGACCAGGGCATTGAAGCGGCGCGCGAGCATGGCAGTTGTTTCGTGGGCGTGGTGCGCAGCCACCATGCAGGTGTCATGGTCGATCACCTGCGCCCGGTCGCCGCTGCGGGCATGGTGGGGCTGGCCTTCTCGAATTCGCCGGCCGCCATGCCTGCGGCTGGTGGGAGCCACCCGATCTTTGGCACCAACCCGGTGGCAGCGATCTTTCCCCGTCGTCAAGGCGATCCTCTGATGCTCGACCTCTCGCTCTCGGAGGTCGCTCGCGGCAAGCTCATGGTGGCGGCTCGCGAAGGCAGGTCCATTCCCACTGGCTGGGCACTGGACCCTCAAGGTCAGCCCACCACCGATCCACAGGCCGGCATGGACGGAATGATGCTGGCGGTCGGTGGCGGTGCCAAGGGGGCCATGTTGGCGCTCATGGTCGAACTGCTCGTCACGGCAGTGATTGGCGCCCGGTTCGGTTTTGAAGCGTCCACTTTTTTTGTGGACGAAGGCAACGAGCCTGGACTGGGTCAGGTCTTCCTTGTCATCGACCCCGGCGCATTGGCAGGCTCGGCCTCGTTTCTTGATCGGGTTGAACAACTCGTCGACGAAATGCTGAGCGACGAAAACGTCCGCCTCCCTGGCGCGCGCCGTCTCGCGCTGGAGCGCCGCGCCGCTGTGGAAGGCCTGACCATTTCCGACGAGCTGCTTCACCAGCTTCGTGCGCTGGCTGAAGCACCCCCGCAATGACTCCCGACACCTGGAAGGAAAACCACCATGCAAAGACGTCAACTCATTGCCGCTGCCGCCCTGGCACCAGGCCTGTCGGTGCTGCCTGTCGCAGCACAAAGCCCGACACCTGCTGTGCAGGGCACTGTGAAGTATGTGGTTCCTTTCGCGGCCGGAGGACTGACCGATGTGATGGCCCGCATCGCAGCGCGCCAGCTGGCCGAGGGGTTGGGCATCACCGTGGTGGTGGAGAACAAGGCCGGGGGAAACGCGCAGATTGGTGCTGACCAGGTGGCCAAGGGCCCCGCCGATGGGTCGCAAATTCTGGCGATCACGTTGGCTCATGCCGCCAACGTCAGCCTGTTCCCCAATGCCTCCTACAGTTTTGTGAACGACCTGCGGCCCGTGGCCTTGCTGGCTGGCGTACCCATGTTGGTGGTGGTGCCAGCCGAAAGCCCAATCAAGACCATGGCCGATCTGGTGAGCGCATCAAAGAACCGCTTGCTCAATGCAGGCTCCAGCGGCAACGGCACACCCCCTCATCTGACCATGGCGCTCTTCGGTGAAATGCACAAGGTCAGCATGACCCACGTGCCCTATAGGGGAGGGGCACCGAGCATGACCGACCTGATCGGCGGGCGGCTTGATGTGGTCTTCTCCAACTTCCCGGAGTCGATTGCACACGTCAACTCGGGCAAGCTGCGCGCACTGGCACTGTGTTCTTCGCAGCGACATCCTCAGCTGCCGAACGTACCGACGACAGCTGAGGCCGGCATGCCCAAACTGCTGGTGGAGAACTGGACGGCGGCGATGGTGCAAGCCAGGACCCCGGATGCTGTCGTGGACCGTTACTCGCGCGAACTGATCAAGCTCATGTTCACCCCGGAAGTCGAAGAGCGCGCCCGTGCCATGGGCTTCCTGCCCAAACCGATGGGACGTGAGGACTTCGGGAGCTTTCTGACCAGCGAGATCAACCGATGGTCGCAGCTGATTCGCGCTGCAAAGATCTCTGTGACCTGAACGTGAGCCTGCCGCCAGAGGTGGGTCTCGACCACCTTCCTCCCAAGCGACCCGCCTGGCACCCGCTGCACTGGATGCAGAGAGCGCGCCTGTTTGCCCCGGGTGTGCTTGTTTGCGGTGTTATCGCCCTGTCGTCGACGTTTCTTTCAGAGCACTACGGAGGACCACAACTGCTCTATGCGCTGCTCATCGGCCTGGCGTTTCATTTCATCCATGGAAACCCGCAAGCCAAGGCGGGCATCGAGTTTTGTGGCCGCACAGTCCTGAGGGTGGGCGTGGCGCTGCTGGGAGTGCGCATCACTTTCAATCAAGTACTGCAGCTGGGCGTGGAGGTGGCGCTGGTGATCTTGATTGCGCTGGTCCTCACCATCCTGGTGGGCGTCTGGTGGGCCAAGCTGCTGGGGAGAACGCGCGAGGAAGGCCTTTTGTCTGGCGGTTCTGTGGCGATCTGTGGCGCTTCGGCGGCCCTGGCAATCTCTGCTGTGCTGCCGCAGACCAAAGCCAACGAGCGTTTTACCCTGCTGGCTGTGGTGGCGGTCACCGTGCTTTCCACCGTGGCCATGATCCTGTATCCGTTGGTAGTCAGTGTTCTGGAACTGAGCGCCGGGCCCGCGGGCGTTTTCCTTGGGGGCACCATTCACGATGTGGCCCAGGTCGTGGCGGCGGGGATGATGTTGGGCCCCGAGGCCGGGGACACCGCCACGGTCGTCAAGCTGTTCCGGGTGATGCTGTTGATGCCGGTGGTGATGGTGATATCCCTGCTTTACCGAAACCATCAACCGGCTGACGGCGAGGATCTCAACATGCCCCTGATTCCCGGTTTTCTGCTGGCCTTCGTGGTGATGATGTTGTTGGCATCCACGGGGCTGGTGTCCGCAACGGTGGTTCAAGGGGCAACCGATGCTTCTCGGGTGTGTCTGGTTCTGGCCATTGCTGCAGCTGGCATCAAGACAAGTATTGAGGAGCTCTTGCAGTTGGGGTGGAAGCCACTCTTGCTCTTCGTCAGCGAGACCCTGTTCATTGGTCTTTTCGTGCTGTTGGCCGTGATCATGCTCGGCCTGGCAGGCGCCTGATAGGCCGGCCGATCCAGTTCAGGCGCACGACAGGCATTGGCTCTCACGCATATAAGGGGCATTCGCATGTGCATCCACACGAATTGGCTCACCGCTTCGCTCGCAGGCCTGTGGTCTTCATCTGGTTTGCTTTTTTCCAACGCGATTTTGAGCCTTCAAATCGGGGATTTCGGTCATTCAGAGCTCATGATCTGGCTCACCTTGACCATCATTTTTTTGGTGATCCCACTTCAAGTCGCCGTGATTGGAAGGCAGACTTGCTATGCGGAGTCATTGGCGTTTGGGAACCCCTCTGAGCAGAGGCGCTACTGGGCGCTGGTTGGGCGCTGCCTGCTGTGGTTGATCAGTGCGATCGCATCCGGTTGCATGCTTCGGAGCATAGCCCACACCTTCGCCACGGGTCTGCTCGGATTGCCATAGCGCTGCGCCAGCATCAAGCAGGGAGCGATGCCCACTCATTCCATGTGCGAGCAATGCTCCGGCGGCAGCACAAGGCGTGGGCTTTCAGGCCGGTCCGCTGGCCCCAAGTCAGGCACGGCGTCGGGCAGCAGGACCTGCTCCCAGGCGAAGGCCGGGCGGCGGGCAATCGAGGTGCGGCGGAAGGGTTCCCAGGCGGCCCAGTAGCGCAGCGCGCTGCGGTAGCTCAGCTGCGTGTTGAGCGAATCACCCTCGCGCAGCAGGTCGGCCACGGCCTGCGCGGTCAGATCGCTGAGTTCGTACGGCTGCAGGGCAGGGGTTCTCTAGAACATGGGCAGGCGAATGTTGAGGGCAGGGTGACGAACTTGAGCGACTGATGAGGCGTTGACCACGTGCGCCTTCACGCAACGCTTTGATTCTGCACGGTTTTCAGTTGCTGGTGGCAGATGCGGCTCCTTTCGATGCGTCTGAGGCGCTAGCCACAAGTTCTCCAGAGGGAGCGCCATTGACCATAGCTTGCCCAGCAGGATGAGGCGCGGGCCACCGCCGACCATCAACTCCACGCTCAGTGGCCTGAAGTTCTTCTTCGATGTGACGCTGGGCCACGCCGAGCTGCTGGTCAAGGTGCAGCCTGTACGTCCAGCAATGCTTGACATGCGTTGCTCCTTCCATAGCAACTGTCCGGAAGGATATCTCATGTCCCGTACCCTCGATCGTGCGCTGGCGCTTGCGCGCTCGGCACAGGGGCCGATCGCCCCTCATCTCGAAGCGTTCGCCGTCTCGTTTATCGCTCAGCAGTACTCGACGTTCTGCGTGCACTCCAAGGTCTATCGAGCGGTGCAGCTCAGCGCGTGGCTGGAGCGGCGAAGTAGCGCGACTGCTGCACTGGACGTCGACGAGGCCCTTGTCGAGGGCTACTTGCGCGCTGCCATGAACGACCGTGCCAGCAGCCTGGCCATTGCGCGCTTTGAACTGCACCAGTTGCTGTTGTTCATGCGCGAGCACGGCTGGGTATCCACACCGGCATCCGTGCCAATGGATCCTGTGGATGAGACGATCTGGAGTGCAACAGAGTTAGCGCAGATCTCCCAGTCCTCGGTCAGCTTGGCCACGCGATGGATACGGCGACCAACCACCGGTGAGGCCAACTTGATGAATGCCTGACGGGTGATCGTTACATGGACGGGCGCCCCGACCTGATCCTGCTCGATCTGTCCATGCCGCAGCTGGACGGATTTGAGGTCATCGAACGGCTTAAGGTACTAGACGATCCATTGCTGCCGCCAATCGTCATTCTCACGGCCCTTCAAGACCGTGACACCTTGCTCAAGGCGCTGGATGTGGGCGCACGCGATCTCATCTGCAAGCCATTTGACACTCGGGAAGTGATTCACCGTATCCGAAGCCAATTGCTTGCACATTTGTTGTTGCAGGAGAAAACCGCGCAGACTCAGGTGCTTGAGGAGCTCGTCGCGGAACGCACGCGGGAGTTGCATGGGCTGAACCTGTTCCAGGAAGAGCAGATCCGCCAGCGAACCGCTCAGCTGGAGACATTCAACTACGCTGTATCGCACGATCTGCGTGCGCCTTTGCGGGTTGTGACCAATCTATCGCGTGCGGTAGTTGAGGATTTCGGCGCGGAGCTGCCCGAAGAAGCACGGCTGATGATAGAGCGCGTGCAGCTCGCCGGCATCACGATGGGCGGGATCATCAACGGTCTTCTGGCACTCAGTGGCGCTGGTCGCCGCGAGCTGAAACGAGTCGAAACAGACCTGACCAACCTGGCGCATGACGTGTGGCGGGAGGTGGCGTTCTCGGGTTCCGAACGCGAGGTCAGGTTCGAGGTGCAAGAGGGCATCGTTGCAAACTGCGACGCTACTCTCATGCGACAGGTGCTGCAAAATCTGCTTGCCAACGCATTCAAGTTCACCCGAGACGCGCGCTCGGCGCACGTCTCGTTTGGCGCGATCGAGGCGGACGGAGAGATCCGCTACTTCGTATGCGACAACGGTGCCGGCTTTGATATGAATCACGCAGAGAAGCTTTTCAAACCTTTCCAGCGCCTTCACAAGGAGCACGAATTTGAAGGATCTGGCATCGGCCTCGCTACCGTGAGGACGATTATCGAACATCACGGCGGGCGAATCTGGGCCAGTTCCTCGCTTGGCAAGGGCTCGGAATTTTGTTTCACCTTGGGCTGATATGCGCATCAATGGCAATCTGAAACGCCTGTTGAGAAGCCTGCTGCGGTTGAGAGCAGCTTGAGTCAGCGGGGTCTCAGGTCGTGATCCAAGATGGATGCCTCGAGAGATGACGCTCCATCACATTTTCCGCGGTCTCCATTGCGCCTATTTTTAAGACTTTCCCATGGCAAACAGACGTGAGCAGTAGGCCGAGCCGCCGTCGGCGAACAAGGGATAACCCTAGCACGCTAACCGGGTGAGTTGCGCCGAACTCGAGGTCACCCCTGTACCCGCGATGTGCAAAGGAGGGTGGCCACAGGCTTGTGAAAACCTTTTACGCAGACATACCAGTCGCTGACTTCTGACCCGCAACTCACGACTGCTGGTGCGTCTTGAATGCGCCGCGAACATTCATGGTCGCCGGACCGATCTGCATCGGCTTCAACGGCAGCGAGGAACAGGTGGACTGAAAGACCTGAGGCGGTTTGTAGGGAAAACGCTAAGTACCCTGGCGCGTGCCATTGCTAACCTTTGGTATGGGGTCGCGTCAAGAATGCAAGATCCCAAGAGCCATACCGCTCAAGAAAACCAAATGAGGAGACAACATGACTCAACAGGTACTTTCTGCAGGCGCCTCGGGCGATTTTCCATCCACACACCGCGAGGCGCGATCCCGGCTGCCGATGAGCCTCGCCGCTGTCATCGGGATGGTGATGTCGACGGTTGCTGTCGCGCAGGTGACCGTCAAGGTAGAAGATTTCCAGAAGACCGAGTCGCCCTGGGACATGGCATTTCTGCCTGACGGCACCATGTTCTTCACCGAGAAGTGCAAGGGCCTGTCTGTTCGGCTGCCGTCAGGCAAAGTCAATGCGCTGCTCGGTGTAGGTGGCAGCACCGGCTACGCAACCGCGAAGGCTGATTTGTTCTGCGACGGCCAAGCAGGCGTGCAGGGCGTCGCAATCGACCCGCAATTCGCCAGCAACCGCTTCGTCTATCTGTACTCCAGCTCGAAGGGCTCGAACCGCACCTACGGCGGTTACAACAACATCGTGATGCGGATGAAGATGGACGCCTCGCTGACCTCTGTGTCCGATATCGTCGAGATCATCAACGACATCGGCTACAAGCCCGCCAAGTCAAACCATCCGTTTGGCGGGCCGGGCGCGCACAACGGCGGCCGCCTCCGCTTCAACCCGGGTGACGGCTTTCTGTACGTCACGACTGGCGACAACCACAGCGGCGAAGGTCCGCAGAGTCCCACACAGATCCGTGGCAAGGTGTTGCGCGTGGATCGCGACGGCAAGGCAGCCGCTGGCAACAACCCGCCGGCAGGCTTCGACAAGCGCATCTTCGCTTACGGTTTCCGCAACCCGCAGGGCATTGCGTTCCGTCCTGGCACGAACGAGCCGTTCATTTCGGAAAACGGCCCCTGGCACACCGATGAGGTCACCAAGCTCGTCAACGGCGGCAACGGTGGCTGGGACCCGCGTGACAACCGCAACGGCCGTGGCGCCTGCCCGGACAACTACTGCGGCTACTCGCCCAACCAGATGGGTGCCCTGCCGCCTGCCGAGCGCGGCGCCTTCATGCCCATGACCGACCTGCGCGCCTACCCTGACGCCATGAAGCCGGCCTGGACCAACAACGGCCTGTCGCAGGGCATGTGCGGCAGTGTGTTCCTCGTGGGCAAGCAGTGGAAGGAGTGGGAAGGCCGGCTTGCCGTCGGCTACGCCGGCATCGGCATCCACGGCACGCCGACGGGCAACCGCATCGACATCCTCGACATCAGCAAGGACGGCACCGCTTCCACTCGGCAGGAATTGTCCTGGCCGACGTTCGCCGGTCGCTTCCGCCATCTGTCATTGGGCCCGGACAACGCGCTTTACGTCGCCGATGAAGCCAGCGGCATGATTTATCGTGTGACCCCCAACTGAGCCTGCTCTGCAATGGAAGCGCTGCCGATCGGCAGCGCTTTTTTCATGCATCACCCTTTCACCACCCCGACTCCCAATCAAACGTCGGCCGCTTAATGCAGTTTTGACCATGAAGCATTTGCAAACTTTCTCCATCACGCGCCGACTGCCCTGGACCACTGCTGCACTTCTCGCGGGTGGCTTGGTGGCAGTCTGGAGCCCCAAGGCAAACGCCGACACCGCGCAGCTCCAGACGCTTTTGCAGCGCAACAACTGCACGGCCTGTCACTTGATCGACAAGCGCAAGTACGGACCCAACCTCAATGAAGTGGCTGCCCGCTATGCCGGTCATGCTGGAGCTGTGGCGATGCTTGCCACCAAGATCCGGGCAGGAGGCAGTGGCGTGTGGGGCGAAGACATGATGCCGCCACAGGCCAACGTCAGCGAGGCCGATGCTCGCGCTATGGCCGAACTGATCCTGGCGCTCAAGCCGTGAGCGACCACGTCCGCGAAGCTGCACTCCAGAACCTGTCCAGATCCAGTGAAACCACGGCTGATCAGCAATCAACCCAAAGCGCACAACCAGCGGCAAACCGCGCATCAGCCATTCGTTGACCCGCCATCGCCAGAATGTCCAGCAGGCCCGGCGGCAGACACTGCGCCAGGCGTCACAAAAACCCTTGTTTCCACACCTCTGTGCAATATGCGAACCGGCCTGATCTCGCCTCTCTTGGCGGGCGCGTTATCAGCATGCGCAACTGGCTCCGGAGATTCTTCGGTCTTGAAGATCGAACGCGCTGTTTACAGCGTTCAAGACGGGTCGATCCCATGCGAAGTCACGACCCGTGTGGTGAGCCTCTGCAGAGGTCTGTCAGCATGCAACGTTCCGATAGACAGCTCACTCTGTCCGATGGGAGATCCGGCGCCCATGGAGCAGAAGGTTCTCACTGTCACTTATCAATGTGGCGTGACCGCACCTCTCCAGACCGTGGTAACTGAAAGCCGATCCATCAACCTGGCGTGCAAGCAGTGACGCATCACCATGACTCAAGCTGACGTCCGCCGCAAAGTCGGCGTCTGCCGTGTAGCTCGAATGTTGAGCGACTGCTTTTCCCTTGGCCCATAGGCAGCTCATGGCGGCGAAAGCACCGATCCTGACGGACTCCACATAGCCGCCATAGAAGACGGGCGCGACGGATAACTCGGCAAGAGCCTCCGCGTCGCCGCAGCAGCACGGAGGCGATGCGGCCGTGAGGTGCTACGGTAGCTTGGCGAGGATCTTGTCCATTTCGGCAGCTGGGTATGCACGCATCGAACGCGAGCGCACGTTGCCTTGCATCGCTGTAGCGAGATTGAAGGCGGTAAGCGATGCCTCGTCCTCAGCTTCAAGCACACAAACCATGTCGCAGTCGCCCATCGTCCAGAGCATTTCGCGAATGTTGACGCCTGACTTCTTCGCCGCCTCCTTTGCTGCGGCAGCACGCTTGGTTGTGTCCTTGATACCTTGAATACCTTTGTCCGTAAAACTCAGCAATCCAATGTAGGTGATCATGCTATTCCCCTCTTGAGACAAACAAGGGAGCCACGCTAAAACACTCGAGCTGGCACGGCTCCCCGACGCTGCCCAAGAACACCCTCAGCGAGCCGTTCTGAAGTCCGCGCGCACAGCCGCCGCCGAGGGGTGGCGCTTTGCTGAGGCCACAGAATGAGCCGCGCTGAGCGATGAGAGGAGTGATGCTACGCCGACCGTTGCAAAGCACAAGGCAGATCGTGCTGGTGCACGCCCTGTCTAGAGCTGTCGCCAGAATTGGCTGGCGGCAACCTGCTTTTGGGGGTCGTCCGTTGTCGGCCACGAACAGCCGTTCACTAGTTTCCGCCATCCTGCCAGTCGTCGAGCTCACCACCAACCGGGGTGCCACTGCGCCATGCGCTGACGACTCGTTCCAGGTGCTGGCCCTCTAAATGACCTTGCGCGCCACCGGCCAAGCTCGGCGAGCCAAGGCCATCCGCCAGGCGATGTAGATCAAAAAGTACGCTTCAACAGCGCCGAACACAAACAAGCCGATTCCGTACCTAGAGCGCCCAAACGTCGAGGCGCTGCCCTCGGAGGCCTGTTGATGATGAGCGTGCTCGCGGTTCTTATCCTTCTCCATATTTTTAGTGGTCCCGGCTGGATGCGTCGATCGGTCATCAAGTCACCACGCGAAAATTGATCATCATTCCGGCGTCTTCGTGTTCGAGGTTGTGGCAATGAAATAGGTAGGTCTGATCGCCCGGAAACTCGTGCGTAAAGTCGATCGCGATGCGCACCGTTTCTCCAGGCCATATCAGCACCGTGTCTTTCCAGCCCAGATCGCTGACGGTTTTTCCCTGACCAAACCGCGCCATGTCTGACAACTGTGACGGGCTGTTCAAACGTTCGAGCACCTGGAAGGAAAACCCGTGGATGTGCATGGGGTGAGGCATGCCCAGTGTTGGGTTGCTGATGCGCCAGATCTCCACCGCACCCCGCTTCACCTCGAAGGCGATCTCGTCCATGCGGAAGGTACGTCCATTGATGAGAAAACGCATGGCTTGCATCGACAGTTCGATCTGTCGCTCGGCAGCGCCTTCGCTTCCGATCGGCTGTATCCGGGACAGTGTTGTCGGCAGGGTGGCTGTGATGCGTTCCCCGGCCACGACCGAAAGCTTGAGGACGTTGAACGCCTCCCCCAGTGCCAACCGTGACGAGCCCATGCCGGCCATCATCTGGCCCATGCCCTGGCCACCCATGTTGCCGGCTGCCCCTTCGTTCTCCATCGGATCAAACGACAGGCTCTTCAGGAACACCGTCTCGCCGGGCTGTGCCCGGGCGGCATCGAACAGCACATCAAGACGCTCGCCAGGTGCAAGAAAAGCCTGCGTCACAGTCTCCGGTCGTTCGATCAAGCCGCCGTCGGTGCCGATGACGGTGAACGGCAGCAAGGTATCGCCCCGGGCGAAGGCGAGCCGATAAATGCGGGCATTCGATCCGTTGAGCAGCCGCAGCCGGTAGGTGCGTGGCGTGATCTCGTGCACTGCATTGGGCGTCAGGTTCGCCAGCACGATGTCACCCAGCCAGCCCATCATCGATTCATGCATGTTGGGCTGGTACACCAGCTTGCCTTGCGCGTCGAACTGCTTGTCCTGGATGACCAGCGGGAGGTCTGTCACTCCCAGCTTCAGACCAAGCGCCTGTGCCACCTTGCGTTGGTCATCGTCATCCACCAGAAAAAAGCTGGCCAGACCGTTGTAAGCCTGCTTGGCTGTCAGCTCGTGCGCGTGGGTGTGGTACCAGTAGGTGCCGCCGCGGTTGCGCACGTTGAAGTCGTACTCGTAGCGCGCTCCGGGCTTGATGGTGTCGGCAGGGTGGCCGTCCATCCTGGCCGGGGTGTGAAGGCCGTGCCAATGGATGATGGTCGGCTCGGCCAAACCGTTGTCCAGACTGGCGGTGAATCTCGCACCGCTCTCGATGCGCAGGATCGGGTTCTGGTAAGTCGCTCCGCCGTGCTCGCTCTGGTACAGCAGGAAAGGCGAAGGGGCTTGCGATGGCGGACCAGGCAACAACGGGAAGCTGGCCGCCGTGGCGCGTAATGTCAGCGGCCCCGACACGTTGAGCACACCGAACGGCCCGTTGGCGACTGGGATGAAAAGCTTCTGCCGGAAGTTCTCGGCCGCCACCGGATCGAATGGGTAGTGGCGAAACGGCCCGACGGCCAAGGCTTGCGAGCCATGCATGCCACGCGAACCGAAAGCGGTCCACACGGCCGCTCCCGCACCGGCCACCGCCACCAAACCCCCCAACTGAATCAGCTGTCTTCTTTTCAACATACCGGCCTTTCCTCAGTTGTCGCGGTCGAGCAAAGCTTTGTGCTCTTCGTATTGCTGGGGTGTGATGTCCCCGCCGGCCAGTCGCCTGCGCAACACCTCGTGCGCCGTCTCCCGAGGCCTGTTGTCTGGCCCCTTGCCAGTGGGCTCCTGGCGTTGCCAGGCGTAGAACAGCGCGATACCAATCACAAGCAGCAGAAAGATCCACCATCCGCCGTGCATGCCGACCATGTAACCGTTGCCATTGAACATGGGGTGCTCCTTCAAGATTGATTGGGTGAGACCGCAAGGATCAGCGCTGAGCGCACCCGCTCAAGCCGCTGGCGAACCTCGTTCGCGACGCGTGCCACCTCGGGGTTGCTGGTCATCTGCATCACTGCGACCGGGTCCATGAAGCCGACGACGAGTTGGCCATCGGGTTGCTCCCGCACGATCACGTTGCACGGCAGCAGCAGGCCGATGTCTGGCTCGGCTTCCAGCGCCCGGTGAGCCAGCGGTGGATTGCAGGCACCCAGGATGCGGTAGGGAGGTCCATCGATGCCCAGTTTGGCTTTCATCGTGGCTTGAACGTCGATCTCGGTGAGGATGCCGAAGCCTTCGCCTTTGAGTGCCTCTGTCACCAGTGCAACAACTTGCGCGAAGTCCTGCGGTGGCAGGACGCAGTGAAAGCCGTAGCTCGAAGCGGGTGGCGTGGCTGTGCTGTCTTCAGGGTGGTTCATGACTTTGTCCTCATGGTTTGTTCGGAAAAGAAGAGGCGTACTCTGGTTTCATGGGGGATTCCTCGTGTGTGTGTGTGGAGGCGTTTGGAGGGATGTGTCATGCGGTCGGTGGAGCGCCATGGGCGCACGGATCGCATCTATCGGAGTGGTTCTCCGTTTTCGCGCGCAGATACAAGCTAGGCGGAAAACGGACGGTTATCCACCCAGCGCAATGGCTGTGGATCCAGCACCGGGGCAGCTACAGCGCGAGACGCGAGTAGCGAACTCGCACTGGCAAACCGACGATGGGTATCGTCGCGGTCATCATTCGTCGAGGTGCCGACACCCGTTGTTGCGACCCAGTCCACAAGGTCACAACCCAAGGTGCCAAGCCCGGGTCGGCGTTGTCACCGCTCGAATGGGCGGTGGGCAAGGTGTGCGTCCCTTGATCGCAGACCTTCAGACACGACTCCTTACCGGTATCCAATTTGTCGTTGTGGCCTGTGCTGGTATCTACAAGTGCCACCAGATCGTTGGGCGGATGGCTTGTCTCGACGACCGCCGCATTCGATTCTGTGGAATGAGGTCCAGTCCATTCAAGCAAACAAGCGTTCGCGATTCCGGAGGCCAACGCGAAGACCCACACCAGCAGCACCACGCATGCGGTGTTGCGCCTGGTTCGGCTTGCGGTGAAGAGTTTCATTCCAGATCCGTGTTGCTTGCACTGCATGGTGGGGCCGCATCGTGGTGATGCTGTTGATCTGTATCAACAGAACCGCATGCTTCTTACGGTGCGCCCCTTTGGCACTGGTGTATGTACCCTGCCGTACGCAACCCTTTTCGTATCGCAGCATGGACGCCTACAGGCCTTCGGCTGGCCAGCGCCCGCGATGCGCGCGGCAGCGTGCTGATCGCAACACGCTGCGGTCTTATTGAGCACCAAGAGGTGCGCATCGGTGTGGCACTGCTGGCGCCCACGGCAGTGACGACGGGCACGACCGGGGCATGGTGTTCGCAGGTGCCTTGACACAGCAAGGTATTCAGGTGATCGCAATGTCGCGCTTTGGGTATCTGAGAACGCCGATGCCCGCCAATTCATTAGCGGCCGCCCAAGCCGATGCGCATGTGTGCTTGCTCTATGCTCTGGGCATACGTAAAGCCTCGGTAATGGGCGGGTCGGCTGGCGCACCTTCAGCGCTGCAGATGGCCACACACCACCCTGAGCGCACCAGCGCGCTGGTGCCGCTGATGCCGCTGATGCCGCTGGTGCCATTAGCCTACAAACCTTTAACGCTGGCCGATTCGGCGCCACCGCCGCCATCGTGGGTCGAGAACGCGTTGATAAGGTCGGTCGATTCTGACTTTTTGTTGTGGGTTGCACTGCACGTCGCAAACGACCTGGTTGTCAAAGTCGTGCTGGCCACTCCACCCGAGTTGCTGGCAGCCGCCAACGTGCAGGAGCTGTCGCGGGTCGAGACGATGCTTGAGTACATCTTGTCGTTTTTCGCTCGCGCCCGGGGCCTGCGCAGCGACACGGCGGTAGATAAACACCTCACGCCATCACCGCTCGAATCCATCCCCCTGCCGACGCTCGTCATCAGCGTACGCGATGACTGGTTCGGCACTTACGTCAGCGCACAGTACACAGCTGAACTGAACGCCGGTAGGTTCATCGGGACCAACAATGGCGAAACTCCCACCCACGTCATCCTCGTTGAGATGAAGAGTGAAATCGGGGTCTGAGCGGGTAAGGGACGCCCAATCCCTTACTCAAGCGACGCGCCAATAACAGTCCTCTTCCGTAACACCTTGACGGAGGCTGGCTTTGTACGATGTGACTGCAGTACCACCGACAGCCGCCACTCAGGTCAGAGCCGGTCGCTGTGCCCAACAGCCGCTTCGTGGTTGTCAGCGTGTGTGCGCTTGGCAGCACCCACCGGCAGCAATCGCTGCGAAGCGGGTCTTGAGATCCTGAGGGGCAGGTCAAGACTGATCTGAGTCACTCGGGAACGGCGGTGACGAACAGTAGAGATCGTCACCAGCGGTCATTTAGTGATCGACCATGCAGGCGACCGCTTCACTACCAAGAACGGGTACTCGCAAATGGATGGCACCATGTCCTGTGTGAAGGACCGGTTTCTCATGGGCGACGTGGCACTCCCGGCCAGAAGCGGCAGTTCACTCGATCGTGGCCAAGGTCAAGTGAAGGCTGAACTGAGTCACTCTCGGTTGACCTCTTGCACGACAGTGGCGGCCGTCAACGGTCATTCGACGGTCGACCTTACGTATGACCGCTT
>LNFM01005413.1_pt1 | contig 22129 bp, 19 predicted proteins | sample 596031 | NCBI WGS metagenome assembly LNFM01 (sample SAMN04254537, study PRJNA301005) | activated carbon metagenome | isolation source: dual media filters at the Ann Arbor, Michigan drinking water treatment plant | place: USA: Ann Arbor
CTGCCCCTGCAGCCCCTGCTGCAAAGACGGCGTTGAGCCCGGCTGCTGCCTGGCCCTTCCCGACGGGCAACAAGCCCTGAGTGTGACGCTGCGACCGTGCTTCGGCACGGTCGCATCCGTCCCTGTGACAGCCCGGCCTCGGCCGGGCTTTTTCCATTGGGCGCGCCTCATGCGGCGGCCTGTTGCACGGCGGGTGCCGCCGTGCGCCCGTGCGCTCTCAGGCCGGGACGCTGTCGGCCAGGGCCGGCGTGACGACGTGGTTCTGTCCGCCGCGGCAGGCGATCTTCATCGCGCCGATCCGATTGCCCAGGCGCACGCTGCGCTCCAGTGACCAGCCGCGCTCCAGGCCGTAGAGCAGCGCGGCGCGAAAGGCATCGCCGCAGCCGGTGGGATCGACCACCTCGATCGCCTTCTCGCCGGGCACGTGATGGCGCTGGCCCTGGATCCACAGGTCGCAGCCTTCGGCGGCCAGGGTGACGATCACGCCCTTCAGGTGCGAGGTCGACAAGCTCTCCAGCGTGTAGCCGGTGCGGTCGCACAGCATGCGCCCCTCGTAGTCGTTGACGGCGACCCAGCTCGCCATTTCGATGAAGCGCCGGAGCTCGGGGCCGTCGAACATGGGCAGCTGTTGGCCCGGGTCGAAGATGAAGGGGATGCCGGCCTGTGCCATCTGTTCGGCATGACGCCACATCGCATCGCGTCCGTCGGGCGCGATGATGCCGATGCGCAGGTCGTCGCGCGGCGGCACGTCGATGAGGTGTGCGTTCTGCATCGCGCCGGGGTGGAAGGCCGTGATCTGGTTGTTGTCGCTGTCGGTGATGATGATGGCCTGCGCGGTGTAGAGCGACTCCTCGCTGCGGACCAGGGCCGTCTCCGAGCCCCACTGGCGCAGGCGCGCGAGGTACTCGCCGCCATCCACACCCAGAGCGGCCATCACCACCGGTTGCCCGCCCAGTGCCTGCAGCGTGTAGGCGATGTTGCCGGCACAGCCGCCGAACTCGCGCCGCAAGGTGGGCACCAGGAAGGAGACGTTGAGGATGTGCACCTGCTCGGGCAGGATCTGCTGCGCGAAGCGGCCAGGGAAGGTGGTGATCGTGTCGAAAGCGAGCGATCCGCAAATCAATGCAGGCATTGCAACTCCGGGGGGCAGACGTGTCGGCGCTGCGGCCGACCAGCGTCAGGGATAGAAGACCTCGATCGTATAGCCGGCCACGGGCCTGTCGGAGATGCCCAGCGTGGCCTGCAGCGCCAATTCCGCGGCAGCCGCCACGCTCGACGCGCCCACGCCGAGTTCGGCGGCCGACAGGGTGCGCCGAGAGATCATGCGCCCCTGCGTGTCGGTGAGCGTGAGATCGATGGCCGGCATCGCCAGGGTCAGTGCCGAACGGTTGCGCAGCACGACCGAGAAGCGATAGCTGTTGGTGCCGTCGATGCGCACGAGGCCGCTGCTGTCGACGACCAGCGCATCGACCAGGCGCGGGTGCTCGACGCGGCACCCCGTCCAGCGGCACACCAGCTCGAGCGCAGGACGGGTGCCGATCCAGCGCGCCGCGATGAGGTCGCGATACTCTCTGGCGACCTGCAGGCACAGTGCCAGCGTGGCTGCAACGAGGACAGCGGCCAGTGCGCGACGCACCGACGGCTGCTGCCAGCGTTCAGCGCGCTCGGCTTCGCGCAGAAAGGAAGGAGCGACGTCGGCAGCGAGATCGAGCTCGTCGGCCCGCGCCGGATCGACCGGCGCCGTCGCCTCGGCCCTCGCCTCGCTGGCAACTTCGGCAGCCGAGGGGGGCATCGACCCTGGTGCAGCGGTGCCGCTCAGAGTGATCGGCGCAGCGACAGCGGGTGACAACTCCAGATCGACCTCATCGACGGAGGGGGCCCGCGTCGACGCTTCATCTGCTGCAACCGTCCCCGATGGTGGGAAGGCGGTGAAGACGCGGGTGCTGTCGTCGTCCTCATCGAACCGCTGCTCCGGGCTCATTCGCTCGGCCGGGCCGGGATCGTTCCAGGCGCGCATGCGCAGGTCGTGCGCATGATCGGACTCGATCAGGACTCCGGTGGAGGCTGCTGGAAGCGATGTTGCCGGCCCGGTCGGGGTCGGGGCGAGCGAGGCCTTGTCGATTGCTTCGTGGGGGGCCGCCTGGCCCGGCGCGAACGACGGTGCTTGCGCGGGCGTCGAAGGCCGGGGCAGGTCGACCATGTGGTCGACGGCGTTGAAGACCTCCGAACACCGGCCGCAGCGCACCCAGCCCTCGGAGACACGCAGCTGATCCTGCACGACCCTGAAGACCGTGCTGCACGCGGGACAGCGCGTGGCCAGGCTCATCGGCGTCACGCCCCGGTGGTGGAGGGCGCCCGGCGCCGGCCCGTCATCAGGATCCAGCCGTCCTCCTGATCCGCCACGGCAATGTCGATCCAGGGCGCATAGGCGGCGGTCAGCTCGGCCGCCTGCCTTTCGAGGATGCCGGCCAGCACCAGATGGCCACCCGCCTGCACGTGACCGCTGAGCAGCGGGGCCAGCAACTTCAGCGGCGTGGCAAGGATGTTGGCCAGCACCAGCGCGTAGCAGCCCGATGCCGCATCCGGCAACCCGACGGTGAGGGCCTGGCCGTTGTTCAGTGCGTTGACGCGGCTGGCTTCGACGGCGGCCTCGTCGATGTCGACCGCATCGACCTGTGCGGCGCCCAAGAGTCTGGCGCCGATGGCCAGGATGCCGGAGCCGCAACCGTAGTCGAGCACGCGGGTCCAGGCCTTCGCTTCGGTTGGCGCGTGATGGGCGATCCAGCGCAGGCACATGCGTGTGGTCGGGTGCGTCCCGGTGCCGAAGGCCAGTCCCGGGTCCAGCCGAATGATCTGGCGGGCTGCCGCCGGCGGCTGATGCCAGCTCGGCACGATCCAGAACTCCGGCGTGATCTCCACCGGTTCGAACTGCGACTGCGTCAGCCGCACCCAATCCTGATCGGCCACAGGCTGCAGCGAATGCAGGTGCAGTCCGTCGGACCAGTCCTGGGCCAGAAGGGCGGCAGCGGCCAGGTCGGCCGCAGTTTCGCTCTCGAACAGCGCGCGCAGGGTGGATCGCTGCCAGCCGGGCTTGGGCGCGGGCATGCCAGGTTCGCCGAACAGCGCCTGTTCGCCGCTGGTCCCGGCGTCGGCGTCCTCGACCGACACCGAGAGCGCGTCCAGCTCTTCCATCAGCGCGTCGGACACGGGCTCGACCAGAGCCTCGCCTACACGCAGCACCAGTTCATGCATGGCACGCCCCGGGCCGTGTCGCGTGCCAAGGCAGGGGCGACGGGGGAGGCGGTTGTGACCTGGGCGACGAGCAGAAGTCCATCGCCCGATTGTCAACGCTTGTGTTGCCCGAGCCAGCCCTCGAGGTAGTGGATGCTGGTGCCGCCTTCGATGAATTTCGCATCCACCATCAGTTCGCGATGCAGCGGGATGTTGGTCTGGATGCCCTCGACCACTGTCTCCGACAGTGCCGTTCGCATGCGCGCCAGCGCCTGGTCGCGCGTGTCGCCGTGCACGATGATCTTGCCGATCATCGAGTCGTAGTTGGGCGGCACGAAGTAGTTGGTGTAGATGTGGGAGTCCACCCGCACGCCGGGCCCGCCCGGCGGATGCCACATCGTGACGCGGCCGGGCGACGGCACGAACTTGTAGGGATCCTCGGCGTTGATGCGCACTTCGAGGGCATGGCCGCGCATCTGGATGTTGCGCTGCGCGAAGGGCAGCTTCTCGCCTGCGGCCACGCGGATCTGCATCTGCACGATGTCGATGCCGGTGACCAGTTCCGTCACCGGGTGCTCGACCTGCACGCGTGTGTTCATTTCGATGAAGAAGAACTCGCCGTTCTCGTACAGGAACTCGAAGGTGCCGGCTCCGCGGTAGCCCATCTTCTTGCAAGCGGCCGCGCAGCGGTCGCCGATGCGCTCGATGACGCGGCGGGGGATGCCGGGCGCCGGCGCCTCTTCGATGATCTTCTGGTGGCGGCGCTGCATGGAACAGTCGCGTTCGCCCAGCCACACCGCATTGCGGAAGGAATCAGCGAGGACCTGGATCTCGATGTGCCGCGGGTTCTCGAGAAACTTCTCCATGTAGACGGCCGGGTTGCCGAAGGCCGCCCCAGCCTCGGCGCGGGTCGTCTGCACGGCGTGGGTCAGCGCCGCCTCGGTGTGCACCACACGCATGCCGCGTCCGCCGCCGCCGCCGGCCGCCTTCACGATCACCGGGTAGCCGATGGCACGGGCCTGGCGGATGATCTCCTTGGGATCGTCGGGCAACGCGCCTTCCGAGCCGGGCACGCAGGGCACGCCAGCCTTGATCATGGCCTGCTTGGCTGCCACCTTGTCACCCATCACGCGGATCGACTCCGGCGTCGGGCCGATGAACACGAAGCCGCTCTTTTCGACGCGTTCGGCGAAGTCTGCGTTTTCGGACAGGAAGCCGTACCCGGGGTGAATCGCCTCGGCGTCGGTAACTTCGGCCGTGGAGATGATGGCCGGCATGTTGAGGTAGCTCTGCGCCGACGCCGCCGGCCCGATGCACACGGCCTCGTCGGCCAGCTTGACGTACTTCGCCTCACGGTCGGCCTCGGAATAGACGATGACCGACTTGATGCCCATCTCGCGACAGGCGCGCTGGATGCGAAGGGCGATTTCGCCGCGGTTGGCGATGAGGATTTTCTTGAACATGGTCAGTCGGCGAAATCGCCCTCGCGTGCTGCGCACGCAGCGCAATTTGGCTTCGCTGAAGCGCCTTCGGCGCTGTCGCCGCGGTGGGCGATCAGGATCTTCCTGAACACGGGTGACCGCCTATTCGACGATGAACAACGGCTGGCCGTATTCGACCGACTGCCCGTTCTCGCACAGGATGCGGGCGATCTTGCCGCTGCAGTCGGCCTCGATCTCGTTCATGATCTTCATGGCTTCGATGATGCAGACGGGCTCGCCCTCCTTGATCTGCGAGCCGACCTCGACGAACGACTTCGCGCCGGGGCTGGCAGCACGGTAGAAGGTGCCCACCATCGGCGACTTGATGATCTTGCCGGCGGGCTCGTCCTCGACGGGCGGTGTCTGGGCCGGCGGCGCCGGCGCGGGGGCGGGTGCCACCAGTGTCGTGGCCGGCGTCATCGTTGCAGGTGCCGGGCCGCTGGCCGCAGGGCTGCCGCCCTTGACGATGCGCACCTTGCCCTCGGCTTCGGTGATCTCGAGTTCGTGGATGTTCGACTCGGAAACGAGGTCGATCAACGTCTTCAGCTTTCGCAGGTCCATGCGTTTCCTTGATACGGTTCGAGCCGGCCGGCCGGCCGGTTCAGGCGGCCGGCGCCGACAGACGGCCGATGGCGGCGTCGAGGGCGTAGCGATAGCCAGCCGGCCCCAGACCCGCGATGACCGCCACGGCGACATCCGAGAAGTAGGAGTGGTGGCGGAAGGGCTCGCGCTGGTGCACGTTGGACAGGTGCACTTCGATGAAGGGCAGGGCCACGCCCGACAATGCGTCCCGCAGCGCCACGCTGGTGTGCGTGAGCGCGCCGGGATTGATGATCACGAAGCGCGTGCCGTCCAGCCGTGCGGCGTGTACCTTGTCGATCAGGGCACCCTCGTGGTTGCTCTGGAACGCAACGAGGCTCTGGCCTGCTTTTGTCGCGATCTCGACGAGATCTGCATTGATCTGGTCAAGTGTCGTGCTTCCATAGACCGCCGGCTCGCGGGTGCCGAGCAGATTGAGGTTGGGGCCGTGGAGTACGAGGATGCTCATCGTGCGGGCGGAGGCGCGGGCGCTTTCCGCCTGATACAAGTCGAGGTGCCGGACTTTACGCCTTTTTGCCGTGAAAAGAGGGAATCTGGCGGCGAGATTGCCGATCAGGCCCCTGTGGCCCAGCGGGTCAGGTCCTCGTACTGGGCTTCGCCCAGTTTTCGCTGCGTGATTCGACCCCCGGCATCGATCGCCACCGTGAACGGCAGGCCGCCGCCCGTGTTGCCCAGGCGCTTGCCCAGTTCGATGCCGTCGATCCCGGCCAGTGCGATCGGAAAACCGACCTTCACCTTCTGCAGGAACTCGACCACCGGCCCGGCGTTGTCCACGGCAATGCCAACCACCTGCCAGCCCCGGCCCGAGTATTCGCGATGGAAGCGATCGAGCACGGGCATTTCACGGATGCAGGGGGGGCACCAGGTGGCCCAGAAATTCAGCACCAGCGGTTTGCCGCGCAACGAGGCAAAGGCCAGCTCGGTGCCATGCGGCTGGGGCAGGCGCAACGACCAGAGCTGGGCCAGCGCTTCGTCGTCGCGGGGCCGGTGTCGCTCCTGCCACCATGCCCAGCCCAGGCCGGTCGCTCCTGCGGCCGCACCAGCCGCCGCGATCACGAGATTGCGGCGATTCATGCGGCTGCGCCTGAGGTGGCGGTCCCGGCCATCAGCCGCTCCAGACTGCCGAGGTCGCCGCGCCAGGTGCGTCCGCGCGCGTCCGGCTTGAGCGCGCCGCGCAAGTCGTCGAGATCCAGGATGGTCAGGTGCACCGTCACCCATTCGCCGCCCAGGGCTTCACTGCGTGAGGCCACGCTGAGCACGCTGAGGCTTTCGCCGCCGCGGTCGGTGGACTGCACGTCGTAGTCGACGCCGCGGTTGACCAGCGCCAGCTCAGCGCCCTTGGAGTCGTCGCAGTACAGGTCGATGTGCACGGCCGACAGCCGCGTGGCCGTACCGCGCCAGACGGCACCGGTCAGATGAGGCCGGAACTCCTGCAGGCTGCGCATCCAGGCCAGTGCCACCTCGCGCAGGGCGAGCAGCTCGCCGGGCTGGGTGTCGGCGCAGAAGAGGGCGAGGTACTCGCGCACCTGGTCTTCCAGCGTCTCGTTGTCGGGCAGCTCGGCGCGGCGACCGGCGGCCCGGCCCAGGTCGCGCAGGGCGCGGCGCTTGGCCGGGCCGTACTCGAGCCCTTCTTCCACCACCAGCCGGGCGGCGGCAGCGGCGATCTCTTCGGTGGCGCTCATGATGAAAGGGGTCTGGATCAGGGCAGTTGCGAGTCGCCCATGCGGGCGACGATGGTGGCGGTACGCCCCGCCACATAGGGCGACCCGGGCATCTTCTCGAAGCGTTTGGGCGCCGGCAGCATGACCGCCAGCCGGGCCGCCTGCTCGGGCCCCAGGCGGGACGCGTCGATGCGATGGTAGTGCCGAGCGGCCGCCTGCGCACCGAAGACGCCTTCACCCCACTCGACGTGGTTGAGATAGATCTCCAGGATGCGCTGCTTGCTCAGCAAGGCCTCAAGCATGAGCGTCAGCACCAGTTCCTGCGCCTTGCGCGGCACCGTGCGTTCGCCCGACAGCAACAGATTCTTGGCCAGCTGCTGGCTGATGGTGGAGCCGCCCACGACCTTCGGGACTGCGGGCCGCCGCGGCTGGCGCTGGTTGACGCGCTCGGCGCGCTCCTGTGCACGCTGGTTCTTCTGCCAGGCGCCTTCCAGCGCCTCCCAGTCCACCCCCCGGTGCTCGACGAAACCGGCGTCTTCGCTGGCGATGACGGCACGCTTGAGCCAAGGCGATATCTGCGCATAGTCGACCCAGTCCTGGCGCCAGGCCAGGCGACCCGTTTCGGCGACGATGCGCCGGGCTTCGCTGCGCTCGAAGGTGGTGGACGCCGGATCGACGACGGTCATCAGGGCGATGCGCAGCAGGAAGGCCCCCTGCAGGCACAAAAAGCACAGCCCCACCAGCAGGGACAGGCGCAGCAGCTCCGCCTTCAGTGTGCCGCGCGTCATGGCGCCGGATGTTGCAGACGTTCGCGCAAGGCCTGCAGCACCGGCGCAGTGAGCGGCCGCACGCCTCGCCACAGCTCGAAGGCCAGCGCGGCCTGCTCGACCAGCATGCCCAGCCCGTCGCGGCCCCGCGCGCCATGTCGTTCTGCCCAGGCCAGGAAGGCGGCGGCGGCCGGGCCGTACATGAGGTCGATGGCCAGCGCCCCGGCGGCCAGCGCGGTCGCAGGCACGGGCACCTCGGCGCCCTGCATGCTGCTGGCGCTGGCATTGATCACCACGTCGAAGTGGCGACCGGGGTCGGCGAGCCCAGCCGCATGCAACGGGCTGCCCTGCAGCGCGGCGAGGGGCAGGTGACGTTCGACCAGTGCCTGCGCGTTCGCGGCCGTGCGGTTGACCACCACCACCTCGGCCGGTCGTGTTTCGAGCAGCGGCCCAAGCACGCCGGCTGCGGCACCGCCAGCGCCCACCAGCAGCACGCGGCGTCCGGCCAGCGCCACGCCGGCATTCACTTCGATGTCGGTCACCAGGCCGCGACCGTCGGTGTTGTCGGCGGTCCAGCCGTCGTTGTCGAAGCGGAGCACGTTGGCGGCCTGCGCCAGCGCGGCGCGCGCGGTCCGTTGCCGTGCCAGGCGCGCCGCCTCGAACTTGAAGGGCACGGTGACGTTGCAGCCACGCCCTCCACCCGAGGCGAACTCACGCACCGCCGCCTCGAAGCCGTCGGGCGGGCACAGCAGCCGGCCGTAGTCCACCAACTCGCCGGTCTGCGCCGCGAACTGGCCGTGGATGAAGGGTGACTGGCTGTGCGCGACGGGGTTGCCCAGCACCACGTAGCGGTCGAGTGAATGGGAACTCATCGGCAGGGTCATCGAGGGTTGGTGCTCAGCGTGGTCTCCAGGCCGTCGTCGCGCGTGAACTTGAAGCGCGAGGTGATGACGATCTGGTCGGCCTGCAGGCGCATGGCCGTGGTGAAGGGCCCGAAAGGCGAGGCGGCGCGCACGATGGCCACCGCCTGCTGGTCGAGCACACGCGACCTGGACGGCCGCACGACCTCGGTCTCGACCACGTGGCCTGCCGCGTCGACGGTGACGTTCATCGTCAGCTCGCCGTACAGCTTGCGGCCCTGCGACTCGGGGAAGTTGCGGGTGCCGCGGTCTTCGATGCGGCGTCGCAGCGCGTCGTAGTAGAGCGCGTAGACCTCTTCGCGCGTGGCCGGGCTGATGTAGCGCTTCTTCGGGCGTGCGTTCTCTTCGTTGACGCGTTTCTCGATCTCGGCCAGCAGGCGCAGCAGCTGCCGGCGGCGCTCGTCCTGCTCCAGCTCCCGGGGCGTGCCCCCGGTGCGCTTGGGGTCGGGCGGCGGCAGTTGTGCGACCTCGCGGCGGATCTGCGCCAGCAGTTGCTGCTGTTGCTGCTGCAGCTCCTCGATGCGCTGGCGCGCTTCGTCGGGCGACTCGCCGGCTTCCGTGGTGGGCGCGGCGGGCAGGGGGGACGTGGCACGACCCTTGTCGGCTTCGCCGCCGCCGGCCAGGCTGACCTGCGCGATGGCCTGCGGCACCGCGGGCGCCTCGTCGGACCTTGCGTTGACGAGGATGACTTCGAGCGGCGTGTCCTGGAACACGCGATTGAAAGCCTCGGGCGCGGCGAAGCGAAAGCCCAGCAGCGCGGCATGCACGCCGATCGACAGCAGCAGCGCCCAGTGCAGCACCGTCAGGCGCTGCGCCGCCTGAACCCAGGCGGGTCGCTTGCCGAGGCGCTGGGCGGCCGCCGCCCAGGCCGGCTTCTTGCGCTTCTGCTTCTTGGCCTTCACCAGGGCTCAGCCCGCTGTGGGAGCAGCCACGTCCTTCGTGGCCTCGGACGCTTCTTCGAGGTCGATGGCCAGCGTCAGCGTGCCGGCGCTTTCCAGCTCGTCCTCGCCCTCCGGTTCGGCGACAGGGTCGGTGCTGTCGGCCGGCTCTTCGATGCGCGCCAGCAGCTGGGCGTGCAGATCCAGCGTCAGCAGGTCGGTGCCGGTGAGCTTCACGCGCACGCGGGTGCCGCGGGCGAGACTCTCGGTGCCGCTCGCGCGGAAGACCAAGGGCAGCGTCTCGGCGCGCACCAGGCCTTCCTTCATCACGCTGGCTTCGAGCTCGGTGACGCTGTTCTGCTCCAGCCAGCGCAGCGTCCAGTAGCGCTCGATGCCGTGCTGGAAGTCGTTGTAGGCGCTGTAGGCGGTGTCGAAGCCGCTGATGATGGAGAACAGCATCGCATCGCGCGCGCGAAAGGGCGCCGCCAGCGCGGCCGTTCGCCCATGCCGGGCGCAGGCGATGATCTGCCACTGGTTGACGAGGTCGACATAGCGGCGCAGCGGCGACGTGGCCCAGGTGTACTGCGCCACGCCCATGCCGGCGTGTGGAGCCGGCTTGGTGCCCATGCGCACCTTGACGCCGGGCAGCAGGCTGGCCTGACTGCGGTAGATGCCCGGCACCGAGTGTTCGGCCAGCCAGCCGCCCCAGGTGCTGTTGGCCAGGATCATGGCTTCGGCGACGATCAGGTCCAGCGGTGCGCCGCGCTGCCTCGTGCTGATCTGCACCACCTCGCTGCCGTCGGGCTCGCTGCCCGTGCCTTCCAGGCGGAAGTTGTAGTCGGGCCGGTTGAAGTTCTCGGGCTTGCCGCGCACCACTTCGCGCCGCGCCTTGCTGACCTGTGCGAGGCGGAAGGCGAACGCCAGTTCGGTGGCCATCGCGTAGTCGGCCGCTGTTGCGCCGGTGAGCGATTCCTCGGTGACGACGCTGTCGAGCTTGTCGTGGCGAAGGTTGAGCACGATGGGCACGCGCTCCAGCTTCGTCTCGTGGCCGCGGATCTCCAGCGTGGTTTCGTCGATCGTCAGGTACAGGCTCACGGCCGGGCAGTCACGCCCTTCGGTCAAGGTGTAGGCCTGCACCACCTCGTCGGGCAGCATGGTGATCTTCCAGCCCGGCATGTAGACGGTGGACAGACGGTCACGTGCCACCTTGTCGACCGGCGAATCGGGTTGGATGGCCAGGCCCGGCGCGGCGATGTGGATGCCGAACCGCACCGTGCCGCTGCCCAGGCCCTGCACCGACAGCGCATCGTCGATCTCCGTGGTGGCCGAGTCGTCGATCGAGAAGGCCTTCACCGGCGCCAGCGGCAGCTCGCCGTCGACGGCTGGCGCCTTCAGCGGCGGGAAGCCGGCACCCTGGGGAAACTGCTCGAACAGGAAGCGCTTCCAGTGGAACAGATAGGGGCTGTCGATCGCACCGGCGCCCTTGAGCAATTCGAGCGGCGCTCGCTGCGATCGCTTGGCCGCCTCGACCACGGCCTTGTACTCGGCTGCGTTCTTGTCGGGCTTGAAGAGGATCCGGTAGAGCTGCTCGCGCACGGCGGGCGGGCACTGGCCCTGCACCAGCTCGGCCGCCCAGGCTTCGATCTGCTCGGCTGCCTTCTTCTTGCGCTCGATGCCCAGCAGGGCGGCCTTGACGGTCTCTTCCGGTGCCTTGCGGAACATGCCCTTGCCCATGCGCCGGAAGTAGTGTGGTGCGTCGAACAGCCGGAACAGCGCCGCGGCCTGCTTCTCCGGCCCTGCGGCGGCATCGAAGTACTCGCGCGCCAGATCGGCAAAGCCGAACTCGGCCTCGGGTGCGAATTCCCACGCCAGGTCGAGGTCTATGTCGGTGGCCAGCTGCTGCGCCTGCGCCAGGAGCTCGGCCGGCAAGGGCTTGTCGAACTTCAGCATCACGTTGGCGGACTTGACCTTGACGCGCTTGCCGGAGTCGAGCTCCACCTGCAGCGAGCTCTCGGCCTCCGACATCACCCGGCCGGCGAAGAACTTGCCCGCGTCATCGAACAGTGCATACATGGCCCCGATTGTCGCCGTAGTGGCCCACCCGCTGGCTTCGAGATTCCACACAGGCGCACACCCGACACGACTCAGCGTCCGATTTCTCGAACGGACAGCGCGGCCGGGCCCTGCCGTTCGCTGCGGCCGCCCCCTTCGTGGCGGAGCGTGGAGGGCGCAGGGGGCGGGGTCATTCAGACCGTCATGCCGCCGGAGACCTCGATGACGGCGCCGTTGACGTAGCTGGCCTCGTCGCTGGCCAGGAAGGCGTAGACGTTGGCGATCTCCTCGGGTCTGCCCAGGCGCTGCAGAGGCACCTGCTCGCGCATGTGGTCGAGCACCTTGTCGGGAATGCTGCCGAGGATGGGCGTCTCGATGAAGCCCGGCGCCACGGCGTTCACGCGCACGCCCTTGGGCCCCAGTTCACGGCTCCAGGTCTTGGTGAAGCCGATGACACCGAACTTCGACGCCGCGTAGTTGGTCTGCCCGAAATTGCCGTAGATGCCCACCACGCTGCTGGCGTTGAGGATGACGCCGCTGCGCTGGGCCACCATGGTGTCGGCCACGGCCTGCGCGCAGTGGAAGACGCCGCGCAGGTTGACGTCGATCACGGCGTCGAACTGGGCCAGCGTCATCTTCTGCAGCCGTGCGTCCTTCGTGATGCCGGCGTTGTTGACCAGCACGTCGATGCGGCCGTGGCGTTGTTTCACGGCGGCCACCACGGCGTCGACCTGCTCGCGCTGCGTCACGTCGACGACGAAGCCGTCGGCCTTCGCGCCGGCGTCCAGGCATCGGGCCACGGCCGCGTCGACGGCTTCGGCGCGCATGTCGCAGACGATGACGACGGCGCCTTCGCGCGCGAACTTCAGCGCAGTGGCCAGGCCGATGCCCTGGGCCGCGCCGGTGATGATGCAGATCTTGTCCTGGAGTCTCATGGGATCAATTTCAGGAAGTGGAGCAGGGAAGGAAGGTGGTCGTCGAAATCGGAGATCGCGTGGTCGCCGCCTTCCAGCACGATCTGCTGCGCGCCGGGGTAGCGTGCGCTCATCTCACGCCAGTCCAGCACCTCGTCGCCCTTGGCGATGAGGGCCAGGTAGCGCTGCGGGCGGGAGATCGCAGCCACGGTGAGTGCGCGCAGCTGGTCGATGAACTCGGCGCGGAAGAAGAAGCGCTCGGCGGGGTCGTGGAAGGCCGTCTGTTCGCCGATGTACTTGGCGAGGTCACGCGCCGGGTCGACGGCCGGGTTCAGCAGCACCGCCGGGCAGCCGTGGCGCTCGGCAACCCAGGTTGCATAGAAGCCGCCGAGCGAACTGCCCACCACGACCATGCGGTCCCGCGGCCAGTCGGTGATGCCGGCCTCCACCATCGCCAGGGCCTCGGCAGGCGAGGGTGGCAGCTGCGGGCACCAGGTCGTCACGTCGGGGCGGTGCTCGGCCAGCCAGCCGAGCATGCGCCGGGACTTGACCGACTGCGGTGACGAGCGGAAGCCGTGCAGATAGAGCAGGTGGCTCGGTGTCTGCGTCGGGGATTCGGCGGGCATGTCCCGAAGTCTATCGGCCCGCGCCTGCTGCCGGGCAGCCCGGCAGCCGCGCGACGCATGGGTGCCGGAAGAGGCGCCGGACCCGGTGTCAGAGTCCCTGGCGCATCAAGGGCGCGCGCAGCGCTTCACCCAGCAATGCGTGGCTCTCGGCCAGATGGGCGCGCGCGGTCGGCGTCCACCCCGGCGCGGCCAAGGCGGCCTTCAGCTGAGCTTCGAGCTGCAGTGCAGCCTGCCGGTAGACGGCGCGCGTGTCGGCCGCCGCTGCCGACGAAGCCCGCACCAGCCCGCCGGCCAGGCGCTTGACGTGCTCGCGCTGCAGGTTGCGGCGCAGGCTGTCGATGTCGGGTGCCGCCGTGCGTGCCTGCCCCAGCTCCGACCACACGGCACCGCTCAGCCGGCTCTGCACCTCGGCGTAGCTCAGCAGCGCGCGTGGCTCGTTGACACGGCTTTCGGCATCGGCCAGTCGCACGGCCAGTGCGTCGGACATCAGCGCATCGAGCGCCGGACGCTGCACGTTCAGCACGGCGGTCGGCAGGCTGAAGCCGACCGGTGTGCCGCGCTGGCCCCCCAGGCGCTCGAAGTGGTCGACACCCAGCCGCGCCATGAAGCGCGGCTCGAAGCGGAAGCTGGCACTGCTGAAGACCTCCCCCAGCACGAGGTCGAGCGCGGCGCGCTGCTGTTCGGCAGGCACGGGCACCAGCAGGGGCTGGTCGGCGCCTGCCAGCAGACGGGACGTGAAGGTGCCGCCCACGTACTTGGTCGCCACCGGCACCGCTGCACCGGTCAGGAACAGCACGCGGTCGAGCGTGCGGCGGTACAGCGTGAGGTCGTCGTCGGCGGAGAGCCCCCGAGCCGTCGTGCGCTGCCACAGTTCACGCGCCAGCTTGACCTGCCTCTGCGAGAAGGCCAGCGGGTCGTTGCCCATGTCGCGCTGGTTCACCAGCGGGTCGGCGTTGCCCAGGTCTTCGTCGGTGGCGTAGGCCAGCCGCGGGTCGCTCAGCGCGCGGTCGGCGATGGCCAGCAGCGCCTGCTGTTCGGTGGCGGGGTCGGCGAACTCCTTGTAGCCGTACTCGATGGCCCAGTGGTCGTAGTGGCCCAGCACGGGCATGGAATAGTCGGCCGTGACCTCGCCCTCCAGGGGCAGGTTCAGGCCGTTGTATTCCATGACCGAGCTGGACAGCCCGTGGCGCGAGGTGAAGGCCGGGTCGCGCAACTGGGCCGGCGTGACGGTGGTCGAGGCGCGGAAGTTGTGGCGCAGGCCCAGCGCGTGGCCGATCTCGTGCATCGTCACGTCCTTCAGTGCGCCGGCGATGTATCGCTGGGCTTCGGGGCCGTCGGGATCCATCGTGCCGCGCGCGGCCAGCAGCTCCAGGCCGAAGCGGGCCTGGTCGAAGGCCTCGTCGGCGTAGTTGCACTGGGCATAGCGCCTGGCGAATTCGCCAGGCAAGGCTTCGGCGGCGAGCTCGGACAAGCGCGGCAGCACTTCGCCGCTGCGCACGCGAAGCAGACGCACCCGGTTCTCGTCGATGATCGCCGCGCCGCGCAGGATCTCGCCGGTGCGCGGGTCCGACTGGCTGGGGCCGACGGCGGTGGAGCCCGGTCCTTCCTGGGCGAACCAGCGCACGGCCAGCAGCCGGGTGCCCTCGAGCGTCGACCAGTCGGCGTCGGCCGGCTGCTGCTCGATGCTCATCGCGTTGCTGAAGCCGGCGCGTTCGAAGGCCTTGTTCCATTCCTGGGCGGCTTCGCGCAGCGGTGCGCGCCACTGCTCGGGCACGTTGCGGTCCAGCACCACCCGGATGGGTTCCTTGGGATCTGACAGCGCGGCCGCCGGGTCCTTCTTCTCCAGGCGCCAGCGCTCGATGAGGTGGGTGCGGCGATCGTCCTTCGTGGCCTCGCCGAAGTCGATGAAGGAGCGCGTGAAGTAGCCCACGCGAGGGTCCGCGCGGCGTGTCTTCATCGGCGTGTCGGGCAAGGCTGCCAGCGTGTAGGTGAAGGACAGCAGCAGGCTGCGCGGATCGGGCACGTTGCGCGGCGGATTGGGCAGGGCCGCCGGGTTGGGCGGCGGCGCGCCCGGGGGCAGCACAGGGGGCGCGGGCAGCTTGGGCACGAAGAAGTGAGAGCGGAAGGTCAGCGCGGTCGACTGCGGCGTGGCGCGGGCCCGCTCGATCGACGAGTTGGCGCGATCCAGTGCATAGGGCATGCGGTACAGGGTCTCGAGCATCGTCTGTGCGCCGTACAGGTCACCGCCCAGCAACGCGTTCGCGTCGACCAGCAGCGACTTGCGCTCCGGGTGCGGCGCTGCCGCCAGCGGCACCGCGCTGAGCAGGCTGTCGGAGAAGCTCTCGGCCACCGCCGTCCCCAGAGGCGTACCGGCCGGCGCCCGCACCGAGGTGTTCCTGGCCACCAGCTGCACGTTGTTGCCCACGCGGCGCAGCACCACCACATGCTCACGGCCCATCAGGCCGGGCCAGAGGAAACGCTCGCCCAGGCCGGTGGCGATCGACGAGGCGAAGAAGAACGGCTGGTTCAGCCGTGCCGCGGGGATCTCCAGCCAGGTCTTTTCATCGCGCGCCCACAAGGTCAGGAAGCCTTCGCTGCTCCTGGCGCCCTGCACGATCTCGTTGAAGGGCGGTGGCGATCCCGGCGGACGCGGGGGTGTCGCCCCGCGTGCAGGCTGTGCCGGCGCCGAGGCTGCCGCTGCGGGAGCCGCGGCAACCGGGGGCGCAGCAGGTTGCGCCGCCGGCGCAGGCGGCGTCTGGCTTGCCGGCGCCGGGGCTGTCATCGGAGCCGCTACCGGGGCCGCGGCGCAGGCGGCCAGGGTGAGGGCAACGGCCGTCCATGTGACGCCGAGGGCCAGAAGGCGCAGGCGAAGCAGCAGGGCGTTCATGGACGGGCGAAACCATCTGTGAGCATGCAAACAGATTAGCGCAACTGGGGCGCTTGCGGTCGCATGGGGCGATGCGCTGGCCGACCAGCAGGCCCGCGGCGGCAGGCCGCGCGAGGCGCAAGCGTCCAGCGCGTCAGTGGCGTGCCGCCAGCGCTGCCAGCAGCTTGTCGTGCACGCCACCGAAGGCGCCGTTGCTCATGCACAGCACGTGGTCGCCTGGCTGTGCAGCCTTCACCACCTGCACCACGAGGGCATCGACGCTGTCGGCGACCTGTGCCGTGTCGCCCATCGGCGCAAGCGACTCGCGCGCGCTCCAGCCGTAGTCGCCCTGCAGGCAGAAGGACAGGTCGGCCTCTTCCAGGGCCCAGGGCAGTTGCGCCTTCATCGTGCCCAGCTTCATGGTGTTGGAGCGCGGCTCGAAGACGGCCAGCAGGCGCCCCGGGCCGACCTTGCGGCGCAGGCCATCGAGCGTGGTGCGCATGGCGGTAGGGTGGTGCGCGAAGTCGTCGTAGACCTTCACGCCGCCGGCTTCGCCGCGCAGCTCCAGTCGGCGCCGAACGTTCTCGAAGCTGGCCAGAGACGCGGCGGCCGCCTCTGTCGAGACACCGACGTGCTCTGCCGCGGCGATGGCCGCCAGCGCATTGAGCTGGTTGTGCTCGCCCAGCAGCGACCAGTCGACGCGGCCGACTTTCAGGCTGCCCCGAAGCACGTCGAAGGCGTGGGGTTCACCGCGAGCGCGCAGCACGCCGGGCTCTTCGCGGCGCGCGCCGAAGCGCTGCACTTCGCTCCAGCAGCCGCGCTGCAGCACACGCTGCAAGGCCTCGTCGCGGGCGTTGACCACCACCAGGCCGGTAGAAGGCATGGTTCGCACGAGATGGTGGAACTGCGTCTCGATGGCCGCCAGGTCCGGAAAGATGTCGGCATGGTCGTGCTCGAGATTGTTGAGCACGGCCGTGCGCGGGCGGTAGTGCACGAACTTGCTGCGCTTGTCGAACAGCGCCGTGTCGTACTCGTCGGCCTCGATGACGAAGGTCTTGCCGCCGCCCAGGCGGGCCGAGACGCCGAAGTTCAGCGGCACGCCGCCCACCAGGAAACCGGGATGCAGTCCGGCCTTGTCGAGCATCCAGGCCAGCATCGAGGTGGTGGTGGTCTTGCCGTGCGTGCCTGCCACGGCCAGGACGTGACGGCCCTGCAGCACCTGTTCGGAAAGCCATTGGGGACCGCTGGTGTAGCGCGCCCCGGCGTCGAGCACGGCTTCCATCAAGGCATTGCCGCGCTTGACGGAGTTGCCGATGACGAAGACGTCGGGCTCCAGGGCCATCTGCTGTGCGTCGAATCCCTCGATGAGTTCGATGCCCAGCGCACGCAACTGGTCGCTCATCGGCGGGTAGACGTTGGCATCGCAGCCCGTCACCCGGTGCCCGGCTTCGCGCGCCAGCGCGGCCAGACCGCCCATGAAGGTGCCGCAGATGCCCAGGATGTGGATGTGCATGTCCTCATTCTAGGAGCGGCGTACCCGTCGCCGCGGCTTCGAACGGCGCAGCTTCGTGATAATCCGCCCCCTTGAAACGTGCGGCTTTGGCCTCACTGTGCGCCTCGGCGGTCCAGTGATCGGGCCGACCCTTGCGAACTTGGTTTTCACCCGCTTTCAACCGATTGGGCTCGTCGCCGATCACCCCCCGAGGAACCACGCAGATGGACAAGCAGACTCTTTCGTTCCAGGCCGAGGTCAAGCAGATCCTGCACCTGGTCACCCACTCGCTGTACTCGAACAAGGAGATCTTTCTCCGCGAACTGGTCTCCAACGCTTCCGACGCCTGCGACAAGCTGCGCTTCGAGGCCCTGGACAAGCCGGAGCTGTTCGAGGACGCGCCCCAGCTCGAGGTGCGCATCTGGTTCGATGCCGAGAAGAAGACCATGACCATCCGCGACAACGGCATCGGCATGAGTGCCGAGGAAGCCGTTGCGCACCTGGGCACCATCGCCAAGAGCGGCACGCGGGAATTCATGGCCAAGCTCGAAGGCGAGCAGAAGAAGGACGCCAACCTGATCGGCCAGTTCGGTGTGGGCTTCTATTCCGGCTTCATCGTGGCCGATCGCATGACCGTCGAATCTCGCCGCGCCGGCCTGCCGGCAGACCAGGGCGTGCGCTGGAGCAGCGAAGGCACGGGTGAATTCGAGGTCGAGGCCATCGAACGCACCGAGCGAGGCACCGACGTCATCCTGCACCTGCGCGAAGGCGAAGAGGAGTTCCTGTCCGCCTGGAAGCTCAAGTCCATCGTCGGCAAGTACAGCGACCACATCTCGCTGCCGGTGCTCATGAAGAAGCAGCGCTGGGACGACGAGAAGAACGAACAGGTGACCACCGAGGAGTGGGAGCCGGTCAACAAGGCGGCTGCGCTGTGGACGCGCTCGAAGAGCGACATCACCGACGCGCAGTACCAGGAGTTCTACAAGCAGATCAGCTATGACAGCGAAGCACCGCTGGCCTACACGCACAACCGGGTCGAGGGCCGCAGCGAGTACACGCAGCTGCTCTACGTGCCGGCCAAGGCGCCCTTCGACCTGTGGAACCGCGACAAGCGCGGCGGTGTGAAGCTCTACGTCAAGCGCGTCTTCATCATGGACGACGCCGAGGCGCTCATGCCGGTGTACCTGCGCTTCGTCAAGGGCGTGATCGACAGCGCAGACCTGCCCTTGAACGTGAGCCGCGAGCTGCTGCAGGAGAGCCGCGACGTGAAGGCGATCCGCGAAGGCAGCACCAAGCGCGTGCTGTCGATGCTGGAAAGCCTGGCCGACAGCGAGGACGCCGCCGAGCGCGAAAGATATGCGAACTTCTGGAAGGAGTTCGGCGCCGTGGTGAAGGAAGGCATGGGCGAAGACCTGCAGAACCAGGAGCGACTCGCCAGGCTGCTGCGATTCGCATCGACCACGGTCGACGAAGGCGTCTCGTTGGCCGACTACGTCAAGCGGATGAAGGACGGCCAGGAGCCGATCTACTACATCACCGCCGACACGCTGGCCGCGGCGCGGAACAGCCCGCAGCTCGAGATCTTCCGCAAGAAGGGCATCGAGGTGCTGCTGCTGACCGACCGCGTCGACGAGTGGATGCTGAGCCACTTCTACGAGTTCGACGGCCACCCGCTGCAGAGCGTGGCCAAGGGCTCCTTCGACCTCGGCAAGCTGCAGGACGACGAAGAGAAGAAGCAGGCCGAGGATGTGGCCACGGCCTTCAAGCCCGTGCTTGAAAGGCTGAAGACTGCATTGAAGGACCGCGCCAAGGATGTGCGTGCGACCTCGCGCCTGGTCGACTCGCCCGCCTGCATCGTGGTGGAAGAAGGCGACATGAGCTCCCACCTGGCGCGCATGCTCAAGCAGGCGGGACAGGGCGCGCCGAAGTCCATGCCCATCCTCGAGGTGAACCCGGCGCATGCCCTGGTCAAACGGCTGGAAGGCGACGAGCGCTTCGATGAGCTGGCGCAGGTGATCTTCGACCAGGCGCTGCTGGCCGAGGGTGGCCAGCTCGACGATCCGGCGGCCTACGTGCAGCGCATCAACCGCCTGCTGACGGGAGCGTGACCTGCCGGACCGGGGCGGTCCTCAGGCTGCCTCGGTCATGGCCTCGATCTGCTCGCGCAGTTGCGTGACCTGTTCCGACCAGTAGGCCTCGGTGCCGAAGAACGGGAAGTACAGCGGAAAGGACGGGTCGTCCCAGCGTGCCGCCAGCCAGGCGCTGTGGCGCACCATGCGAAGCGTGCGCAGCGGCTCGATCAGGCGCAGCTCCCGGCGGTCGAAGTCCCGGAACTGCGTGTAGCCTTCCAGCAGCAGCGCGAGCTGACGCATCATCGAATGCGCGTCGCCCGAGACCAGCATCCACAGATCCTGGATCGCCGGTCCCATGCAGGCGTCGTCGAGATCGACCACGTGCGGCCCGCCGTCGCGCCACAGCACGTTGCCCGGGTGGCAGTCACCGTGCAGGCGCAGCCGGCGAAGCTCGGGCACGGCGTCGAAGGCCTCTGCCACCAGATCGAGCGCCTTCTGCAAGGTGTGGTCCCAGGTGTCGCGCCAGGCCGGCACCACGAAATCTCCGGCGAGCAGCAGCTGGCGCGCGCGCTGGCCATCGGCGCGAGGATCCATCGTCGTGCGGTGTTCGAAGGCGCTGACCTGGCCCACCGCGTGCAGCCGGCCGATGAAGCGGCCCAGCTGCAGCAAGGTGTCGTCCTGGTCGAGCTCGGGTTCGCGACCGGCACAGCGTGCAGAAACCGAGAAGCGGTGCGCAGCTTCCGATGCCGGCACGCGTGCCAGGGTCGGCGGCAGGCCGAGCAGCCGGGCGGATTCGGGCGACGCGTCGCGCGCCGACAGCACCAGTGGCGGCACGACGGGTACTTCGGCGGCGGTCAGCTGCAACGCAAAGGCGTGTTCCTCGAGGATCTGTTCATCGCTCCAGCGTGCCGGCCGGTAGAACTTCGTCACCACGGCGCGACCGTCTTCCAGGAACAGCTGGAAGACACGGTTCTCGTAGGAATTCAGCTGCAGGATGCGTCCGTCGCCGCGGAACCCCACGGCGTCCAGCGAGTCGAGCACGTGCTGTGGCGTGAGATCGTCGTACTGGCGCGGGGCCGCAGGATGGGTCATGGCGCGATGCTAAGCGCCGTGGCGACCTGGCATCGACTGTTTCCGGGACGCGCACCGCGCGTCGACCGCGACGCGGCTCAGTGCTTCAGCGGGGGTTTCGGCTGGCGTGTATAGCCGGTGGTCTCGCTGGGGTCGGCGGTGGGCAGAACGCCGCGCGAGCGCAGTGCACCGAAGTCGCTGGGCGAGGTGTCGGGCCGGCTGTCGGAACCGAAGAAGGAGTCCTGGAAGAAGCTGGAGTCGTTCCACAGCGTCGCCCGGCGGCGGCCCATCTGGCCGGGTGGGGGTGTGCCGTCGCGCACGCCTGCGGGTTCGGGCGCCGGCTGCGGCCCGCGCGATGCTGCCGGGTTCTGCGGTACCAGCAGCTGCAGCTCGGGCACCGAGGGCAGATGGTCGACCGGGCAACGCAGGTAGCGAACCCTGCAGGCGCCGAGCACGGCATGCTTGATCTGCACGGCGCGGCGGGAGCCGCTGCGGTCGGAGTCGAGGTCGATGGCGGCCAGCACGCGCCCATTGGCGCTGCAGATCGCGAAAGTCACATGGATGGACCCCAACAGCGAATACCAATATCGCACTTCGTCGGGGTCGGTCGGTTGGCAAAAGCGCACCAGTGGCAGCTTGGACAGCACGATGTGATGCGGCAGCGCTTCACGCAACTGGCGATAGACGCGGCGCTCGTCGGCGCTGAAGACGGGGCGGGCGGTGAGCGCCCATTCCTTCGGCAGTTCCACGGGCTGGGTCATGCGCCGGTTCAGCCAGGCGAGCAAGCCCGCCGCCAGCAGCAGGGCGGCTGACATTCCTGCGAGGATCCAGGACAGATGCGTCTGCATCGAGGGGCTCGGGCAAGGGTGTGGGTGGCGCAGGCGCGCAGAGCCGAGAGGTCCGAGCGCCCTGCAGTGACGGTGCCGATTCATGTTAAGCGCAGCCACCTGCCACAGCATCCCGCATGCGGGGTGACCGCCCGTTCGAGCGTCCCCCCAATGCGGGGATGCCCCTTTCGCTTCCTTTCGCCCGCCCGGCGGGCTGCCTTGGCCGGCCAGCAGGAGCCTGCCGGCGACTGGTCGCGGGCCGGGTGTTTTGCCGGTGCCGGTTTTCAATATAGAATCTTCGGCTCCCCGTGATGGCAGGGGGAACCCTGCTGCCCGACTTGAACAACACTGTGCTGGGGCATCGCGTCCAGGCACAGGTCAGGTTCGAGACGTCCGCTGATGGGCCAGCCATGCACGCACTGCATGACGAGCCGAAACACTGAAACGCCGAGAGGCCGCCCCGACAAGCGGTACCGAAGCTTTCAGGCGGGCACTGCGGGCAGTCTTTTCGATGGCGTCAGCCAGCGATCGTCTGCCGTTTTAATGGGGCCAGGCCGGCGCGATCCGTCCTTTGGCTCCGCAACCAGAAAGACCCTCATGAAGACCTTCAGCGCCAAGCCGGCCGAGGTGAAGCACGAGTGGTTTGTGATTGACGCCACCGACAAGGTGCT